>Ga0302315_10002703_pt1 | contig 16532 bp, 13 predicted proteins | sample III_Palsa_N3_1_FD_200532 | JGI IMG/M metagenome (GOLD analysis project Ga0302315, IMG submission 200532) | Peat permafrost microbial communities from Stordalen Mire near Abisko, Sweden - III_Palsa_N3_1 | ecosystem: Environmental > Terrestrial > Soil > Palsa > Peat permafrost | place: Sweden... | reverse complement strand
CTGCAAAAATTCGGCCTTGATCGGGCCATTCTGCAATCCGGACGCTGTGTAGTAATGACGCTTGTAGCGCAATACACAAACCAGTTCAGTCGCCAGTGCGTCATTGAGCAATGCGATGATTTCATGGCGGTCGGCCTGATATCCGGCCGTCACTGCGCCATCATCAAGGTTTTTCGCGGCAGCTCGAACAGCGGCGGTATCGATGCCGGAGCGTGGTTGATTTTTTACTTCATGCATGATTTTCTTTCGGTGATTGGTGCGATTAGGGAAGTCGTTGAGATGTTCGAATACTGCTTGTTGAATAGGACCTATTTGTCATCTCGTATGTCTTGCCGCCCGTTAATCGAATGCGACATAGCCATCGATGATTGAAGTTATAAACCGCATTTCAGAAAAAATCAGTTCGCTGACACACATAAGTGCGAGCGCTATCAGAATGTGGGTAGCGAGCATGGAGCGAAGGTATTAGCTCGGACAAATAGCGATGGCAATTTTTCTGCTGATATATCAATGGCTGCGGCCTGGAAATTCCAGGGCGAGCAATCTCAACGTCGCTCGCAGAGGATATGCATGCGCTCTTAACTCGCCTTGGCGGCCCAGGCATTGCAATAGCCGTTCGGCGAGATTTCCGTATCGCCCGGAAATAGCTTGCAACCCCCTAGCTCTGCGGACGAGGTGCCGGCATCAAATTGCACGCAGCCGGAACAAGATTTATTGCCGCTTGGCTGATTTTGATAATTCATTGCGCTGCGGGCCGCAGCATTCACGGAGGCTGTAGCCTTGCCGGTCAGCACCAGCAGCGGAATTGCGGCCAAGCTTGAGGCGCCGATCTTGATGAACTGACGTCGACAGCATGTGATATCGTTTTTCATACAAATTTCCTTTGATTATTCGCAAAAAATATCAATGAAATGCATTGATGAACATTCACAACCGAAACTTGCAACTCATGCAGTGATCAGCTCTTATCGGCGTTGCAAGAGCGTTGATAAAAACGTGTAGTCATTGATGAATTTGCGCCTGATTGTGCCGCTTGTCCGTGCGCTGGCACACGGAATCAACCCGCCCGGTGTTATCTGGTTTCGATCCTGTCATCCAGTGCTGCAAGAACCGATTCGGGGTCGATTTGCGACTGGAATGCGGTTGCTTCGGCATCATGTCGATCTTTGATCATGGGCGAATCGCGCCGCAACTCTTCTATTAGATTGATAATTTTGGTGACTTTCTGTTCGGTCAATAAATTGACCTGCAACTCCAGATGCGCTCGTCGCTCCTCCATCTTGGCCAGGCGATTCTGCTTGACCAGCACGACGATCGTAGTGAATAGCGCGCTCAGCCCAATGATGCCTTGCAACCAAGAAAATGGCGGGGGATCGAAAGCCACAAAGCCAAGTGGTTTTGCGAATAGGTTCGCCGACAACCAAAGTACGACAAACAACATGATCGCACCGAGCCCCAGTGTGCTTCCAAGAGCACTCCCGATTGATTCGAGGATGCGTTGAGGGGGCGTAACATTGCGCTCTTCACGTTCATAAAACGCCAAAATGGACTCAATATTCTGACCGATCGGGTCAAGCGCCGCGGCGGCGCCTTGCTTTGAGGCATCTAAATGCACGGGTTGCGAATCGGGATTTTTGGGGCTCATGAGCAGTTTCAAATTGGCGTCGAATTCGTGATCAGGGTAGCGAATACGTGCGCAAGGCATTAAACGGTGTACGTCAACACCGCGACCATATCTTCGTATCAGTATTTCTGATCCCAGGAAATCAATCCGTTCGCCAGCACACCCAAGCCAAGTTAAAAGCGTATGAATTTCTGGCACTGCTGAATGCTATTCGCATGCGGGTTCTTGCTGTCGGCAATCTTTACATATCATTTATTTTTAGTAATAGGCGTGAAATGAATATCTCATCAAATCAAAGGTTTGTATCTTTCTAGCATGTTTGGCATGAATTTTGCCTTGTGTCAACGGGTCGTCAAGCGCTTGGTTGATGCCGCACAGCAATACAGGAGGAGTGGCGAGCTCTGCTTGGAGACCTGGCCCCATGATTTGGTTAGAGGTGGTCCGTTGGGATTTTAAACAATGAAAGCAGTGACGGGGAATCACTGTCAGAGTTGGTTTTCGGTTATTCGTACAGCGATGCAATTTCCGGTTTTGTCCTCGGTGCGACACGAGCAGCTCTTCGAGTGGCGGCGAAAAGCTCCCTCTAGTGTGCATTTATTTAGTCTCTAACAAGGAGGTGAGTACATGAGAAAAATCCTAATGGCCGGGCTGGTCTCGATCGTTACTTTCGGCTTCGGCACAAGTGCTTATGCGGCGCCGACGGGGTATCCCGTCGCAACGATCCATGCTGTCATCGACGAAGGAAAACTGGTTACCTTGCGTGGCAACACGCGCCCGGAGGCGACGGCGGAAAACGATCTCGGCCGTGTGGCCGACACAATGCCCATGGAGCACATGTTGTTGCAACTGAAGCGATCTCCCGAACGGGAAGCTGCGCTGAAGCAGTACATTGAAGAGCTGCACAGCCCCGCGTCGCCGAACCACCACAAATGGCTGACGCCAGAGCAATTCGCGGCGTCGTACGGAGTGGCGCCATCGGATGTTACGATTGTCACGAGCTGGCTGCAATCCAAGGGTTTCACCGTAAATGGAGTAACGACCAGCGGATTGGTGGTTGACTTCAGCGGCACGGCGGAATCCGTGCGAAACAGCTTCCATACTGAGATCCACAAGCTGAATGTCAAGGGCGTCGCTCATTACGCTAACGTCACGGATCCCCAGATACCGACCGCGCTGGAGCCAGCCGTGGCGGGTATCGTGTCCCTGCACAATTTTTTCCCGAAGCCGAAAATGATTCACAAGGTGCCAAGGGAGGCGCTGCCAAAATATACGTACACCAATTCGAATGGCACGTTCCACGAGTTGGCTGCGGGTGACATCGCGACGATCTACAATCTGACCCCGCTGTTTGCTGCCGGCTACTCGGGTTTGGGACAGACCATCATGGTGGTGGAAGACACTTACCTGTATTCGACCGCTGATTGGACTATCTTTCGCAAGACGTTCGGCTTAGCCCGCGCATACCCGCACGGCACGCTCAGCCAAGTCAGTCCGACAGGCGCGATCACTTGCACGAATCCAGGTTTCCAAGGGCAGTCCAATGATCCGGGCTATGGCGACGATGGCGAAGCCGCTATCGATGTCGAGTGGGCTACCGCGGCAGCACCCAACGCGTCCATTGTGCTCGCAGCCTGCACTGACACAAACGCATTTGGTGGCCTGATCGCTCTGCAGAATACGCTCAACGGTCCGGCAGCCAACTTGCCTAGCGTAGTCAGCATCAGCTATGGCGAGGCAGAGGCAGCCAATGGGGCGGCGGCCAACGCAGCTTACAATACGGCTTATCAGCAAGCGGTAGCCGAAGGCGTCTCGATCTTCGTTTCATCTGGGGACGAAGACGCAGCCAGCGACGATAACGGAAACCCATCCACACACGGCATTGGAATCAGTGGTTTCGCTTCCACGCCTTACAACGTTGCGGTCGGCGGCCTGGACTTCGGCTATACGGCCAACAATGTTGATCCCTCTATCTATTGGAGTGCGACGAACAGCAACACCTACAGCTCGGCCTTGTCCTATATTCAAGAGATACCTTGGAACGGCTCCTGTGCGGGCTCTTTGCTCTCTGGCTTTTTGGGGCTTACGCCGAGCGCCTTTTGCAATAGCTCGGCGGTCACTTCCACTACCGGCGCCGATCACTACTTTCTGAATGCGTTCGGTGGTAGCGGCGGGCCGAGCGGCTGCGCCACGGGTACGCATTCGACGAACGGTGTGGTAAGCGGCACTTGTGCCGGCTATGCCAAACCTTCCTGGCAGGCAGGCCTGGCCGGCAATCCAGCCGATGGCGTGCGTGATATTCCTGACGTTGCCCTGTTTGCCTCCAACGGAATCTGGGATGCCTACTACGCAGTGTGCTGGTCGAATCCAGACACGTCGGCCGAGGTCGGTGGCGGCTTCACTTGCACGGGTGCGCCCAGCACTTGGGCCGGCTTTGGTGGCACGTCGGTGTCATCACCGATCATGGCCGGAATTCAGGCACTTGTGAACCAGAAGACAGGCTCGCGCTGGGGCAATCCGAACACCGTCTACTACGCGATGGCGAATAGTGAATACTTGCCGGATGGCTCGGGCGCAGCGGCTTGTAACTCGAACACCGTGAACAAGACCTCCAACAGCTGCGTCTTCTATGACATCACGCAAGGCGACAATACAGGGGTATGCAAGGGCAGTGGCGCTGGGAGCAACACCCTTCGCAATTGCTATCGCACGACCGGCAACACCTACGGGATCTTGTCGACGTCGAACACCGTCCTGCAACCTGCCTACGTAACAGGCACGGGCTGGGATTTCTCCACCGGCATCGGTTCAGTGAATGCTTACAACCTGGTGATGGGTTGGCCCACCTCTCCTTAACTCGAAACGGAAATCGACATGAAGAAAACTTTTAAAAAAGCGGCACTCATCGTTGGGTTGTTGATGGCTTCGTCTGCCAGCTTCGCGTCGCCGAGTGCTTGCGATGCCGAGGCAGGCAACCTGGTCGCCAATTGCGGATTCGAAACCGGCGATTTTACGAGCTGGACACTTTCCGGCAACGATGTTCCCGGCCAAGAGGGCAATGCGTATGGTGTGGAGCAGGGCGCCGATCCCACTGATGGGATTTCCCCGCATAGCGGCAGCTATCAGGCCTACATTGCGGATCTCGTGTCCAACGCCACAACGCTTTCACAAACTCTGTCGACCAAAGCCGGCACCGGCTATCTGATCTCGTTCTACCTTGCGCAGGACACCACGCCAGGAGCCGGGGAGGCGAGTAACAGTCTCGATGTAACGTTTGGTGGCACCACGCTGACGAGCCAGAGCAATGTCGCCGTCGAAGGCTACACCGAGTATTCGTTCTTGGCGATCGCAACGTCAAGCTCGACGGCTTTGAGCCTGACACTCGGCAACGGTCTTGGCGAATTCCTGCTCGATGACGTCAGCGCCACCACCGTGCCGGAACCGAGTTCGATCGCTGGCGTGGGCATCGGGCTGCTCGCCATGTTGTTCGCAATGCGCCGGCAGCGTGCAAGTAAGGGTAGATAACAAATCGAAAAAAATCAATGGGTTACGCACTTTTGTGTATAACCCATTGATTCTAATCAAACCTGGAAATCCACGCCTTGGTGGCGTGGACCCTGTCTAGCAATTGTCGGGAACCAAATCTCAGATTACCGCGTTTGCGCTTGCAACGCCGGCACAGTCAAGCTACGTCTGTACCGTAGAAATACTGGAGGGCTTTTCTTTTCGATATTTTGTCATATTATTACGGTGCACCAAAATTGAATCGCCAAGTAAACTCGATGTAACTCATCAACACAAAAATAATTAGGAGACTCGATATGGCCAAATTACATTCCCACCGTAGCGGATAACGCCATTTTCGCATCGCACGTGCTGTAAATATCGCTGGCGGTGCGCTCCACCCTTTGTCTTTTGCTTTGACCGAAACGACGAAATCGGTGGCGTTTGCCTTTCCTGTTTTTAGTTGAAACGTTTCTCCTGAATGCATTCCGGGGCAGGGTAGGTGTTCGTCGCAAAAACGCTCTTGCGCAACAGCAGCGTCAAAGTAGGGTAGGACACACAAATTGCTTTTGGGGGAAAACATCAACTGTATTTCACAGGAGATTACATTCATGCTTAACGCTCATTTGAACAGATATGGCTTATGTCGGCCCTTGCTTGCCGTCGCTTTTTCCTCCCTATCCTTGGGCGCGCAAGCGCAGTCCGCCTTGTCTGCGTATAACGCAAACCCCGCCACCGCATCGGTTTCCGGTCTATCGTCGGGCGGCTTCATGGCGGCGCAGCTTGGCGTCGCCTATTCCGGGACGTTTCAGGTCGGCTTCGGCGTATTTGCGGGCGGGCCGGACGATTGTGCACGGGCGCAAAGTTACACCTCTTGTATGTACAACCAGACTCCTAGCATCACCGCTCCAGACGCTAACGTCAAAAGCTGGAGCGGAACGTCGAACGAGGACAGCACGGCCAATCTTGCCACCCGAAAAATCTATTTGTGGGATGGCAGCGCCGACACCACCGTCGGCCCAAACGTGATGGCCCAGCTCGCAAGCCAATTGTCGACCTACTACACTGCCAGCAATGTTTCCAACATCACCACCAGCGGGGCCGTACACACTTTTCCGACCAATTTCAGCGGCTCGGGCGACAACTCCTGTAGCAGTTCGGTGTCACCCTACATCAGTAACTGCAGTTACGATGGAGCGGGAGCAGTACTGCAATGGATGTACGGCAGCTTGAACGCTCCGAACACCGGCACCTTGGGCGGGACCGTTGTGTCTTTCAGCCAAACCGCGTTCATCGCCGCCGGCAACGGTATGGACACTACCGGCTACCTGTATGTGCCGGCCAATTGTGCCCCTGGCGGCACTACGGTGTGCAAGGTACACGTTGCGTTGCACGGTTGCCTGCAAAGCTACAGCGCCATCGGCTCCGACTTCATTAATAACACCGGCTATAACAAATGGGCCGACACCAACAACATCATCATCGTCTATCCACAGGCGATCGCCGACGACACCAGCCATTCGACGCCTGGGAACGGTTCACTATCGAACCCGAACGGTTGCTGGGATTGGGTGGGTTGGTATGGCGCCAACTACGATGAAAAGCCGGGCATTCAGATGGCGGCGATTGTTGCCATGGTTAACAAGATCACCAGCGGCTACAAGAGCGGCGGCGGTGGCGGTGGAACAACGATTCCGGCAGCGCCGACTGGCTTGACAGTTACCGGAACCACCAACAGCAGCGTCAGCTTGAGTTGGACTGCCAGCTCGGGCGCGACCAGCTATGCCGTGTATCGGAACGGCGTTAATGTCGGCACTACCTCATCGACCACGTATACCGACACCGGTCTATCGGCATCTACCAGTTACACCTACGACGTGACGGCAACTGATTCTGCGGGAACCAGTGCAGCTTCCAGCACTGTAACCGGTACGACCACGTCGTCCGTGCCGTATTCGCAGGTGGTGACGGCGACCGTTGTGAATCAATATGTGGCCGGGCGGATCACACTGGCACAGTATTTGACTTTGGGACAGGAGTACGGGTACGACACCAACATCACCCTATACCTGTGCGGAACCACCTGGACTGATTCTTCCACGTGTGGACCAATGCATTAAACATGAGTAAATTCTGCATCGGGTGTGAACTAGCCCGATGCGGGATTTTTTGCGATCTCGCGCATTGAGTCTTCATTCGCGTAAAACTTATTTTGACGTTGTAAAACCTCGCCGTGAGAGCCAGCCTAGCAGCTCATCTGTCCAACGGCTGACATTGCCTTTCTGATTGCGTGCCAGTCCCATGCCATGCGGCCCGTGCGGATAAAGCTTAAAAAAAACCGGTATGCGCGCGCGGTGGCAAGCGTCGGCGAATAGTTGGGCGTGTGTATAGGGTACGATGCCATCGTCCTGCGTGGTCCAGATGAATACGGGGGGATGCGTATCATCGACATGTAATTCGTTTGAGAATTCGCGTCGGCGACTTTCATTGGCAGGCTTATTGCCAAAGAAATTTTCTACAGATCCAGCGAATGCGCCGGGCGAGTAGCCCTCGACAAAGGAGATTAGCGGGTAGGCCAATACCACTACATCAGGTCGAGCGGATATGTGATCGGCCAGATTATCTTCCGGGGCTTTCCATGTATTAGGATGGGTACTCAATAGGGATGCCAAATGCCCGCCTGCCGAATAACCCATGACGCCAATGCGGTTCGGATCGATATTCCATTCAAGTGCACTTCCTCGAACCAGGCGCATTGATCTGGCTGCATCGGCATAGTTTTCAGGGAAGTATTCTTGCGTGCTGCGCGTCCCGTACTCCACCTCAATACCCACCATGCCATGTTCGGCCGCCCACTCCGCCGATCCGTCGCCACTTCCTGAAGGGTAGGCGTACCCTCCACCTCGAAAAATAAGCATTGCCGGCCTTGGATGCGCACTGGCGGTTTTAGGGAAAACCAGCCGCATGGAGGGGTGAATTCGTCCTGGCCAGAGAGGAATCTCGACTGGTTGGAGTCCTGTAGCTACTCTTGTTTTCGGCTGCAGCGCTTGTTGCTCCAGAAAAGCAGAGACCTGTTTGCGTATCTCTGGCGTGCCGGCAACGATATGTCCACCGTTATGCTCAAGCACCAGCGGGTCTTTGAATTGCCGCGAAACTTCTCGCGAATAATCGCTTGGCACGATGAAATCCGATTGGCCTATGATATGAATCGAAGGCAGGTCGTAACTCGCTTTGATGTCGTACAAATTCGCCAATGCCGGATCGTTGGCAAGAAAACCGCCGACCAGAATGACAAAGTTGAAAACCAGGGGCTTGCGTTCAGTCGGTTTTCCATCTGGCGAACGCAGGCCAACCAGCAGGGCAGCCAAAGACGCACCCTGGCTGAATCCAAATATCCCGTCGAAAGGTCCTTCTTTTTCAAAAAGTGTGATGAGCCAGTCGCGCGTTCTGGACCATCCCTGGTATCGCGCCACTGCTTTGCCGACGCCAGGATCCTGGGCGTTTGGCGAGTTTTCATCTCTGACGGCGTGCCACCAACCGAAATCCCCCTGTGCCAGGGAGGGAGCGTCGACACATACAAACTCCGCCAATTGATCCATTCCACGGGCCAATGTGCTCATTTGATTGCGTAACACATTGGCGTTGCCGTGATAACCGTGCAGGCAGAGAATGCGTAACTTTTTCATGATTGTTCTACCCTATGTCATCTCGGCATTCAACCGAGATGGCAAATCCCTCGCAAAGACTGATCGAGTATGTGGCGGTTGACTTAGCGTCCGTAGCTTGCAGTAAACTTCGCCTTGCCCAATACCTTGTCACCCAAACCCTTGTTCAAGATGAACGAATGCAGGTCGGGCGTGCCAGTCTTGGGAATGCCACTGGCCGCCTCCACATCGTCGACAGCAAGAGCGTAGAGGGTGAATATATAGTGATGCGGCTTGTCACCAGTGGCAGGGCAGGGGCCACCGTAGTTGCCGTTTCCGCCGGTGGCGCCGGTATCGAGGAAGTCGTTTGCTCCGCCGATTGCGGGAGCCGGCAATGTGGACGGTGAGTTTCCGGCCCCTTGCGGCAGTCCGCTTGCGTTGGCTGGAATATTGTAGACCGTCCAATGCCAAAAGCCGGTGCCGGCTGCAGCATCCTTATCTTCCACTTGCAGCGCAAGCGACCTCGTTCCTGCCGGTAGATTTGACCATTGGATAGCCGGGGATATATTCGATCCGGTGCAGCCGAAGGCGTTCAGGGTAAATTTCTTGTCGAAGGTGCCGGAGGCCAGGTCTGGACTAGACACCGTAAATGTCTGCGCTCCGGCATAGGCTTCTCCTGCTCCGAAAGTGCCGCTCAACAACCCGGCTACAATGATCGCAGAAGCCCGGAGATTGCGTGTCTTGCTTGCGCGTGCTCGGGGTATTGCAGCACTTTCGACGGGAAGGGAAGTTGTTACGATGGCCGACAAGAATTTAAAATGGACCGGAAGTTTCATGGTTAAGCTCCTTGTATGTGGAGCAGCCACTGTACTTGCGCATCGTTTCGTCGACCAGCCGTTTTACCTCATTGGACCATTGCGGAAAACGCAAGAGCGTATTGAACCGTATTGAACTGTAATGAGTTTAGACCAGGGAATGCATCGCAGGCAGAGCCTCGTGTAGCATATCGCCTTCTTTTCCCGCGACGCGATCTGCCGGCACGACACGGCGTACCGATGGTGCGTCGTGGCCGGAATTGGTATCGCGTATCCGTTGCTTGATAAATTCCACGAATACCCTGACACGTCTGGGCACATAGACGCGTGAGGTGTAAAGCAACCATACGGCGTTATCGAAGTCGGTGGGTGTCGCTTCGTGATCGGGAAACAGATCGATCAAGCGGCCCGATGCCAGATCGGATGCGACCAGCCAATCCGGGAGTAACGCGGGCCCGTGGCCGTCTAACGCCGCGCGCTGTAGCGCAAGCGAATTCGAAACCATCAGCCACCCGCCGATATCGACCGCCAGGACAGCACCCGTAGAATCGCGAAATTTCCATTGCGTGCGATAGCCGCGCAGAGAACAGCGAAGGCAATCGCGCTCGGCAAGTTCTGCCGGCGCATCCGGTCTGGTTTGCCGTTTCAAATAGCCTGGACTTACGCATACGTGATATCTGATCTTGGTGAGTCGCGTACCGACCAGCGAGGTGTCTGTTTCTTGACGCAAGCGCAGGGCGACGTCAACTCGCTCAGCGACCAGATCGACGATCGCATCTGAGAGCAGCAAGTCGATTTCCAGGGCCGGGTAGGCTTCGCGCAATGCGGAAAGCAATGGCAGGATGACGGCATAACCATAGGTTGTCGAAGTCGTCACACGGACAATGCCTGCCGGGTTGCCATCCAGGTCACGCGCCGCATCGGCGGCCTGCTGCATGTCCTGTAGCAGTTTGCAAGCATTCTCATGATAGAGCTTGCCCGCTTCGGTGAGCACGAGCTGGCGCGTGGTGCGCTCCAATAAGCGCACCCCGAGGTCTTTTTCGAGAGTAGTCATCGCCCGCGTTACGGCGGACGGGTCGATATCGAATTTCCGGGCAGCAGCGGCAAAGCTTCCTTGCTGAACGATTTCGACAAACATTTTCAAATGTTCTGTATCCATGACAATCGCTCCAAAGGCACCTGCTATTCCGAAGTACGAACTACAAAGCGCCCGCTTATCTTTCCGTCCATCATATCTGCCGCCGCTTTCGGCACTTCCGGCAATGTGATCTCTGTGGTCATGGCATCGAGCAAAGCAAGTGGTAGATCGCGCGCGAGGCGCTCCCAGGCTTGCTGGCGCATTGACAATGGCGCCATCACACTGTCGACGCCCAGCAGCGCGACACCGCGCAAAATAAAGGGCATCACGGTCATGGGCAAATCCGCGCTCTGGGCCAAGCCGCAGGCGGCAACCGCTCCGCCGTATTTCATTTGTGCGCAGATATTGGCAAGAGTGTGGCTACCCAAGGTGTCAATGGCTGCGGCCCAGCGTTCTTTCTGCAAAGGCTTTCCAGCCATCGCCAATTTTTCCCGCTCAATTACGCCGGATGCGCCAAGGGATCGGAGGTAAGGTTCTTGCGAAAGTTTCCCCGTTGCCGCGATCACTGTGTAGCCTAATTGCGCAAGCAGCGCGACGGCTATCGATCCCACGCCTCCCGTTGCCCCGGTGACCAGAATCTCGCCATCTTCCTTATTTATCCCGTGCTTTTCCAACGCGAGTATGCACAGCATGGCGGTATAGCCGGCAGTGCCAATTGCCATTGCCTGTCGAGCAGTAAAATTGGAAGGAAGGCGAACCAGCCAGTCGCCCTTTATCCGGGCACGCTGCGCAAGGCATCCCTTATGATTTTCACCTACGCCAAAACCATTCAATATTACATGGTCACCCGGTTGCCAGGCTGGGTTGCTACTTTCAACTATGGTGCCGGCGCCATCCACTCCAACCACCATCGGCCAATTTCGTACGATAGGAGATCGGTTCGTAATCGCTAGCGCGTCCTTGTAATTGATTGTCGAGTAGCCGACGCGAAGCGTGACATCGCCCTCAGGCAGGAAGTCATCATCCACTTCGCGCAAAGTGACAGAAAAATCGGGATCTTTATCGACAACCAGGGCTTTAAACATGTCGGCTCCTCTCTATCAAACGAATTGCTTCCTGACTTGAAGCCAACAATATACTCCCACATCATTTCATCAACCAACTGTTTGGCTCATGAGAGCATTGCGGGAAATGCAAGGGTGGGCGGAACTGCAAACCGGCAAAAGTTTAGAAGCCATTGAGCACGATCTTGCCCTTCGCGGTGTTGCTCTCCAGCAGAACATGGGCGCGTCTAAGGTTGGCAGCGTTGATGGTGCCAAAATGTTCGGCAACGGTACTGTGGATGATGCCGGCATCGATCAGCTTGGCCACGCGGTTCAGTAGATGATGCTGCTCGATCTGGTCATCGGTGCCGAACATCGAGCGCGTATACATGAACTCCCAGTGCAACGAGACGCTCTTGCGCTTGAGTTCGCGCACGTCGAGCGAAGCAGGGTCATCGATCAATGCCAGCTTGCCCTGCGGTGCGATGACAGCGACAATCTCTCTGAAATGGGCGTCTGTTTGATTCAAGCTCACCACATAATCCACGTCGGATATGCCGACACGCTGAAGCTCAGCGCTAAGCGGGCGGCTATGGTCGATCACCTGATGGGCACCTAACTGCCTGACCCATTCTTGTGTTTCAGGTCGCGAGGCGGTGCCAATCACGGTCAGGCCGGTCAGTTGCCGCGCCAGTTGCACCAAGATAGATCCAACGCCGCCAGCGGCGCCAATCACCAACAGCGTCTTGCCGGTCGGGGTTCGGTTGGACAATATCTGCAGGCGGTCGAACAATAGCTCCCAGGCAGTGATGGTCGTTAGCGGGAGCGCGGCAGCTTGGCTGAAATCCAGACTATCCGGCATGCGACCGACGATGCGTTCGTCCACAGCATGTCGTTCGCTGTTAGCCCCGGGACGCTGGAGCGCGCCGGCATACCAGACACGGTCGCCAACTTGAAACAGGCTGACCTTGCCACCGACAGCACGTACCACGCCGGCCACATCCCAGCCGAGCACCTTGGCCTGTCCCGGTTCCGGGGCCATGCCCGCGCGTACCTTCACATCAACCGGATTCACCGAGACTGCTTTCACTTCCACCAGCAAGTCGTGATCGCCGACTACGGGTTCCGGCAACTGTACATCCAGCAACGCTTCCGGATGATTGATAGGGTGGTTTTGGTAATAGGCGATGGCTTTCATCATAATTCCTTGTCATGTTTACTGGCATCCGAATTGGCTGCTTTGTCAAAGGAACATGCTATTACAATCCAATTTGAGGAAAAAGCAGCTAGAATTCAATTCAGTTTCAAAAATAAATTGAAAATCATGATGCGCATCGAAGATTTACAGATATTCATCCGCGCCGCTGACAACGGTAGTCTATCGGTAGCGGCACGACAACTGGACTTGAGCCCAGCGGTCGCCAGCGCCGCGTTGAAGCGGCTGGAATTGGAAGTGGGGGCGCAATTGCTGGCGCGCTCCACGCGCAGCCTAAGACTGACTGCGGCCGGCGAACGTTATCTACACCATGCGCGTGCCGCGCTGGAAGCGTTGCAAGACGGCCGATTGGCGCTGGAGCAGGATCGGCAAGCGCTGACCGGTAATTTGTCGCTGTCGATGCCCTCCGATTTGGGACGCAATCTGTTGCGTCCCTGGCTCGACGATTTCCTGCAATTGCATCCCAGCCTGAGTCTTCAATTGCAAATTAGTGACCGGGTGGCGGACCTGTACCGACAACCGGTCGACGTGGCGCTACGCTACGGCGTGCCCGAGGATTCAAACCTGGTGGCGTTGCCGCTGGTCACTGACAATCACCGGGTGCTGTGCGCTGCACCGGACTACCTGGCGCGTCACGATCGGCCTCGGACACCCCAAGCCCTGCGTGAGCATCAATGCCTGCGCTTGGTACTCGGCACAGCTGTCCATGAGCGTTGGAGCTTTACTCTGGGCGGCGAACGCCAGACGGTGACAGTTATCGGACGACGCACCAGCGACGACGGCGAAATGGTGCGGCATTGGGCACTGGCTGGCTACGGCGTCGCCTATAAATCGCGGCTCGATGTGCTGGCAGATCTGCGCGCAGGCGATTTACTCCCGCTGTTATCCGACTACGCCACCGAGCCGACTCCGCTCTATCTGGTGACGCCGCACCGGCTGATGTTGTCACCTGCGGTAACGGCTTTGCGCGCGTATTTGCAAAGTCGATTTGAGGAGTATTTGGCGCATCCATGAGCGACAATCTCGATGACCGTCGAAGTTGGCATGGTTCTTTTGCTGGTCGGTTGATGACGGTCCTGCTTTAATTATCCAAACGTGGCAAGATGCTAAGCCTCGGGAAGGTCGTTGCAGGGGAATATGCGTTCCAGGACAAATATCCAGCGCGAATTATAATTATCAGAAACATGGATCAGCAGTAGCAGAACCAGGAGAATAGATGTCAATCGAAAATTACTTAGTGGCCAGTGGTATCGACCCTATCCAATTTACAGACGAGTTTTATGCCAGTGTGGCGCGATTTCACAAAGAAATTGAGACGTTTTTGGCACAAGCACAGCCAGCTTTGCATTGGCAGTACCAAGTTCCAGAGTTAGGCGAAGGCGGCACTTGCTCCATATTTGGACAACTTGCCGAGGAGCCGTATGATCTAGAAAAATGTTTGGGCGGAAAAACGGTTTTGAACGAAACCATATTGCGGCAAGTAACAGCCTTGGTTGAATTTTATCGGAAGCACTCGACGAGCGATTGGTTCGGAGTTTATCAAAAGCGCTTGAATTCGCAGGGCGAATCAGTGTTAATCAAGCTAGCCTATTACGGAGCAGCCTCTCGTCCGGAGTTTCCTCTGACGCCGGAATTTGCAGCGATGAGTAATAACAGTACTGTCGGCCTAAGTGGTAAAGGGCGCATTATCAATCAAGTTGATCAGTATCGCGCCGCCGGCGGGGAATATTACACATGTGATCCAAAGGTTAAAGCTGAAGCGTGTCTGCCAATTTTAGATATGGATGGTGTGGTACTGGGAATTGTCGATTCCGAGACGTTTATTGAACACATCTTCATTGGCGAGGAATTGGCCTTGTTGGTTGCAATCGTCTTGCGTCTGTCAATGGTGTTTGGAAATGGGAATTCCGCAGTTCAAACCGGGTGACACTGCGCTACAGAATCAATCTGGCAACTCAAGCAGACAGAAACGGCCCGGCCGTGATCGGAAAAATGCTGGCCGAAAAAGCGGGTAAGCAGAAGTAGCATAAGGGAGGTGCCACAGGAAGGGTTCACTCTATTGCTACATGAATGCATCCCAATGCAGCCACCAGCCATATTCCGTTTTCCATCATGAAATTCGCCACTAGCATGTTTTTCGAATTAGGAAGAGCGAAATCATTCGTTTGCGCATAACTAAACACGTTGTTTAATGGAGCCTTAGCAAAGCCGCAGATCACATTCATTTTTAATTTCAGGAATCCATACAATGTCTATTCGTTTATCCCATCTTGCCGTCGCCGCTGTCTTGGGCACTGCATTTGCAACGGCAGCGCAAGCCGATCAGTTAGCCGACATTAAGCAAAAGGGCGAGCTGGTTTGCGGCGTACTTGGTACGGACGAGCCGAACAGCTTTGTCGATGCAAAGAGCCGTCAAATTGTCGGCTATGAGGTCGATTTGTGCAACGATATCGCTCGGAAAATTGGCGTCAAACCCGTGCTCAAGCAAGTCGCAGTGGCAGCGCGCATTCCGGAGCTGCAGCAAGGGCGCATCGATATCCTGACAGCTTCGCTGACCCACAATAAAGAGCGTGAAGCATTGATCGATTTCTCTTTGTCCACTTTCATTACCGGGCAAAAAGTATTGGTGAAAAAATCCAGCAACATCACCGAGGTTTCACAACTTGCCGGTAAAAAAGTATTGACGGTCAAGGGCGGCACGCAGGAACCGAATTTGAAAAAAGTAGTGCCGAGTGCCGACGTCGTGACTTATGAAACCACGGTGCAAGCCTACTTGGCGCTGCAACAAGGTAAGGGCGTCGGCTACGTCGACGATGAAGCATCGCTGTTAAACAACTATGCGAAACTTGGTGCGAGCCAAAAGGATTATCTGGTGCTGCCGCAAAGCATCAGCACAGAGGCACTCGCAATTGGTATCAGGAAAGGCGAAACCGGGCTCAAGACCTTGATCGATGCCGAGTTGCGTGATCTGGAAAAATCCGGCGACGCGCAAAAACTCTTTATTAAATGGTATGGCCCTACCAGCAATTTGAAATTCGAAACCCGTAACTTCAAATTCGATTCTGACCGGATCGACGGCTGATCGAAATAGCATCCCGTTGTAGCTTGTCTCTTCACGATTTTCTCCGCCGACGTTCTCGACGGAGAAAATCAGTGCATTCTTGCTGGCGCGTGATTTATTTCCAATTCCGGCTCTTATCCATCGCATGCAATTCGATTTCTCCCTACTTCTTAGCGGCAAATATCATGACTGGTTGCTGCACGGCTTAGCTGTCTCGCTCGGGTTAACTGTCGTGACACTGGTGTTAGCCTTGCCGCTCGCTGTGCTGGTCGCGTTGTGCCGCCTTGCACCTTCCAAAATCCTGAACGGTATCGCCTTTACGTTTGTCGAGGCTATTCGCAACGTGCCATTGCTAGCTCACTTGCTGTTTTGGTATTTCGGTGCGCCGGAACTGTTGCCGGACGACATTAAACAATGGCTGTATGACGGAAATATCGAAATCGTCAGCGCTGTAGTTGGCTTGACCTTTTATACCTCAGCCTATATGGCGGAAGACATTCGCAGCGGCATACGCGGTATTCCAAAAGAGCAAATGGAGGCGGGCCGCGCA
>Ga0302315_10002701_pt1 | contig 16546 bp, 14 predicted proteins | sample III_Palsa_N3_1_FD_200532 | JGI IMG/M metagenome (GOLD analysis project Ga0302315, IMG submission 200532) | Peat permafrost microbial communities from Stordalen Mire near Abisko, Sweden - III_Palsa_N3_1 | ecosystem: Environmental > Terrestrial > Soil > Palsa > Peat permafrost | place: Sweden... | reverse complement strand
CGTCTGCACGCCCTTGTTCTTGAACGACGAACCGCACAGCACGGGGAAGATGTGCATCGCGATGGTCGCCTTGCGGATCGCGCGCTTCAGCTCCGCAACCGAAATCTCTTCGCCTTCGAGGTACTTATGCATCACCTCTTCGTCGGAGTCGGCAACAGCCTCGATCAGCTCGATACGCATTGCCTCGGCCTTCGCCTTGAGAGCAGGCGGGACGTCTTCAACGTCGTACTTAGCGCCCATGGTCTCGTCGTGCCACAGGATGCCCTTCATCTCGACCAGATCGACGACGCCGGCAAACTTCGCCTCTTCGCCGATGGGAATCTGGATCGGGATCGCGCGCGCACCCAGCCGCTGCACGATAGTAGAGGTGGCATATTCAAAGTTCGCGCCGGCCTTGTCCATCTTGTTGATGAAGCAAATCCGCGGCACCTTATATTTGTTTGCCTGCCGCCACACCGTCTCCGACTGCGGCTGCACACCCTGCACCGAATCGAAGCACGCGCACGCGCCGTCCAGCACACGCAAGCTGCGCTCCACCTCGGCCGTAAAGTCCACGTGGCCGGGCGTATCGATAATGTTGATGCGAATCCCGTTCCAGGTACAGGTCGTCGCAGCGGAGGTAATCGTAATGCCGCGCTCCTGCTCCTGCTCCATCCAGTCCATGGTCGCGGTGCCCTCATGCACCTCGCCGATACGGTGCGTGATGCCCGTATAGAAGAGGATGCGCTCCGTCGTCGTCGTCTTACCGGCGTCGATGTGGGCCATGATTCCGATGTTCCGGCATTTTGCGAGCGGTACTGTGCGTGCCACGGTGATCCTTTACTGTTTGCGAGCGAACCCGCGTTTGTTGCGCGGAAGACCAGAGCTAAAGCCCTTCCCTCCGAAACCTTTGACGGCGGGCTAAAGCCCACCTCTAATCCCTACCAGCGATAGTGCGCGAAGGCCTTGTTCGCTTCCGCCATACGATGAACGTCTTCCTTCTTCTTCATCGCTGCGCCACGGCCATTGGCGGCATCGAGCAGCTCAGCGGTGAGCTTCTCGACCATGCCCTTCTCGCCGCGCGCACGCCCAAACGTCACCAGCCAGCGAATCGCCAGCGACGTGCGCCGCTCGGGGTTCACTTCGATCGGCACCTGGTAGTTGGCTCCGCCAACCCGGCGGCTCTTCACTTCCAGCATCGGCTTCACGTTCTCGACGGCCTTCTTGAACAGCTTCAATGCTTCATCGCCGCCCTTGGCCTCGAGGTTCGTCATCGCCTCGTAGAAGATGCCCTGGGCAGTCGACTTCTTGCCGCCCCACATCATGCTGTTGACGAACTTCGTAACCAGCGTCGATCCATAGATCGGGTCGGCCGGCACTTCACGCTTCGCTATATAACCTTTTCTCGGCATTGCTCTCTTCTTCCTCCAGCGCGGTGACTTCTCACGTGCTGGACTTGGGGAAATCGTTTTGGGCTAAGCCCGAAAATTTACTTACTGCTCGCCTTCGGACGCTTCGCGCCGTACTTCGAGCGGCTCTGCTTGCGGTTGGCCACGCCCACAGAATCCAGCGTGCCGCGCACAACGTGATACCGCACGCCCGGCAGGTCCTTCACACGGCCGCCGCGGATCAGCACAATCGAGTGCTCCTGCAGGTTATGGCCGATGCCCGGAATGTAGGTAGTGACCTCGATCCCGTTGGTCAGGCGAACGCGGGCGACCTTGCGCAGCGCCGAGTTCGGCTTCTTGGGGGTCTGGGTGTAAACGCGGGTGCAGACGCCGCGACGCTGGGGCGAGCCCTGCAGCGCAGGCGAGGCGGTCTTGTAGCGGGTCGGCGTCCGGCCCTGCTTTACGAGCTGATGAAACGTAGGCACTGGTAAAACTCCTCTTTTGCAACCACCCTCAGGTAGTCGCCCGAATCTTTTCTTTATTCGGGCTTCGTGCAGGGCAGCTCCTATCGCTTCCCTTCCGCACACGCGAAAGGCAGAGCATGCTTTTGCACACTCCGGCGAAGTCCTGAATCCTGCACGCGGCCGTACTGCCAACTGCGTGTACTACCTTTATTCACTGCTCAGGTTTGAGACAGGCGACGGTGGCCGGGGCTTTTGCGGTCTCCCGCTCGGGTTTTCACCCTGCCCAACTCCGTTTCGCTCTGTTCCGGCCCACATAGCCCATCCCCATGGGGTCCTCTATTTACGTTCAAGAGGGAGGAGGGTGTCGCAGGCTCACAGACAGAACCTTCTGGCTCCTGTTCAGCCGTCCAGAAAGGTTGGTTCCCGAAACTCGCGGAACCCTCTAAATGTACCAAGGTCTCCGCGCGGAGTCAACAAAGCCGCCCAAAAGCGCAGGATGATAGCCTTTCCGCATGGACTTTTTGCGGGTTTCCCTTCGATCTTCTCTGCTCGTCGGCGCCACTGGCCTTCTTGCGGCCTCATTCCAGGCTCAAACCCACCCCGCGTCCGCCACGCCGCCGGCCATCCCGCGTCTGTCCATGCCCGGCAGCGCCGCCATTTCGCCCGACGGCGCAATCGTCGCCTGGACCCTTCGCCAGCGCGAGGGCTCCACCCTTCATCTCACCACCCTCGCCGACCCCGACCCGGCCAAAGAAAAGCTCATCGCCCCCAACGGCACCACGGCCTGCTCCAACTCCGCGCCCGTCTGGTCGCCCGACGGCGCAACCCTCGCGTTCACCTCCACCTGCACCGGACAGCAGGAGCACCCCGGTCAGGAACAGATCTTTCTATGGTCTAAGGCCACCGGCGAGATCAAGCAGCTCACCCACGTCACCGGCAACATCCAGCAGGCAGCCTGGTCGCCCGATGGCAAGTCCATCGCCTTCCTCTTCGTCGAAAACGCCACCCGTTCCGCCGGTGCCCTCGACGCCATGAAGCCCTGGGCCGGCGTTATCGGCGAAGACGGCGTCGAAGTGCAGGAGGTTCTTGGCGTTGACGTTGCAACCGGTAAGCACAACCAGATAACGCCAAGCGCCCCGCCACAAGGCATCTCACCGGCGCCTCAGCTCCACGTGTATGAATTTTCATGGTCGCCCGACTCCCAAAAGATCGCCTATATCGCCGCTCCTCCTCCGGGAGAAAACAACTGGTGGGTCGCGAAGCTATACACACAAACCATCGGATCGATCGCTGTTTGCGACAACGAACCTATCGCAATGTGCAAAAAGGATGGGCCGCCTATGGGCATACCCGAGGTCGTCCTCGACCCCGTCACTGTTCCCGGCCCCCTCCACGGCCTCCAAATCGCCGTCCCGCGCTTCTCCCCCGACAGCAAGCGCCTCGCGTTCATCGGCGGGCTGATGTCCGATCAGGGTTCGACTGGCGGCGACATATGGGTGATCGACGCCAAGCCCAACGCCACCCCTATCGACATCACCCCAGGCATCGACGGCACGCCCACCTACGAAGCCTGGCTGGACGACGACACCATCGGCATGGTCGAAGACCGCCGCGGCCATCTGCTCTTGCCCGACTACACCGTCTCCACGCGCTCCCACAAACCCAACGCCGACGGCAGCTCCGACGACCTGGGCGAGATTACCCTCTCCGGCGGCCCCATCAAGAACGCCATCTCGTACACCAACTTCGGCGTCTTCGCCTTCGTTAAATCCGACCTCACGCGCGGCCCCGAGATCTACGCCGGCCCGTTTGAAAAGCTCATCCAGATCACACACCTCAACGACGCCACCAAACCCGCCGCCAGGGTCGAATCCATCGAGTGGGAGAACGAAGGCTTCCACGTCCAGGGCTGGCTCACCTACCCCACTAACTACGACCCCTCCAAAAAATATCCCATGATCGTTACCGTCCACGGCGGCCCGTCCAGCTCCGCCTACCCGCGCGCCGCCACCTGGGCCCCGCTCGGCTACTTCGAGTTCCTGCCCAACCCCCGCGGCAGCTTCGGCCAGGGCGAAAAATTCGTCCAGGCCAACGTCAAGGACTTCGGCTACGGCGACCTCCGCGACATCCTCACCGGCATCGACGCCATCGAGAAAAAAGTCTCCGTTGACGACCACCGCCTCGGCCTCACCGGCTGGAGCTACGGCGGCTTCATGAGCATGTTCGCCGAGACCCAGACCAACCGCTTCCGCGCCATCGTCGCCGGCGCCGGAATCTCCGACTGGCAGAGCTACTACGGCGAAAACTCCATCGACCAGTGGATGATCCCGTTCTTCGGCGCCAGCGTCTACGACGATCCCGCCGTCTACGCCAAGTCCTCCGCCATCGAGTACATCAAGCAGGCCAAGACCCCCATGCTGATCATCGTCGGCGACCGCGACGGCGAGTGCCCCGCGCCGCAGAGCTTCGAAATGTGGCACGCCCTCCGCGCTGAAGGCGTAAAAACCCAACTCGTGGTCTATCCCAACGAAGGCCATGGCTTCCGCAACCCCGACCATATCCGCGACCGCAATGAGCGCACCGTGAAATGGTTCGCCGAGTACCTGAAGTGAAGGGTCCAGGGTTCAGGGGGGAGGGCCCAGAAGGCCGCCTAAAGAAGCTTGTGTCATCGCATTCTGGACGCTGGGCCCTGACCCCTGACCCCTAATCCCTGCTTCACTCCTTGCTCCATCCCCGTCCAACCCCTAAACTAGGAACTCGGAGTTTTTTGCGGTTGGCGGTTAGACCGTTCAGCTTAAGTTCCGGTTGAACGGGGAGGTATTAGTGCGGTTGTTCTTAACGAGTTCGGCACGGCGGTTCGTCAGTCTGGCAATTCTTCTTTTCTTTGCGGTTCCGTTTGGCTTGTCGGTCTCCGGTTGCCATAAGACGCTGCCCATCGAATATTGCAACGGCGGCGACTCCGGTCCCGAAGTCGGGCAGGTCGCGACCATTACCCTGTCGCCGACCCTCGCCATCTATGGCGAGTCCCTCGACTACGGGCAGATCGGCCAAACCCTCTCCGCTGCGGCCCAGGACTGCAAAGGCAACAATGTCTCGGTCAGGTCCTTCGTCTACGCCACCAGCAACATGGCCGTCGCCGACATCAATCCATCCACCGGACAGGTCTGCGCTGGCACATGGAACCGCAATACCGGCGGCGGGGTCCCGAACTTCACCACCTGCACGGCCTTCACCACGGCCAATCCTCCGGCATCCACCACCGCTGCCGTGAGCCTCACCACACCCACCGCATCGGGTGCTGGCACAGCTTCGACGACCACGCTGACCCTCGCAGGTTCCGCGGACATCGTCTCGGGCACGCTTTCGCTCGCGGCCGGCCTGGGGTCGGCACACACCATCACGGTAGCCGCCGGCGCCACCCTCGCCACACTGCAAGCGCAGATCAATGGCGACGCCACATTCATAGCCGAAGGCGTCTCGGCACCCACTCTCACCACGAACGTACTCACCATTAGCGGTCCTGCCAAGGTGTCCAGTACGCTGTCGACCGCCGGCACTTCGCTCATCGACACCACGCCAGGCTTTCTGGCCTATGTCACAGCTACGGGTGAGGGTGCGGTCAGCAACGCCATTCCCATTTACATCCATCCCATCGTCACCAGCATCGTCATAGGTAGTCCGTCGACCAACTGTGCCACTGACCCCAATCCCTCCAACAACTGCTGCCCCTACGCGAGCCTCGCACCCGGCAATCCGCAGCCCTACATCGGCAGTTCCTGCATCTCGCAGGGGATCACTGCCCAGTTGTCCGCGCGCGTCTATGCCAACGGCGGCACCACAAACGCCGACAACATCACCTGCCAGGTCGGCCACCTTAGCTTTTCCACCCAGGGTTCATCCGGCATCGCTTCGATCGACGAAAACGGAGTCGTCACTGCCAACCAGCCGGGCTCGGCCATCATCACAGCCACCATCGCCCAGTCCGGTTCCGCCAGCACCGCGGGCTTCTTCTCCACCTGCCCGCCGGCGTCCATCACGCTCTCCGCACCGGGGCAGACCGGTTCCAGCTTCAGCATCAATCTGAACAACTCGCAGCCCTTTACGGCGGTCGTGAAGGACACCAATGGCACCACCCTCAATGGCGTGAACCTCGAGTACAACTCCACCTCCCAGCAGACCATTCCCACCAGTTCCAACTCGGTCACGCCGGCCTACCCCGGCACGGCCACGATCACCGCGGTCTGCCTGCCCGGAAGCTGCAATCCCTCCCCTTACAGTCAAATCAATTACAACGGCAATGGCACCACCCTCACCTCCAACGGCATCACGGTCTCGGCCGTCGGCACCAGCTCCACGGTGCTCTTCATCGGCAGCACCTCGTCCCAGTACATCTATCCCGTGGACTTCACCACCAATCAGCCGGCCTCGCTGATCAAGCTGCCCTACATCCCCAACTCCATGGTCATCAACCAGGCCGGCACGGAGATTTATCTGGGCAGCCCCCAGGGGCTGATGTCGGTAAGCGCACTCACCAACGCCGTGAGCAGCGCCAACACCGTCATCGTCGGTCCGGTGATCTCTATCTCTCCTGACGGAAACACGCTGGTGCTCACCGATCCCAATCGCAAGACCATATCGCTGGTCTCGGCCGGCGGGGGCACCGTAGAGTCCTCCTACAACGGCGTGGCTACCCGCGCCAGTTGGTCGCCCGATGCCCAGACCGTCTACATCACCGGGACCGATGAGTTCGGTAACAACCAGTTGCTGGTGCACTCAACTTTCAACGGCTGGACAGCCACCCCGTTGACCACCAACTACACTGACGTTGCGGTCACGGTCCCTCACATCGGCGCCTACTTCGCCGGCGGCTCCCTGCTCGATGGGCGCACCTACTGCCCCCTGAGTACCGCGACCCTGGGCAATCCGCCGACTGTCATTAATTCCTTCTATCCCCTCGCCGACGAGAAGGCAGTCAACATTGACCGCCTCACAGCCACCACCAATGGCAACCACTTCATCGCCGCCACCGCTACTGCGCCGGCGGCAGTAAAGGACATCGCGGTATCCCTGCCCGTGCAGGCCGAGTGCCCCAAAGTTACAGCTACCCAGTTGACCAACACCCTGCCCACCTTCACCAGCAGCATCACCAGCTATCCCCTCACGGGCATCACCACCACCGGCATCATCGGCGTTCTGCCCTCCAACAACTCGGCCCTGGCCTTCGTCACCTACACCGGGTCCAGTGGGAAGCTGCCGTATTACATCGTCCCGGCAACCGGCAACGGCACCCTGGGCTTTGTCACCCTGGGCAACGGAGCAACCACCGCATCGGCGCCTGTCGCCGGCGTCTTCAGCACCGACAACTTCACCTTCTACGTCGGCACCTCCGGCGATAACCAGGTCCACGAGATCGCGCTCACATACCCCACCACCGGCGTGCCCACGGCAACCGAAACCACAGGTGTCGTTCTCACTCCAAACCTTCCTGTAGCATCCGGCACCGGCATCGCCACCCCCAACCTCCTCGTCCAGCGCCCCAAGAAGTCAACCGAGTAAGAACAGACAAGACGAAGCAAACGAGAGGGCCTCCGCGGTGCGGAGGCCCTCTCTGTCCTTGCACTGTCTACTGTTTACTGTCTACCCTCTGCATCAAAAGCTCTCTCCCAATCGCATCCAGCACCCCGTTCAGGAAGTTCACACTCTCCGGAGCGGCATAGCGGCGCGCGATCTCCAGCGTCTCATTGATCACCACCGCCGCCGGCGTCCTGGGATACCCCAACATCTCCGCCACTCCGGCCCGCAATAAATTCCGATCCACCACTGGCATCCGCTCCAGCCGCCAGTTCTGCGCATGTTTTTCGATCAGCGCATCCACCTCCACCCGGCGCTCAGCAGCCAGCCGGTGAATGTCCTGCGCAAAACCCCGCGTCTCGTCGTCGACGTCGTCCCGCGACGCCCAGAACAGGCCTTCCACCTCCTCCGGCGTCTGCTTGCCAAGGTCGCCCTGAAACAACATCTGCATAGCCAGTTCACGAGACTTGCGGCGTGTGCCCATCAGCTCCCAGACCCCGCCAGCTTGTTCTGGATGCTCGCCATCTCGATGGCCGCAATCGCCGCCTCGAATCCCTTGTTCCCGGCCTTCAACCCCGCACGGTCAAGCGCCTGCTCCAGAGTCTCGCAGGTCAGCACCCCAAACGCATGAGGCACCCCAGTATCCTGCTGCGACTGCCCAATCCCGCGTGCCACCTCCGTGTAAATCGCCTCGTAGTGCGCCGTCTCTCCGCGCAGCAGGACACCCAGCGTAATGATCGCGGCGACACGTTTGCTCTCCGCCAGCGTCCGCGCAGCCGACGGAATCTCCCACGCCCCCGGCACCCGCACAATCTCTATATCGTCCTTCGCGCAGCCCGACCGCTGTAGCGCATCCAGCGCCCCTTGCAGGAGACGGTCGGTAATCACCGCATTCCACCGCGCAACGATAATCCCAAACTTCCTGCCCGCCGCCGACAGATCACCTTCAATCGCCACCGGCTTCCCATGCTGCACGTTCTCCGACTCCCAGAATCCCACCCTCAGTCCCGGCGCAAGATCCACCGTAAACAGCCGCGAGTTCCAATGCGTCGGCGCCACCGCCGTCAGCCTCACCACAATCTCTTCCGTGCGAAAGTTTCCCGCCGCCGGGTTCAACATCCAGCCCCGTACAGCCGCATAAGCCGCATCCAGCTGTGTCACTTCCACCAGCAAGGAAGGCATAGCCGGCGCGCGTCCCGTAACCAGCTCGATATTCCCCACCGGCGCAAGGAATGCCGCTCCCCGGCCAGTGCCATCTTCCCAGCCTTTGCCAGCCTCAAATCCCAGCGCGCGAAACAGGCTCCCCAGCCTCTCAAACGCGTCGGCCGAGGCGATTGCCGCCACGGTTGTAATTCCCTTGACCATAGCTTCGATTGTATCGTCAGCTAGCGGCCCAGCACGCGCCACAGGGGGACTACATGCCGGATTCAACCACCTACACCACCCTCCATCTCGATCTCACCGCCCCCACCGCCATCATCACCCTCAACCGCCCCGAGGTCCTCAACGCCCTCAACGCGCAGATGTTCGACGACCTCGAAGCCATCTTCACCACGCTGACCACCGACACATCCATCCGTGTCATCCTCCTCACCGGCGCCGAGAACCGCGCCTTCGCCGCCGGCGCCGACATTCGCGGCCTCCTCGACACCGACGCCATCTCCGGCCTCGCCGTCTCCCAGCGCGGCCAGCAGGTCTTCTCCCAAATCGCCAGCTGCGGCAAGCCCACCATCGCCTGTATCAACGGCGTAGCCCTGGGCGGAGGCTGCGAACTCGCCCTTGCCTGCACCCTCCGCCTCGCCGCCGCCAACGCCCGCCTCGGCCTCCCCGAAGCCAAGCTAGGCCTCATCCCCGGCTACGGCGGCACCCAGCGCCTCACCCGCCTCATCGGCCCCGGTGCCGCGCTCCGCCTCATGCTCACAGCAACCATCGTCGACGCCCCCGAAGCCCACCGCCTCGGCCTCGTCGACGAACTCGTCCCCGCCGCCGAACTCCTACCCCGCGCCCACCAGCTAGCGGCCACCATCGCCGCTCTCTCCCCGCTCGCCATCGCCGGCATCCTAGAAGCCGTCGACCGCGGCGACAGCATTCCCCTCGCCGACGCTCTCGCCGCCGAAGCCGAAATCTTCGGCCGCCTCTGCGGCACCGCCGACAAGCAGGAAGGCCTCACCGCCTTCCTCGAAAAACGCCCACCAACCTGGCAGGGTCGCTAACGCCCTTCCTAACCCCTGAAACCTGCTCTTACGGCACTGGCGCCCCACCCTTCGCCGCCTTCGCGGTAAACCTCTTATACAAAAACTCCTGCAGCAGATGCCCCACACCCACTCCCGCGATGCTGATTGCCCCATTCTCCAACGTCAAGTTAGCCCCGTGCCGGTCACTCGGCGCATAGTAAAAATTCGAAATCGCCCCCGACGCAAACCCCGCCAGGATCCCCGAACTTATCTGCCAGTGCCCATTGTCGCCCCGCGCCCGCACCGCCGTCGACAGCGCATAAAAGCTCCGCGACTTGACGCTCCCCGTGCCCTTATAGAAATATCGCGGGTCCTGGTGAAACACCGCCGGCATAATTGACCCGCGAATCAGCGTCCCCGTCGTCGAATCCGCCAGCGAAGCCCCATACCGCTTCCCATACCCCGACCACCCGCCACCAAACCCCGGATAGTCGTTGTTCCACTGCTCGATCCCCGCTCCCACAGCGGCAAACACAAAGTGCGTCGGATCGAACGTCGCATGCCACCCCAGTTCGAACTTCTGCTTCGCCGTCAGCGGCTCTGCCGTCCAGTTGTACGACACAAAAAAGTTCGGGACCACCCCGATCACCCGCTGCTTCTCCTGCTCCTTGATCTCGGCCTCCGCAATATCCTGGCGCGTCATCGCGTCCACGGACTGCACCGCCGTCGCCACCCGAAGCTCCACCGCAGGCATCTCATAGTGCTCCCCCGCGTGGAGCGTCCCCGAGATAGACTCCGTCGCCAGCCCCTCTTCGCTCACGATCAGAGCAAATATCCCCGGCCCAACGCCGCCAAACCGGAACTCGCCCGCATCGTCAGTGACCGTCTCCTGCTCCGCTGCCGCCTGCGTCACCAGCTTGACATGCGCCCCCACAACCACCGTCCCGCCTACATCCTTCACCACCCCGGAGACCGTCCCCAGACCGCGTCTCTCCTGCGGATTTGACGGAGCAGCCTCCTGCCCGCGAGCCATCGCACAGCACAGCAGCAAGCCCAGCAATGCGCCAGCTCGCCGGGAGATTCTTTCGCCCTGACTCATACTTGAATCGTATCTCTTCTCCAAAACCAATCCTTCGCCCGCCTGTATTAAGCATTGGATGCGCCAGGCATTCATTCCATCCCCCACCCTTGTTATCCTGTACCCGTGAATCTTCGCGCTCTCTCCTCCACACTCTTATTGCCTCTGCTCCTGGCCGGCTGCCACGGAAACCCGCCGTCTCCTGACGGAACGCCAGCGCCAGCCACCCCGCAAGCTCGCGCCGAAGCCCGCACCCAGCTCGAAATCCAGCGCGAGCAGATAGACCTCATCCCGCCGCCCTCCAAGAACCGCTACATGACCGTCCACACCTACGACGCCTGGGAGAACCCCTTCATCACCGTCCAGTCCGGCATGTTGACCCTGCACGTCCTGCAGGCCGACGCCAACACCAGCGACTTCGGCGCCGGCGGCATCCTCCGCCCCGTCGGCGCCCGCCGCCAGGAGCTCAACATCTCTCTCGACAAGCTCGGCGAAGCCATGGCCGCCGTCCCTCAAACCTCCTGGCCCTATGGCCGCGTCATCGCCATCGAGGAAGCCCACAAAACCCCCAAGTCCGCTGAGCCCGCAGTCCGCAGAACCATGGAGTCCGCCATCGCCACCCTCAGCGACCTCGGCATCGCCGTCTACGACCTCAACGAAGGCAAGCTACAGTAAGGGGGCCTCTCGCCCTTAGCTAGAAGCTCCTCTGCTACCATTTCTCATCCCATGACCCTGCACTCGACAGCCCTAATCGTCTTCTGCATCTTCTTCCTCTTCGTGACCATCGCCGGCTTCTGGGCGTCTCGCTGGCGACGTCCCGACGCAGGCCTGCACACCCTCGAAGAGTGGGGCCTCGCCGGTCGCAGCTTCGGAACCTGGATCACATGGTTCCTCATCGGAGGCGATCTCTACACCGCCTACACCGTCATCGCTGTCCCCGCAGCGCTGTATGGCGCCGGAGCCATCGGCTTCTTCGCGGTCCCCTATGCCGTCATCGCCTACCCCTACATGATGGTCGTCATGCCCCGTCTGTGGCGCGTATGCAGCCGCCACGGCTACGTCACCCTCGCCGACTTCGTTCGCGGACGCTACGGCAACCGTTGGTTGGCCGTGGCCATCGCCCTCACCGGAATCCTCGCGCTCATGCCCTACATCGCCCTGCAACTGGTCGGCATGAAGGTGGTCTTTGCCGCCATGGGACTGCACGGCGAGGCGCCACTGGTCGTCGCCTTCGTCATCCTTGCGGCCTACACCTACGCCAGCGGCCTGCGCGCCCCCGCCGTCATCGCCGTCGTCAAGGACGTCATGCTCTACATCATGGTCGCTGCCGCGATCATCATCCTGCCATTCAAACTCGGCGGCTACGCGCACATCTTCGCCGTCGCCAACCAGCAGCTCTCGCTGCACACCCCGCCTGGCTCGATCTTCCTCAAGCCCTCCCAGTACCTTGGCTTCTCCACCCTCGCCATCGGCTCCGCGATTGCCCTGATGCTCTACCCCCACACCGCCACCGCCGTCCTTAGTGCCAAGGACGGCAATGTCATCCGCCGCAACGCCGCCCTGCTGCCCGCTTACAGCTTCCTGCTCGGCCTCATCGCGCTGCTGGGATACGTCGCCCTGGCAGCCGGCGTTGTCACTCCTAAGGACAGCACCAGTCTCGCTATCCCGCTGCTATTCCTCAAGATGTTCCCCGAGTGGTTTGCCGGCTTCTGCCTGGCGGCCATCGCCGTCGGCGCGCTGGTTCCGGCCGCTATTATGTCCATCGCTGCGGCGAATCTCTTCACCCGCAACCTGCTCGGCGAGTTCCGTCGCGTCAAAATGTCCGACCGCGGAGAATCCACCACCGCCAAGCTCGTCTCCCTCGGCGTCAAGTTCGGCGCCCTGGCCTTTGTTCTCAAAGCTCCTCTCACCTATGCCATCGAACTCCAGCTCCTTGGCGGCATCTGGATCGCGCAGCTCTTCCCCGCCGTCATCCTCGGCGCCTTCACCCGCTGGTTCAATCCCTGGGCGCTGCTCTGCGGATGGGCCGCCGGCATGGGCTGGGGCACCTGGATGGCCGCCTCGCTAGGGCTCAAAGCCTCCGTCTTTCCACTCCATGTCTTCGGCGGAATCTACGCCATGTACGCCGCCGTCCCCGCACTGCTGCTCAACCTCGCGATCAGCTCACTCCTCACGCTTCTGCTGCGCACCGCAAAGTCCACCCACGGCTCCGACGCTACCACTGCCGAAGACTACGCCTGATGACGGCGGCGCCTGATAAGGTTCCATCATGAAGACGCTCCAATCGAAAAGCATCGCGCTGTTTGGATCCGTCTGCATGCTGTTGCTCGGCAGTTGCGCCGTCGATACGGGGCCCTCCACCTCCAACACCACCTACGCCTATTCGGTCAGCGTCACCCCGCAGCTCAAATCACTCGCGGTCAGCACCACCCAGATATTTACCGCAAACACGGCAGCGCCCTCCAACCAGGTCGTCTGGACCGTCCTCAACTCCAACAACGCCGGTGGCGCGGGGACACCAGAAACTCAGACCGGCGGCTATACCTTCGCCTACACCGCACCGGCCACGCCGCCCCTCTACGAGCCCGGCTCCGCCAACCTGCAAGGCACAGTCACCCTCACCGCCAGCACGGGAAGCTCGGAGACGGCCACACAAACCTTCGTCATCACCGCGCCCACCGTCACCGTCGGCTTCTTCACACAGCCGGTCAACGTCGCACTCGGCGCCAGCGTGACGATCTACGCCTATGCTGTGGGCAATACGAACCAGGGACTCTCGATGGAAGTCAACACCATCGTTGGCGGCAGCAGCACGGTCGGCACCATCGTTCCTTACACCGGCGCTAATGCAACCTACGGCGAGTACATCTACACCGCCCCAACCACCATGCCCCTTACCGGCAGCACCATCACCATCACGGCCGTCTCGGCGTTCGACAAGACCCAGACGGCCACCCTCACCCTCACCCTTTTGTAACTCGCATCGGGCGCTGGCACCGGTAACAGCCGCCGAAGAGTACCCGGTCTCCCTGTTGCAGTTAGGAATTGAGTCCGTGCGACCAGTCGCGGATGCGGTCGAAGAACTTGCGGTCCCGCCACACGCTCTCCGCCCAATCGTCGCCAATGATCGCGAACTGCTGCTTGGCCACCTCAACGTCTTTGAACTTATAGGCCATAAACGCCAACTGGTTCTGATTTTTTCGTGTGGCCCCATACTGCGCCGTCAACACGCTAAACCCGCGCTGGATACGCTTCCAATCCAACTCATTGACCGGGAAATTGCCATCGCCGCGCTTCACCAGCACCGTCGTTATCTGGAAGTACAGCATGTCGCCCGCATCCCCGCCCCGCTTGTCGGCAGAGCTCTTCGCAAAGCTCGATGCATCGCCAGGATGCCCGTCCCACTTAGGCAAAAGGTAGTTCGCATACTGTGTGTAGAGATAGTGGTAATCCGGCTCTAATTGCACGCCCCGCTCGAACAACTCATGCATCCGGTGCTCGTCCCAGCTCTGCGCCAGCCCCACCCCAAGCATCTCCGAGTAATACTGCGGGTCCATCGTCTTCATGTTGGCAGAGCCTTCCAGCACTACCTGCGACTCCTTGGTGCGCAGGTCGAAGAGCCGCCAGCCGTCAGCCGTCACCGTATTCGCCATGCCATTGCCGCGCGCCACCCACGCCCAGCGATGCAGGCTGGCCGAGAGCGCAATCCGCGCCGTGATCGACTCCGGCCGCAGCTTCATCCACTGCTCCAACCGGTCGATGTGCTCCTGCGAATCCTTGTCGCTTTGCTGCGGTGCGTCGAGCGCTGCATAGAACTCGCGCAGACACCAGTCTCCGCCCTTCAACCGGGTCTTCTCGCGCCGGTACTGGTCGGCCAGCCGGTCAAGATCGTCGAACCTCCCGGCGATCAACGCGGCCTCGACCGACTGCGCCCAGCCTGGTTTGTGAATGGAAAACTCATCCGCCGCACTTTGGCTGGGAGCCACGGGGTCACGCACCGTATCGGTCTGTGCATACGTGCATCCCGACGCAACCAGCAGCACCACCGGCAAAAGAATAGACATTCTCGCAAATCGAAAAGCAGGCATTCGAGCCTCCGGGTATTCCAAATCAGCTTAAGTCACTCCCGTATCGCGAGCAAGCAGAATCTCAGCTATTCTTGCTTATTCCTCAATCCGCGACACACGAATCCGCTTGTTCAACCGGCCCCACAGGTGAGAGGCTTGTGCGCAGGAGAAATCGTCAAGGTATGCAGCCAGAAACGGCTCCGCCGGCCATGCAGGTGCGCTTATGGGGCACGCGCGGCTCCATCCCGACGCCCCTGGCGGCCAATCTCGGCCACGGGGGCAATACCTCCTGCATGCAGATCGTTGTTCCCGGCCAGAAAACTCCGGAAACCCTCATCTTCGACGCCGGAACCGGCATCCACAATCTGGGCCGCGAGTTGGCCAAAGACCCGCACGTCTCCCGCTCCATCCATCTCTTCCTCACCCACTTCCATTGGGACCATCTACAGGGGCTGCCCGGCTTCGCGCCTTTATTCTCCTCGCACAACACCCTCACCTTCTACTCCTCGCGTAGCCCCGGCGAGTTGCGCAGGATCCTCCACGGCCAGATGGCCAGTCCCTACTTCCCGGTGGAGTTCGAAGCCCTCGCCTCAACCCGGAAGTTCGTTCAGATCGGCAACCAGGGAGTTGCTTTCGGCGATCTCACCGTCACGCCTTTCGCCCTCCACCATCCCGGAGGCGCCACCGGCTACCGCATCGCCCGCAACGGTGCCGTCGTCGTCTACGCCACCGACCACGAGCACGGCAACCCCGAAGCCGACGCCCGCCTCCTCCACGCCGCCGCCGGCGCAAACATCCTGATCTACGACGCCCAGTACACCCCGGAGATTTATCCCTCGCGCATCGGCTGGGGGCACAGCACCTGGCTCCAGGCCACCCGCGTCGCCGCAGCTGCGGGCGTCAAGCAACTCATTCTCTTTCATCACGATCCCGGACACGACGACGACGCACTCCACGCCATTGTCCAGCAGGCCCGCCAGCACTTCCCCAACACCACAGCCGCCACCGAAGGTTCAGCCCTCACCGTCTAACCCACCATCCACTCCTGAAACCTGCCTCTGCTAAACTCCTGCCTATGTCCGACGCTCCTATCTCGCGCGAAGAACTGGAAGAGCAGGTACGCATGGCCACGGACCTCTACAACCGCCTGCACTTTCTCCACTGGGCCATTGACGACACCCAAAACACCGTCCGCTTCCTCGACACCAAAGCCGCCTTCTGCGTCACCCTGCTCTCCGGCATGGTCGCGGTGTCGCTGGAGCACCCGCTCACCAAACCGCTCGTCACGCATGGGCTCTTTCCGGTCTTCATCCTCGTTGTAGCGGTCGCGCTGCTGGTCTGCCTGCGGGTCATCTTCCCCACCATCATTCCCCACGGAAGCGGTGGCCCGCCGGCTTCGCCCAAGTTCTTCATCAGCCACAACAAGGCCCATAGGTGGATTCACCACACCATCCGGAATCCACGCGGAAACATCTTGTCCGAGACCCACCAGACCTACGTCGCTTCGCTCCATGCCGCCGACGATGCGGCCCTGCTCCTGAGCCTGTCGGAGACCGTAGTCACCCTGGCTTTCATTCGCCAGGTCAAGAGCGACCGCCTGCACTCCGCCATGTTTTGCCTCGGGGCCGCGGTGCTCTTGTTTGGCGCGATCATGCTCGTCCAGATTTGAGCCGCGCATCTTTCTTTACCGACTTCCACGCGGGCCGTGTATAAGATTTGGGAGTCGATCTATCCCGCCCATACACCGCGCATCTCTTGCCTGAAGAGGGCGGCGACGGCGAAAAGCTGATTGCGAGAAACCCGAAAACCTATGTTCGACAACATT
>Ga0302315_10002699_pt1 | contig 16549 bp, 13 predicted proteins | sample III_Palsa_N3_1_FD_200532 | JGI IMG/M metagenome (GOLD analysis project Ga0302315, IMG submission 200532) | Peat permafrost microbial communities from Stordalen Mire near Abisko, Sweden - III_Palsa_N3_1 | ecosystem: Environmental > Terrestrial > Soil > Palsa > Peat permafrost | place: Sweden... | reverse complement strand
CTGATCGTCGCGATGGCGATCATGGTGGCAAGCTTCCGCGTTTCCGTCGACGAGTGGCTCGAGCATCTGCTATCCGCGAATCTGTATGTCCGGGTCGCGCCGAACGGCGACACCGGCGTGCTGAACCTCGCCGATCAGGCAAGCATCGCGGCGACACCCGGCGTCAAGACCGCAGCATTCACGCGTGCATCGCAACTCACACTCGATCCTGCGCGTCCCGCAGTCGTCCTGCTCGCACGCGAAATCGACGCAGCCGACCCCGGTGCGAGTCTGCAGATGTCCGGGCCCGTGCTGCTCCCATCCGCGCTGCATGGCGAGACGCCGGTGTGGGTGTCCGAGGCCATGGTGGATTTGTATGGCTACCGGCTCGGCGAGCATGTCGACCTGCCGGTCGGACAGCACAACGAGACGCTCGTCGTAGCCGGCATCTGGCGCGACTATGTGCGTCAAACCGGCGCGATAGAGTTGCGGCTGGCCGACTATCGGCGCCTCACGCACGACACTGGCGCCACCGATGTCGCAATCACCGTCGCGCCGGGCGCCGACATCGATCGGGTCATCGCGGCGCTACGCGCACTACCGTTCGGCGACGCGCTGCAGTTCGCGCAACCCGGCGAGATTCGCGCCCGCTCGCTGACCATCTTCGACCGCAGCTTTGCCGTCACTTATCTGCTGGAAGCGGTCGCCATCGTCATTGGGCTGTTCGGTGTTGCCGCGACCTTCTCTGCGCAAACGCTCGCCCGCGCGCGAGAGTTTGGCATGCTGCGCCACGTCGGCGTCACGCGCGTGCAGATCATCGCCATCCTCGCCAAGGAAGGCGGCATGCTGACGGCGCTAGGCATTGCGATGGGTTTTGTCCTCGGCTTTGCCATCAGCCTGATTCTCGTGTTCGTGGTCAACCCGCAGTCGTTTCATTGGAGCATGTCGCTGCATATTCCGTGGTTCGTCTTGAGCATGGTGGCTGCGGTGATGCTGGTGGCTTCGTGCGCAACCGCCGTGGTGGCGGGACGCCGGGCGGTCTCCGTCGATGCGGTCCGCGCAGTGAAGGAGGATTGGTGATGCGGCGATCGGTCAGAATCGTGTCAAGGGCCGGGCTGCGCGCTGCGGCGCTGGCACGCAGCGTACCCAGATCCACAAACGTCGCACTCCGAACGATGGTGCAAGCGATAGCTGCGACCTTTCTCGGCATAGCGATTGCGTTGCCCGCGATAGCAGCGCCACCTGGGTTTGCCACGGTCACGCCAGGTCACGCGTTGACGTTTCCAGCGGATACCGGCGCGCATCCCACGTTTCAGACCGAATGGTGGTACGCCACCGGCTGGCTCGATACACCGGATCACAAACCGTTAGGTTTCCAGATTACTTTCTTCCGCTCGGCCACCGGTTATGACGCAGCGGACCCGAGCGCGTTTGCGCCTTCACAACTGATTATCGCGCACGTCGCGCTGAGCGATCCGGCTTACGGCCAACTCGTGCATGACCAGAAAATCTCCCGGCAGGGCTTTGGCCTCGCCTACGCCAAAACCGGCAACACCGACGTCAAGCTCGACACATGGAGCATGGTGCGCGCGACCGATGGCCACTACCTGGTGCACGCCGAGACGCGCGAGTTCGCGCTGAACCTGTCGTTCATACCGACGCAACCGCTGCTACTGCAGGGCGACCACGGCTACTCGCAAAAGGGCCCGCTTCAGACCGAAGCCAGTTACTACTACAGCGAGCCGCAACTGCGCGTCAGCGGCAGCGTCTCGCGGCCATCGCACCCGACGGGCCGCTCAGGCACACCCACGCCGGTAAGCGGCGTGGCGTGGCTCGATCACGAATGGTCCAGTACGATCCTGAGCCCCGATGCGGCCGGCTGGGACTGGCTCGGTGCGAACCTCGCTGACGGCTCTGCGCTGATGGCATTCAAGGTGCGTGGCCGCAATGGCGGGTCGGTCTGGGCGCACGCGCTGCTGCGCGACGCAAACGGCAAGGTCACAACGTTTGACCCGGCCCAGGTCGATTTCGTCCCACAGCGAACGTGGCGCTCGCCGTGCACGAACACGCTTTATCCGGTGGCTGAAACCGTCAAGACCGGCGCGCTCACGTGGCAGCTCGAGCCCTTGTTCGACGATCAGGAAATGGATACGCGCGACTCGACCGGCTCTGCCTACTGGGAAGGTGCGGTGACGGTGACGCGAGGTGGTGCAAATGTCGGTCGAGGCTACCTGGAGCTGACTGGTTATCAGACGCCGTTCGGGTTCCAGAATCCGACGAAGGCGGCGCGATAGTTCAATCGGTAGCCTCCGCCGATGGGCAACGCGCTTGCCCGGTCGGTCTTCTTCTATCGCCTCGGGCGAGATCATTCAGGCCGCTGCGATCACTTCCTTGAGCTCTTTCTGAGGCGTCTCCGAGGCGACCTCATTTCACTGTGTATTGCTCCGCTCGCGTCGGTCATCATCTTCGGCGCGCAAAAGAACGTCAGAATTGTGACTTATCGTCAAAGTTAATCGAAAGCCGATTCTTGTCATGGAAATTTTCTTCGCAATCCGTTAGTTTTACTAACGCACAAGAAAAGGGGTGCTCGTAATCGCCTCCTTGGGCAAACAACCGCTTTACGCCGCTTATGCAGTACAGCGCAAGAACGGTATTTTCGAGTACGGCGATACTAATCTAGATGGACACACGCATCTGCTCGCTTCTATCGCGTTCGCCGAAGACATTAACGTCTACCTTGCAGGATAACGATGCCAGAGCAGATTCACGTCTCCCCGCCCGGGGTGAAATACCGTTTGGTAGCATCCAGAACGACGACGCCGACGAACGACACTTCGGCGAAAGAAATTATCGTAAATTCCGCCAGCCTTGAGGTCATTGTTAGCGACTCGCGGCTCCGCAGTGTCGGATCACAATGGGGGCATGTCGCCATCGAAATTGACGGAACCGTCTATAGTCGCGCCCATGAAGAATACGTAAAAATCGATAAGCACACTTATTTTTATGGGGGCATCGTGCATTTGACCAACGGATCAATACGAACCAGCGGAAATTTATGGCGCGACAACCTGGGCTTGGTCCTCAGAGTATCTCCGGCCGAAAAAGAGAAGGTTAAACGCGAACTGGAGCGACGCGTCAGTGTGGATCGAGCATTCAAGCTGGCACATCCGAATGAAAGTACGTACAGTCTGTTTGACAATAGTTGCTCCTCGAATGTGGCCGACGCTCTGGAATCTATTGGTATTCTGGCCCACGACCCGCGCTGGCCCCCAACGCCGGTCACTCCGGCCGAACTGGATGCCGTGCTACAGAAATCCAAACGTCTCGCAAAAATGAACCATTATCCGAAGCAGGCTAACCAGTGAAGCGGCGATATCTCGTTATAGGCTTGGCTCAGTTGCTTTCGATTTTTCTGGCTGGCTGGCTAAGACGGGCGTCGTGGAACGAGATTGATTTTGCTGGGGCACTGTCACCACGGACCGTGCACCTGTCGTTGTACTGCCTCGCAGGGTGGGTGGTAACCGTTGCCACGGCAATCTGGTTTGCCGCAGTTGACAAAGCAAACAGAACGATAACTGTTCTGTTCCTTGTTCTTCTTCTGCCGTCGATCGAATTCTTCGGGTGGTTTGCGCTGAGCTTTTAATAGCCAATACTTGATCCCGCAAAGTTTGAATCTTCGGCACCTTCACGGTGGTGAACGAAAAGTCGTGACCACAGCAGACCATTTCTAGGTCTCCGTGTTTTTGCACGGCCCCCCCATCAAAGCCCTGCCAGCGTGCCCCACAACTGCTCTTTGAGCTTGCCGGTCGCCTCGTCCGTATCCTCGTAGGGCTGCGCCTGCACGGTCACGATGCGCCAGAACGACGCGTCGATATGGCGCAACTCCACATGTGTCTTCATAGTGGGATCCGACTTGAGGCGGCCATCGGCGATCCAGCTTTCATGACCGTCGACCATGTCGCGCGTCCCGGGCACGCCGAGCGGCATCGTCGACGCGTTGTTGCGCAGATACGCCGGAATGTATCGGCTGAACCCCACGTCCGGCAGGACTTCGCGTGCGAAGACCACCGCAGCGCGCCCGGTTGGGTCGGTGAACGTATAGATCGGCTCGCCGTTTTCGGTTTTCGTTACCGAGAGCGTCCAGACACCCTCTATCTGCACACTTGCGCCGGTGACAGGGTTAGTCCATTTGACGGCCGCATTGGCATGCGGCGCCGCGCTCGCCACGGTCCGATGAACCGGTAGCCGATGCTCCGTGTGCCACCCCGTCCACGCCGCGGCCAACACGATGGCAATGCAAACAGCGATTCTGAAGGCACGCGCCAGAGCCGACTCCTTCGTCTTGCCCTGCCGAAAAGCAGCCGGCTTCGCCTCAGGTGCTGGGTGCCGCCTCGGGTTGAACGCCGAGGCCCTGCCGGACGCGGTGAAAGACGGTTCCGCCCTGCCGTTGCCCCCGCCCGGCGAAGGATATGTCGGCGCCGCGCCGGGCGGCGGCCCCTGCACTTTTGGCGCTTGCTGCTCGCGCGCCGAAAGTTCGCGGTCGTACGCCTTTCTCCGCTCAGGATCGCCCAACACCGCGTAGGCCTCGTTGATAATACGCATGATGCGCTGCGCATCCGGACTGGTATTTTTGTCGGGATGGTAACGCTGGCTGAGGGCCTTATAGGCGGCCCGGATCACCTCGGCCGGCGCGCCGCGCGTGACCTTGAGATTGTCGTAATGGGTATGCATGTGCTTTCCGTGGCGATTCTTCCCCGCATCGACAACATATCGGCTCAAAAGCAGAATGCTTGAATGGCCTGGCCGTTCAGGCGCTTGCCATTTTGCGCGAGACGGGCACGCTGGTTGCTGACGCCTTCCGTGGTGTACCGTTTCACCAGGCCTTTCCGCTTGCAGCAACCGCCCGATTGTATCGGTGCGCAGCCCTGCCGGCCCCGTAAAAACGACGGAGCAACAGGCAATGGAAATTCCCGAACCGACCCGCCGGCGCCACATTCGCCATGCGCGCCGGCGTGCGCGCTCAAGCGAGATGTCCCGTTATGCCGGCAAGCCGATGGCCCTGCTATGGCGCTACATCGCGCGGCGCAAGGTTTCGCACCTGATCGTGCTGGTGAGTGTACTTGCCGCGGTCGGGTGCGCGCTGGCCTCGCAATGGGGCATCAAGAATCTCGTCGATGCGCTGCCGTCCGGCCGCACGCATCCGGCTATCGTGATGCGCGCCTTCGTGATTCTGGTCGGGCTGATTCTCGCGGACAACCTGTTCTGGCGCGTCGGCGGCTGGATCGCCGCGCGGACTTTCGTCACGGTGACCGGTGACATCCGGCGCGAGATGTTCGCCTATCTGACCGCTCATCCGCCGGCGTTCTTCGCCGACAAGCAGCCGGGCGTCCTATCGAGCCGCATTTCCGCCACGGCGAACGCGGCGTACATACTCGAAAACACCGCTTCGTGGACGGCGATACCGCCCTGCCTCACTGTAATCGGCGCCATCGCAATGGTTGGCGCCGTCAGTGTGCCCATGAGCGCCGCGCTGGTGGCGGTCTCCGGCGTCCTCGCTTTCGGCGTTTACATCCTGGCGAGCCGAGGCACTTCGCGGCACCACGCCTTCGCTGCGCGCGCGGCGGCGGTGGATGGGGAACTGGTCGATATCATCGGCAACATGGGGCTCGTGCGTGCATTCTCCGCCATCGGCAGGGAGCGTCGACGCCTCGACGAGCAACTGGGCGTTGAAACCCGGGCGCGCACCGGCAGCCTCCTTTACCTCGAAAAACTGCGTCTGCTTCATGCAATCGCCACGGCGATCCTCTCCGCTGGCATGCTCGGCTGGACCCTCTGGCTGTGGAGCGTGGACCGGGCGACGACTGGCGACGTCGTGCTGATCAGCTCGCTCGGCTTCGCGATTCTGCACGGCACGCGCGATCTGGCGGTCGCGTTCGTGGACCTGACGCAGTACGTCGCGCGCCTTGGCGAAGCCTCGGCCATTCTGCTCGCGCCCCACGCGATGCCGGAGCACCACGATGCACCGCCGCTGCACGTCACAAATGCGACCATCGATTTCAACAACGTCACGTTCGCCTATCCGGGACGCCGGCCGGTGTTAAACGGCCTGAACCTGCAGATCCGCGCGGGCGAGCGCGTGGGACTGGTCGGGCCGTCGGGCGCTGGCAAATCGACGATTCTTGCCCTGATCCAGCACTTCTACGAACCGGCGTCCGGCAACGTCAGCATCTCCGGGCAGGACATCTCGAAGGTGGGCCAGGACAGTCTCCAGGCCGCGATTTCGATCGTGCCGCAGGATGTCTCGCTGTTTCACAGGACCTTGCTCGAGAATATCCGCTATGGGGTGCCGAAAGCGAACGAGGCGGATGTCAAGCGCGCCTGCGAGGATGCCAATTGCATGGACATCCTCAGCGCGTTGCCGGACGGACTCGACACCGTGGTCGGCGATCGTGGCACCAAGCTCTCCGGCGGCCAACGGCAGCGGATCGCCATCGCACGCGCCATTTTGCGCGATTCGCCGATCCTCCTGCTCGACGAAGCCACCTCGTCGCTCGATTCGGCCTCGGAAGCTGCGATCCAGCTGGCGCTCGAACGCCTGATGCAAAACCGCACGGTGGTCGCCATCGCCCACCGGCTGTCGACGCTGCAGAGCTTCGACCGGATCGTCGTGGTCAATCGCGGCCGGGTCGTCCAGGACGGCTCACCCTCGGAATTGGCGACCGTGCCCGGCATCTACCGCGATACGCTGACGCGCCAACGCAAGCGCAGCACACCGCCGCCGGAACTGGCGTGACCGGTTGACCGAGCCGGTGGCCATTACGGTTCCCATGCCCCTGTAGTCACTGTGGTTCCGGTCAACCTGGCTTCTCCGCGTCGCCCTCCCATCGCCCCCTCAGCCCTCTCTTTGTCCCGTCTTCGCTCGCCGCAAAATCCTCCTGTCGCGACGACAACGTTTGCGTAACGTATCGCCGCCTGCACACCCAGGCAATTTCCCTCGGAATGCTCATAAAAACTGAAGAATGTTAAGAAAACTGCCGATATACGAGGGTTACGGCTTAATTCACACGAGGAGCACTGATGGGATCGGTAGCTCGAATACGGGGGGCGTTCACGGTCGACAGCACCGACCAGGAACTCGTGCGCTCGCAAATGCAGGCGTTCGGCCGGCAGATCCCGCTCCTCTACTTCATGCTGGTGGTCAACACGATGGCGGTGGCCATTACCCACCTTCCCTACGCGCCGGGCTGGCTCGCCATCTATATTCCCGCTGCCCTTTGCACGGTCTGCGTGTTCCGCTGCGTACGGTGGTGGTTCGTCCGGCACCGCACACTCACCCATGAGAAAGCCGTACCAGAGCTGCGCAAAACCTTCTGGTTCGCGTGCGGCTTCGGCGTCGGCTTTACCGCCTGGTCGCTGCTGCTGTTCCCCTATGGGCCAGCCTACGAGCAGTGTCAGGTGGCGTTCTACATGGCCACCACGGTGGTCGGATGTGTGTTCTGCCTGATGCATCTGCGAGCCGCGGCGCTTACGCTGCTGACCATCGTGATCGGTTCTTTCACGATCTTTCTGCTGGCTGCGGGGCGCCCCGTGTTCGTGGCAATGGCGGCGGATATGCTGTTCGTCGGCGTGACCCTCGCTTTTATCGTCCACCTCTACTACAAGAACTTCGCGAGCCTCGTCTCTTCGAAGCGCGAACTGCTGGTGAGCCAGTCGGTCACGCAGAAACTCAGCGACGACAACTTTCGCCTCGCCAATATCGATAGCCTGACCGGCCTGCCCAACCGCCGCAGTTTCTTTTCTTCGCTCAACGCGCTGGCCGAGCAAGGCACGGGCGGCGTCGCCAACTTCCACATGGGGCTGATCGACCTCGACGGCTTCAAGCAGGTCAACGACATCTACGGTCATTCGAGCGGCGACCTCGTGCTCAAGGAGGTCGGCATCCGCCTTCTGGCGCTCGCCGATCCGACGATTTTTTTTGCGCGGCTGGGTGGCGACGAATTCGGCATCATCATTCAACGGCGTCTTGACGAGGAAGAACTCGACTGCCTGGGACAAACACTGTGCGAACGGCTTAGCCGGCCGTACACCGTCGGCGAGAACACCGCCGAGTTGTCGGGCACGATCGGCTGGGCCGGTTTGCCACCCGCGAGTGTCAGCGTGGCCGAGGTCTTCGAGCGCGCCGATGCCGCGCTCTATGTCGGCAAGGAAAGCCGGCGCGGTACGGCCGTGGTGTTTTCCGCCGAGCACGAAAACCGCGTGCGGCGCGCGAGCCTCGTCGCCCAGGAGCTCAAGGCGGCGAACCTCGACGCCGAGCTTTATCTGGAGTTTCAGCCCATCTATGACGTCGCCACACGCACCGCGGTCGGCTTCGAGGCGCTTGGCCGGTGGCGCAGTCCGAAGCTCGGTCAGGTAAGGCCGGATGAATTCATCCGCATCGCCGAGCGAACCGATCTGATTCGCGTCGTGACCGAGGTGCTGTTGCACAAGGCCCTGAATGAAGCCGCCAACTGGCCGCCGCATATCTATCTGTCGTTTAACCTCTCGGCGCTCGACATCTCGTCGGTACCCCGCGCAAGGCGGCTGCTCGACATCGTGCAGGCGAGCGCCACGCTGGCCGAGCGGGTGCATTTCGAAATCACCGAGACCGCAGTGACGCGCGACTTCAGGCAGGCGCGTGCCTCCTTGTCGCTGATCAAGCAGGTGGGCTGCCAGGTGTCGCTCGACGATTTCGGCACCGGCTATTCCAGCTTGAGCTACGTTCACCGTCTGCCCTTCGATACGATCAAGATCGATCGCAGTTTTGTGGCCGAAGTCGATACCAACGTGGCGAGCGGGAAGATCATCAAATCGGTGATGGACCTGTGCCGGAATCTCGGCCTCGAGTGTGTGGTGGAAGGCGTCGAGACCGAATCGCAGTGCGAAATGCTGACCGCACTCGGCTGTCGCGTGATGCAAGGCTACCTGTTCGGCCGGCCAATGCCTGCAGAGTCGATGCAGTTTTTTCAGGCCAACGTTGTTTAAATGCGGCGTGAATTACCGGAGCGCTTGAGCTTCGCCGGCACATGTTGCCGTCGCTCTTCCGAATCAAGGCGCCTCTTCTAATGGCACGCCACCAAATGCCTGGCGCTGCGCGAGCGAAACGAAGGTCTGGGCATCGCGCGCCGCCTGAACCACCGGCGCCATGCCGAAGAACTCGTGCGTCGCCCCCTGATAGTTGCGGTGCTCGACGGCGACGCCGGCGTCGCGCAGTTTTTCCACGAGCTTTTCGCCATCGGAGCGCAACGGGTCGATGCCCGCAGTGACCACCACCGTAGGCGGCAGGTTCGACAAATCCGCGCTGACCACGTCGATCAACGGGTTTTGCAGATCACGCTCGTCGTTGATCACGTTCTGCATGAACCACAACATCATCTTCTTGTTCAACGGCTTCGCATTGCGATTCTCCTCATAGGAGATCGAAACAATGTTGTTGCTCGCCACGGGGTAGATCAGCGCCTGATGTAATGGCGTCTTCAGGCCTGAATCGCGCGCGTGGATGGCTACGTTAATGGCAAGATTCGCCCCGGCGCTCTCGCCCATCAGCGCTATCCGGCTCGGATCACCGCCAAGGCTCGCGGCGCTTTCGACGATCCAGCGCCACGCGGCAAACGCGTCCTCATGCGCGGCGGGTAGTTTGTGCTCGGGCGCTTGCCGGTAATGGGCGGACACCACGATCGCGTTGCTTTGCGCCGCAATCGAGCGCGGCGTCGCATCGTAGACGTCCAGATCGGCAACCACCCAACCGCCACCGTGAAAATACAGGATCAGCGGGAAAGGACCGTCGCCAGCCGGCCGGTAGATGCGCGCCGGATTGCTGCCGGCAGCGCCCGGAATCACCGTGTCTTCGCTCTGCACCGCCTCCACTTCCAGTGGCAGCCGGGCCGCGTGGCCGGCCTGTGTCATCAGCTTTCTGACGGCATCGGTGGGCGTCGGCTGCTCGCGGGCTTCGGCGACGCTGCATTCTTCGATCGGCTTTGGGTTCAGCTCCTTGAGCGCGGCGAGCACCGTCTTCATGTCGGCGTCTGCGTGTGCGGTCGGATCCAGTCCGATCATGCCTTTGAGGGTATCGGCGAGTGTCATGGCGCGGCTCCAGGTAAGACCGGGGAATCGGGACCGGGTTATGGGTCAAAGGGAAAGCAAAGGGACGAACGCAACGAGAGCACTAAAGCAGAAGCGCTCAAAGACCCGCGCTGGACCGCCAGGCGCAGGTCCCCTCAAGCTGCCGGCTCAATGCCCCTTCGTGTCGCTGCTGGCGTCAGCGCCGGGCATGTTGGTCGTATCGTTGGCCGGCTTGGACGCGGTCGTATGGGTGTGTTTCTTCTTCGTCTTGGTCTTCGACATCGTCGTCGGGCCGCTGCCGCTGGCGGCGGTCATCGCCGAATCGCCTGGAGCGCCGCCTCCTCCGTTGCCACCCGCTCCGCCACTGCCTGCACCGCCAGCACCCGCACCACCGCCGCCGCCACCCGCAGCCAGCGCAACGCTAGAGCCCAACAACAATGCCGAAATCAAGACCGCCTTTTGCATTTTCATGACTTGCTCCTCAGTGAGATTCAGGTTTCGAGTGGCTGCGTTGCCAATGCACGCAGACCTGATGAAGATTCAGCAAGCGACGTGCCGTTGTAGAAGCGCTGGGAGCGAAGAGCGTGCATCGTTGCACTGTTGTGTGGCTGTCGTGCGTAAAAACTGCCCCGCATTCACCGTCTTGCCAGACGCGTGCTGCCACGAATGCGTCACGAGCTACGTACGAAAATCGCAAATGTTTGATGCACCGTGCGACGCAAATCGGAATCGACGCGCGGCTTCATTTCGGGCCGCAAGCCGCAGATCCTTGTGCAGCGCGGCAAAGCGCGCTGCACGCAGGTTGCTTGACCGCACGTCAACGAGCCAACACACCCGCTCGTCATGAGCTGAGCCCGCAGCCCGCGCTTCGTTCAAGAGGAACGGGCACAGTGCTTGCTGAAAAGTAGCGGTTTTGATTTTTGCAGCAGCGCTTATCCGCTCACGCCCCACTCGCCAAATTTTCTTTCGACCATGCCGACGCCGCTCACCGTTTTACTGGTTGCATCCGAAGCAGCCCCGCTTGCAAAAACGGGCGGTCTCGCTGACATGGTCAGCGCATACGGCGCCGCGTTATGCGAAGCCGGTGTCGCTGCGTCGATCCTGATGCCCGCTTATCCTGGCGCCCTCGAGCGCGTGCTCGGCGCGACCCGCGTGGCGAAACTCACGGGTCTGCCGGGCGGCGATGGCGTGATCATCCGCGCGCATATGCCGGACACGGGCGTGCCTGTTCTGCTGCTGCAGATGGATCATCTGTTCACACGCGAAGGAATCTACCGCGACCGCTATGGTCGCGACTACGTGGACAATCTCGTGCGGTTCGCATCGCTCGCTGCTGCCGCGGCACGGATTGCGCGCGGCGTGCGCGGTATCAAGCGGCCGGACGTCGTGCACGCTCACGACTGGCACGCCGGACTCACGCCGCTCTACATGAAACTCGGCGGCGTGCAGGCGCGCAGCGTCTTCACGATCCACAATCTCGCGTTTCAGGGCAACTATCCGCTCTCCGCGGGTCCGTGGATGGGCGTGCCGCCTGAACTGCTGGCGCCGGCACTCACCGACGAGCGCAGCATCGAGTTCTACGGTTCGCTCAGCCTGATGAAAGCCGGGATCGTCCATGCCGACCGCGTCACGACCGTGAGCGAGCGTTATGCGACGGAAATCCTCACACCGCGCTTTGGCCATCGGATGGAAGGCGTTCTGAATGCGGAGGCGCACAAGCTCTCCGGCATCACCAACGGCATCGACATGCAGATGTGGAATCCCGCTACCGACGCGCTGATCACCAGCAATTATTCGGCGGACAACGTAGCAGGCAAATACGCGTGCAAGCGCGCGTTGCAACAGGCGTTCGGACTCGCCCGCGAGCCGTTTGTGCCGCTGGTGGCGATCGGCAGCCGGCTCACTGAGCAGAAGATGGCGGAGGTGGTGGCCGAGGCGATTCCGGCCATGATGGCGCGGCACGAGCGGCTTCAGTTCGCCATTCTGGGCCAGGGCGACGCGCCGATCGAAGCGCGCATGCGCGAACTGGCTGCCCGTTGGCCAGGACGTGTGGGCACCTGCATTGGTTATGAAGAGACGCTCGCCCACATGCTGCATGCCGGCGCGGATATGCTGCTGCACGCGAGCCGCTTTGAACCGTGCGGGCTCACGCAACTGTACGCGATGCGCTTCGGCACGATTCCGGTGGCGTCGCGCGTGGGCGGCCTTGCCGATACGGTCTCCGACTATGCGCTCGGGCTGGGCAAGTCGGGCGCGGCGACCGGCTTCCTGTTCGAAGGAGAGACCGTCGAGGACGTTGCTGGCGGCGTGGCGCGTGCAGTCGAGGCGTTCAAGAATCCATCGTTGTGGCGCGCGCTGCAGCGTAATGCGATGACGCGCGATTCAGGATGGGGCACGGCAGTCAAACGCTACGTCGACGTGTACTGTGAACTGACGGATGCGCGCCCCGTGGTGCCGCGCGAAGAGCCCACGACGGTTCCGGTTATCGCCGCGCGCCGCCGGCGCAGCTCGGCGAGCCCTGTGCCCGCCGACAGTTCGCAGGCGGCAGCCGTTCAGTAACGGAAGCAAGAGCTATACAAGAAAGGTAAAAGTGAGGTCACGGTGTCCTGCCGGAGGCAGCGTCCTGCAAGATCATGGCTAACCGGTTGTCGAACTCTTCGCGAGTCTTGGCGATTTTTCCCGTAGATACCGGGATGGCAGCATGGACGATGCCTGCGTAGCCAATATTACGGTGCCGGATCCTTCTCGCGGGCTTCGAGCGCCAGCAGCGCGTCGCTCAGTCTCTTGACCCGGCTGACCTGCGACGGCACGCGCGCAGCGCCCGTCACTCGGGCGAGCCGGCTGCGCCAGTAGCTCAAAGGCAAGGCGCCGTCCAGCGCGGCGATACGCGGCAGCAGGTGTTCAAGATGTTCGATATCTTTTTCGAGCTGGTGGTGATTCATTGCTTCCCCGGACACTCCCGTCTGTAAGGTCCTCGCCCGTCGACGCGGGCGTGTATGGCTTTGCGTTGCCTTGATTGCTCTCATGATTCTGTTTGACCGCTAGTGTGCCCGCAGATTGAAGCGAGGCTTGACCGTGAGTGTCAGTTTTGCTGAAACATGGGGTCAACTTGATGTCACCGCGCGGAAAGGCTGGCATGTTATGCGGCGCGCATTGTCCTGACCCGCGTTCGCGCGGATCGTCTTGGATCGCAATCGTTTGCTGGCTGTTTTGTCATGGGCGCGTCAGCATTGCGCCCCGGCCGCGGCCGTAGACTGAACTGGCGTTGTGGAGACCGGAATCGGCGCCGCATCAGAAAACACAGCCGACCATCCAAACGTCCTTTCACCAAGGAGTCGAATATGATCCGAATCGCTTATATTGCAGCAGCCGTATCCGTCATGACTTGCGCCGCGCCCGTATTCGCGCAGGACACCCAGAACGCGCCTCAACCGGCCGCAACCTCGAACATGGGAAATGACAACGCCAACAACAACCAGAATAGCGGCGTAGGCATGGATACCAACGGGCAAGTGGCCTCTGGCGCGCCCGCCGGCCTCACCCGTGCCGAGGTGAAGCAGGACTTGTATCAGGCGGAAACCGACGGCCAGATGAAGACCCTCAACCGGACCGTTTACAGGGGCAATTGAGCTCGCGGGCGCAACCCGCCGGGGTTTGAACGGCCGGCGTGTTGCGCGAGTGGTCCAGGCCTCATCAGTTCACTGAGTTCGCATGAGGCAGCGGCCAGACCAGGTTCAGTTTCACCCCCCCTCGTGCAGGCACATAGAGATCGCGACTGCGCTGCGCGCCGTCGAGACTGGCAACCAGCCGATAGTGGCCCTGCGGGAGCCGTGCATAAAGATAAGGGCCATCCGATGTGGCATTGAATACGACGGTGCCGTCGGATCTCGCCACCTGCACCGCGACACCCGAGAGGTACTCGCCCGATCCCGTCGTAAAGGTCGCGCGCATGTTGTAGCTGGAGGCCAGTCCCCGAAACGCTGCAACCTCATCCTGCCCTACTCCGCCTGTTACGTATGCGACACCGTGATCGTCGTGCGCCACGGGGATGTCGTTCGGCACGGCGTTGCGCACCGGCGCATCGTCGTCCGTTGGCGTAGGTCTTGGGGCGGCCGGCACGTTCACCATCGTCGGCTCGCGGACCGGCATCGGACGTGTGGGCGGTTCCTGCGTTGCGGGTGCAGGTACATGTGGCGGTGGCTCACGCGTCGCCAGTTCACGCGGCAGCGGCGGTTTGCGTTCGGGCACTTGTGCGTTCACGGTCGCAGGAGCCGGTGCGGGCGCAGGCGTCGGCGCAGCAGCCTGCACGTGCGGCCGCGGCGCGCCGGGTTCGCAACTGAGCCCTGGTATGCTGCCGCTCTCGCTGGCAGGCCGTCCTTCGATCAGCCACGATGGCAATGCAACACCTTGCCCCTTGGCGCGAGGCGTCAACGTATCGCGCATGCTGGCAGTCACCGCGCTGCGCTCCTGCGGTGTGGAAGCGCGATGCATTTGTGTACAGAAAGCGATCCGTTCATCGTCGCTGAGCAGCTCGGATGGAACGGCCGAGGGTTGGGCCAGCAGACGCTGTGCATGCGTGCCGAAAGCTAGCACCGCAGCACCGCACATAAGCGTCCACCGGAAAGTCTTCGACAAACCGGAAAACGTAGTGGACATGAATCACCTCCGGGACATTCTCGGGAGCATTGCGTCGGGTCGATTCAGGGAGCGTCAATGAGCGCTTCGCTTAACGTCTTTGGAAACACAGCGGCACGCGTAGTCTTGCGGGGATAAGTTGCGTCGCGGGTACTGCAAAACCCAATCGCAGTGTAGCAAACCCATTTGCTTTCGCTGCACCCCAAAGGCCGCGCGCATTAGTCGATCTCCGCCATGTTCCAGCATGATCAACCCGAACTCGCACATTGCGGGTGCAAGTTCGCGGAGCGCGTCACGCAACGTTGCGCCCCTTATTCCGCAGCTATCGGGCGTGCCGTGTCGACCCGCAGTGCGAGATGATGTGCGGCGGAATCGATGCTTAGGCTAGGACACAAAAGGCAGTTTCTGGTCGCGCGCGGCGGCGAGCATAGACAGGGTTATCTTGCGCACTTCGAGTTTGCTTTGCGTGATGTGCGCACGCAGCAGAATGCTGGCTTCGGGCAGGCGGTTGCGTTCGATCAGGTGCAGCATCGTCGAGTGCTCGTCGTAGGTCGCACTGGTGCGATGCGGCTTCAGAAAATCGAGCCTCCGCACGATGCGGATGCGCTCGGTCACCTCGTTATGGACGCGAAGCATTTCCCGATTGCCGGTCGCGGCAACGAGCTGACGGTGGAAGTTTTCGTCCATGCCGAACATGGTGACCGGGTCGCTCTCGCGCACCTCGGTCTCGACACACCAGACAGCCTTGAGCGGATCGATCGATTCATGCGGCGCATTGCCCGAAGTGAGCCGCTCGAGCGAGGCCAGTTCGAGGACAATGCGCAGATCGTAGAGCTGGTCCAGCTGCTCGAAGTTGATCTCCGAAACTTTCCAGCCGCGCCGGAACCCCACTTCCAGATAACCCTCGCGCTGCAGGCGAAACAGGCCATCCCGCATCGGCGTGCGCGAGACGCCGTAGTGTTGCGCGATATCGCTCTCGGAGAAGCGGTCGCCGGGGAACAGCCGGAAGCTGAAGATGTCGGTCTTCAGTTGCTGATAAACCTGCTCGGCCAGCGCGTTCGGAGCGTTCGGCGAGGGGCTTGCGGTACCACTGGTTGTACCGCTTCCAATGACGTTTGCAGCTACGTTTTCGCTCATATCAAGGCATTGCGATCAGACTGACATGGGCTGCGACGATTTTCCAACCTTGGTATGGCTGCGCCGCGGACTCGAGGCGTGCCCACGTCTGCATCTGGCGGCCGAGCAACGGCGTCGCGTCGCTAGTGAACTCGGTGCTGACGGTGGCGTAATCGTTGCCGAATGTAGTCACCACCGTTCGATGCAGGCGCCGCGAACGCGGCACCGGCGCGCAGGACGCGCGCCACGCACGAATCGCTTCGCCGCCGTGCTGGACTTCAGCAATTCCGTATCGCACGGTTTCAGGCGTATGCCAGAACAGCGCGTTCATCGCGTCAACGTCGTTGTCGACCAGCGCCCGTTCGTATTCGACGAAGGCCGCTGTCACTTCGGCGACGATCTCCGGCTTGTTGACTTCCATCCTCACAGTCCCTCTTTCAATGCCGCGAGAGGCGCGGTCCAGCCCACGATGCCGCCCTGCGAGCGGATCATCTCGAGGCTCGCCTGCTTGAACGCTGGAAAGTAGCTCGCGGTAGCGTCTTCGATCAACAGGCATTCGTAGCCACGGTCGTTCGCTTCGCGCATCGAGGTCTGGACGCAGACTTCGGTCGTGACGCCGGCAAACAGCAAATGCGTAATACTGCGCGCATTCAGCTCGCCGCTCAACGGCGTTGCATAAAACGCGCCCTTGCCTGGCTTGTCGATTACGAGTTCGCCGTCG
>Ga0302315_10002695_pt1 | contig 16568 bp, 12 predicted proteins | sample III_Palsa_N3_1_FD_200532 | JGI IMG/M metagenome (GOLD analysis project Ga0302315, IMG submission 200532) | Peat permafrost microbial communities from Stordalen Mire near Abisko, Sweden - III_Palsa_N3_1 | ecosystem: Environmental > Terrestrial > Soil > Palsa > Peat permafrost | place: Sweden... | reverse complement strand
AAGATACCACAAAGATAACTAAACCGGGCACAAAAATTAATGCTTAGTATAGGTGTGTGTACGAGAATATTTAAATGTAAACATATCTGCCGCGTTAACTTTTCAAATGTATGGTTGGCTTTATGTGGCTAAACCAAATGTTTTAATTTATATTACTTATCAGGCTTAATCTCTAAGTTTTCTAAATTTTCCATGAACAACGCATGGGCAGGAGCATCCAATAAAATTTCTCTGCTCAATAGCCAGAAGGATGTTTGACCTCCGACACTAATAAGTGAAACTACCTTCCAGTCGTTTTGCGCCATCCATAAAAGGGTTTCATTGCCATGCTTAAAATGATATTCTTTCTTAGGGTCAACAAGCACTTTGGTTTTGATACTGTCCGGTAAAATTTTATCTAAAATATAGGATAAGGATTTATTAGTTGTAGCATAATCCTGTGTGTTGTAATAAACATTTCCGTTAGCGTCAACTGAGCAAAAAATGGTCACCTTTTGTTTTTGTGCAAATGCAGCAACAGAAAAGAAGGACAGGGTGAGGATTAATATAACTTTTTTCATTTCATTATAAATAGAAAATTCAGGTACTTAATCAGGCAAGGTAATTCTATACATATAAAGTTATAGATTTCTAAAAGCTAAAACAAAAGTATTGACAGAAAGGTGATAGTTTGATATAGGTAACCTGTAAAGAGTCGTATATTAGGGCTGTTGGATATTTAAAATGTAGCGGCATGTACAGTAAAGCAGCGTTAGATGCAAAGGTCAAGACCTGGCTCAACGAACAGATACGGAAGAGCGTAGTAAAAGAAGTTACAGAATGTTACGACTTAATAGACAAGGACAGTGCTAACCGCTGGAACATTTTCCGGATCTGTAAAAAGCAATTAAATGATGTACGGTCAAAAATAGTTTTGAGTTATGTTAAGGTTCTTGAATTAGTAGTATTGATCTATAAATGATAGCATGCTGGTTTTAGTTTCAAAGTGCTTTGACAATACTCTCAAGTGTTGTTTGCTATACTGACGGAATAGCAACAAGCGGTGCGCTTGCGGAAGCGGAGAGCGAAAAATTAACCCATTGTGATGCTGAAGTCTTTAAATTATACAGAACGGATTTGCATAGTTGACCTGCCTGCGTAGAGATTGCTTCGTACCTCGCAATGATGTGGTGGAAAGTGTTTCGGTGAGTGTTACATGGTGAGAGAACGAATGGAATGACCACAAGCGGGGTTGCGGGTGTGGGCGAGCTACTAACTGACCCAAACTCAAAAAAGTCTCAAGACTTTCGACTTGAGACTTTTGACTTCTTACTTGCCGGCTCCTATAGCGCCTTCCTGTATCTTATCGAGGAACTGTGTTACCCCAAGCGTGCCACTCTTTTGGCTGGGCGGATATGCTATAAATGTTTTCAGATACTGTGACACAATCGCCTGGGCAGGAACCAGCGTCCACAATTTTTCGCCCCACCATTGTACATAACTCATTGATTGGTCGGGGTCATGCTCAAACGGGTCCATCCTCAAATTAACAACTATCGGCACATTGAGTGATTCCTGTTGCCCGGTGAACAAGTTGCCCTTGACCCATGAGAACGCAATTTTCCAGTCGTGGTAGCGTACGGCGTTCAGATCGGCGTTGTCGCTAAAATAGAAGAACGCGTCGCGTGGGCCGCTGGCGGTATCGCCTTTAAAGAATGGCATAAAATTATAACCGTCAATGTGATTTTTGAACGTCCTGTCGCCCACTTTATAGCCGTTAAGCAGTTGCTGTGTTACATTCGGATTACCGGCTGCAGCCACCAGGGTAGGCAACCAGTCTTCTGCCGACATAATATCATTTATAATAGTGCCTGGTTTTATTGTGCCCGGCCATCTTATAACCGTAGGTACGCGAAAGCCGCCTTCAAAAGTGGTGCCTTTTTCACCCCTGAACGGTGAGGTACCACCATCCGGCCATGAAAACGTTTCTGATCCATTATCCGAGGTGAAAATAATGATCGTATTATCCGCAATCCCGAGGTCATCAAGCTTTTTGAGTATGGCACCAACTTCAGCATCCAGTTCCATCATGGCATCAGCGTAAAGGCCATACCCGCTTTTATTGGCCCATTTTGGCGAGAGATGAGTAAAAGTGTGGGTACGGGTGGGATTGTCCCACAGGAAAAAAGGTTTGCCTGCTTTTACCGACCGGTCTATAAAGTCGAGAGAACGGCGAACAATTTCATCATCAACATTCTCCATACTAAACTTTGCTTTTTGGTCCATGCCGGGGTGGGGTGGTAGTGGCCCGGCATCAGCGATAACCTGTTTACCAACCTTGCCCCATCGCGGATCCACCGCAGGGTCGTCTACATTGGAGGCGGTGCTTTCTATGATATCCCGCGGCCCGAATTTTTCAAGGAAACCGGGAGTTTTTGGATAATCAGCTTCATAAGGTTCTTCCATCGCATTCAGATGATACAGGATACCATAAAATTCGTCGAAACCATGAACTGTGGGCAGGTATTCGTTACGATCGCCGAGGTGGTTCTTGCCAATTTGCGCCGTAGCATAACCCAAAGGTTTGAGCAATTGCGCAATGGTTGGATCGCTGTCCTGCAAGCCTTGTTTGGCTGCAGGCAGACCCACTTTCAACAGCCCGGTTCGGAATGGAGTTTGCCCAAGGATGAAAGCCGCACGCCCCGCCGTGCAGGATTGTTGCCCGTAGTAGTCGGTAAACAGGGCACCTTCATTGGCAATACGATCAATGTTGGTCGTTCTTCCGCCCATCATGCCGCGGTGGTAGGCACTCACGTTCCAAACGCCTATGTCATCTGCCATGATAACGATGATGTTGGGCTTTTTTTGAGCAATCAAATTTTGGCAGAAGCAAAACATGGTTAGCAAAAGCAAAATGCTCTGTTTTGTTTTTGCTGAGGTTGAATGAAGTGATCTCATTTTTTTGGTTTTAGGTAAAAAAATTGCCTTAAGGCGAACAAAATTATTTAAACGATAACTTTAATTTATATAATGAGTATTGCCAGAGGTTTCATTTTGAAATTTGCAACCAGTTAAATGCTGTATTGCTTGTGGTAGATTAGCCGGGAGTGTCTTCCGCTTGGAGAGCGAACCTTGAATTAGTTTTCAAAAAATAATAAGCAAAACGTACCTGGCCTTTTAACAACATTTTCAGTATAAATAATTGATTATTAATCAATTATTTATACTCTCTTGAATCACCGCTTAAATGGATCAAACCCGCTTCTCGAGTCCCTGTATGAGAATATTTATTAACTCTTCCGATAGTATGAAACTGCAAAGCATATTTCTTATCTCTAAGGGAGTTTCTGGTTTAAGTTTTAAAAGCTTTGACAGATATGCGCTTCCCAATTCCTTCTCATCCAGGTAAGCTGATGTGGCTGCTTTCAATAAAGGATCCCAAAAAATTCCTTCAGAATTCATTTTCTCTGCCCATGAATATGCCATAGCATAATCTGCTATATGTAAATAATAAAAAATAAAGCCCATATTCATCCACCAGGGGTAATAAAGGCTTTTTTTAATCGACTTTTCCATTAAAGGAAATCCTTCATCAAAATATCCGGCGCAAATAAGCATCAATGCTGCACCAGCAACCATGATCGGGAAGTTCGGGTTTAGATTTATACACTGTATGCCAGCATATAAGCACGATTCTCTGTCTTTTTTGATTGCTATTATATCTAAGTGTCCGGTAATTGGTGATTCGTGTTTTTTCAGAGGCCTAATGATAAGTGGCGGTGGTTTTAAATCAAACATAAAATATTATTAGGAATGAATACCGCAGATCTATTTAATGTAACCGAAATTAAAAATGGAAGGTTAGAATACAAGAGGACAAAGACAACAGGCCGAAGAAAGGACAATGCCTTCATTTTAGTTAAGATCGAAAAAGAAGCGCAGGTGTTGATAGATAAATATTGAGATCCTACTAATAAAAGGGTTTTTAATTTTCACCGGATGTACTCAAATCGTATCAATTAGCCTAAGACCCTTAAGTAATTATTGCGAAAGTTTCGTTTACACAAATATTAATCATTTGTGATGTTTGAAAATGTGTATTACCTGTAGATTATGTTTTATAGCAGCTTTTCCTTATATTGGCTGATGGGAAGTGCATAAACGATGCCGATAAGAAGTTTACATAACGAGAATGAACTCCTTAGGGAGATTGCCGACGGAAGCCAAAAGGCCTTCACTGAACTCTTCAATGCCTATCATAATCAATTGGGCGAATATATTATCTTGCTGACAGCCTCTGAAGAAATGGCTGAGGAAATTATCCACGATGTATTTGTAAAGATTTGGGTGAATAAACAAGACTTGCCCCGCATTGAAAAATTTTCATCTTACCTTTTTATACTGACACGTAACTATACGCTTAATTGTATTCGTAAGACGGTTAGTGAGCGTGAAAAGCAGAAAGCTTATACGCTGCATTTGGTAGACGAAGAGAAATATGAGTTAGGAGGAGTACCCGATAATAAGGATTATACGGAAATAATAGAAAAGGCAATTGCACAGTTACCTCCCCAGCAGCAAAAAGTTTTTATACTCAAACAAAAGGGAGAAAAAAACGCTGATATTGCATTTCAGCTTAACATTTCTTCCGAATCAGTAAGAAAATATCAACAATGGGCTATTAAATCCGTCTCCGACTTTGTAAAAGCGCATATTGAAGTAACAATTATGATTGCATGTGTAAGTGCTTTTTGTAAATAGCACAAGTAATTTCCATTTCTTGGCCATAATTAGCTTTGATTTTAAAATAATGTTAATTTATTTTAAAATCTATATCCCGTTTTTCAACTTTTTGTGTCTTTAGTGTAAAATAGATCATCATATAGCTCATGATTTGTTTTAAGAGTAACTAATATGGCAAACGAAAGACTGAATGACTTATTTAATCGGTTTATTAACAAGCAAGCAACCATCGTCGAAAAGGAAGAATTGATGGAGTTAATGGCAATGCCGGCAAATGAGCAACAGGTTGAAGAGTTATTTCAAGAAACCTGGGAAAAATTTGATACTACCGAAGCTCCTTTTACCCGTAAAAAGAGCGAGCAAATTCTTCAAGGCATTTTACAGTATGTAAATACAGTAAAACCAAGGAAATTATGGCCGCGTTTCGTTGCCGCGGCCTCTATTCTGTTGTTGATATCATTTGGTTCTTATTTTTTCCTGCAAAATAAAATTTCACAAGAAATAGCTGAAAATCATGCGAGAAATATTGGGCCTGGCCAAAATAAAGCCATACTTACTTTGGCCAATGGCAAGCAAATTGTTTTAACGGGTGCTGCTAACGGAAAGCTTGCTATCCAAGGGAATATTACTATTAATAAAGCCGGTGATGGAAAAATTGTATACAATTCGGCAACCGGGATCTCTGTAGCATCAGTTTTTAATACGATTACTACCCCGCGTGGAGGCCAGTATCATATAACGCTCTCTGACGGTACCAATGTTTGGTTAAATGCAGCATCATCCATCAAATATCCAACAACTTTTACCGGGAAGGACAGGCAGGTGGAATTATCGGGAGAAGCCTATTTTGAGGTGGCACATAATAAGGTAATGCCATTTAAAGTAAAAACAACTACCCAGGTTGTAGAAGTACTTGGTACTCATTTTAATGTTAATGCTTATACAGACGAAAGTTCTACAAAAACCACTTTGTTGGAAGGGTCTGTTAGAGTAACACACAACAATGAGGAAAAAATGCTTGTTCCGGGTGAGCAATCCAGCCTTAATTCGAAAATATTTAATATCGCCGAAGCAAATGTTGAAGAAGCCGTCGCCTGGAAAAATGGTTATTTCAGGTTTAACAATGCCTCATTACCTATAATACTAAGGCAGTTTTCAAGATGGTATGATATCAACATTATATATGATCAGTCAATGAATGATCAGTATTTCACCGGTAAAATAACCCGTAATGCTAATTTATCGCGAGTACTCCAAATTCTTGAAAAAGGCGGCATAAGATACAAGATAGATGGCAAACAACTAACCATCATAGATGATAAATAAAAAAAGTTAACCCTAATATTTAAACTAAAGCCAGGAGGTAATTGGAAGCATAGTTACATACACCCCAAAAGGTACCCAAAAAAAGAACCGGAAGTGCTGGTAACACTCCCGGCGAATGATTGGGCTAACCGCAAAAAAATCGAGTTGAAAGAAGTTTGAACCATTTAACCCAAACATTACAAAAGTATGCAAATAAACTTACGTGCTAAAACGCCTAATTGGTGGTGTTTTACGTCAAAATTATTTCTGGTGATGAAATTAACAACATTTCTGATTATCATCGCTTGTCTCCAGGTATCAGCCTCGGCATTTTCACAAAAAATAACGCTATCTGAAAAAAATGCCTCTATAGTTGAAGTACTCAATAAAATACAGGAGCAAAGCGGCTACGAATTCTTTTATAACAGCAAAGTGCTTACCGATGCCGGTATTGTAACCGTTGTTGTTAAACAAGCTACTGTACAACAAGCATTGGAGCAGCTTTTTAAAGATCAGCCGTTTACTTATTCTATTGACAATAATACTATAATTGTTAAACCCAGGGAAACATCATTAACTGATAAAATTGCAAATGTCCTGGGTTTACCCGGGAGTATTTCAGGTATAGTTATCGATAGTTTACGGGAACCGCTGATCGGAGCGTCCGTTAGTTTAGTTGGGCCTGTGACTTTCCAGGCAACAACTGATAGCAGGGGGGAGTTTAAACTCCCGTCGGTTCCGGTCGGTACTTATGACTTAGTGATCGCTTATGTCGGTTACCAAAAGCTCGAAAGAAAAATCCAGGTAACCGCTTCTGAGACGAGGTTAGCGTTCACTATGCATGCCAGTACCGATAAATTGGATGAAATTTTAATTACAGGTTACAGTACTACCACCCAACGCTTAAGCACAGGTTCAATAGGTAAGGTTTCCGGTGCCCAAATAGAACAACAGCCGGTATTAGATCCTATATTGGCTATGGAAGGCAGGGTGCCTGGTTTATTTATTACCCAAACTGCTGGTTATTCAGGTGCGCCTTTAAATGTTGTAATAAGGGGCCAAAACAGTTTCTCGGATGTATCTGCATCACCTCCGCTTTATATTATTGATGGTATTCCATTTAATAGTAAGCCGGTTGAGCAAAGTATCGGCGGTTTTAGCCCTTCTAATGGTTTTAACCCTTTAAATACCATCAATCCATCTGATATTGAAAGTATAGATGTGTTGAAAGATGCTGATGCTACGGCTATTTACGGTTCAAGGGGTGCCAATGGCGTAATTGTAATTACTACCAAAAAAGGCAAAGCGGGTAATACCAAAGTTAGCTTAGAGGCTAGTGATGGCTTTGGCGATGCCAGTCACCTTGTGCCAATGGCAAGTACTGCACAGTATTTGGCGTTAAGGCGCCAGGCTTTTGCTAACGACGGTATAACGCCTAATAACACTCCAGGTACTCCAGGCTATGCGCCCGATCTGTTTGCTTATAGCCAAACAGCTAATACAAATTTCGGGAATTTGATTTTAGGTAATACCTCACATCAACGAAATGCAGCATTTTCAATATCAGGTGGTGATGCGTATACCCAATTTTTATTTGGTGGCAATCTGCGTCATGAATCAACAATTTATGATACCAACACTGCCGATAACGCCGAGGAGTTTCACCTGAACTTGCAGCATAAAAGCCGTGATAATAAATTCAGCGTAAGTGCAAATGTTGCTTATAATATTGATCATAATGCTGTTCCCGCGTATAGTCTTAATTCAAGCAATTACAGCCTCCCGCCAAATTACCCGCTTTACAATAGTAATGGAAGTTTGTATTTTGGTGAAGGTTATACTAACCCGCTTGCAGCATTTAATTCAAATGTTGACCTGAAATCCAATAACCTGGTTACCAGCGCAACTTTGCGTTATACCATATTACCCGGCCTGGATTTTACAGCAGATGCGGGATATAATTTGGATAACGTTTACAGCTCTAATATTACACCAACAGATGCTAATAATCCGTTATACAATTATACGCCAAGTGCTATATTTGGTAATAATTATGTTAAAACATATATAGCCGAACCTAAGCTTACTTATACCTATATTTTAGGTAAAGGAAAGTTCACAGCTTTGGTTGGCGGTACCTGGCAGGAAACTCAAACCGTTCAGCCTTATTGGTTATATACATTTTATACGGATCCTCAGCTGGTTCAAAGCTTAAGTGCTTCAACCGTATTGATACATTCATCCGGTTATGCCGATTATCGTTATGATTCGGGTTATGGCCGCTTAGAGTACGAATGGAATGATGAATTTTTAGCAAGTGGAAATATCCGCAGAGATGGTTCATCTCGTTTTGGGGCAGATAAGCAGTTTGGAACATTTGGCAGCCTTGCAGGAGCCTGGATATTCACTAAAAATAGTTTTGTTAAAGATAATTTAACCTGGTTAAGCTTCGGTAAATTAAAAACAAGTTATGGTACAGTTGGTAACGACGGTAACGTAGCAGACTATGCCTATGAAGCCAACTACGGTTCAGGATCATCTTATGGTAGCTACACCAGTATTACTCCTTCGCTTGGTAACACAGTATTACAATGGGAGGAAACTAAGAAACTGGATATAGCTTTGGACCTGGGCTTTTTACAAGACCGTATTTTGTTTTCAATAGATGCTTATCGTAACCGTACCAGCCATTTATTAGGATATGATCCATTGCCTTCACAAACTGGTTTTGGAAGTATTATCGGTAACCTGCCAGATGGAGCGGTAGTACAAAATAAAGGTTTGGAAATGGAACTGACCACTAATAATATAAAAAACAAAGATTTTAGCTGGACAACTTCTATCAATTTTACCCTGCCTCAAAATAAATTATTGTCATTCCCCGATTTATTAAACTCCACTTATGCGAATACTTACGTGGTAGGGCAATCGCTTAATTTGATAAAGGTTTACCATTTTACCGGTTTTCAAAATGGGCTGGCAACGGTACAGGAAGCTAATCCGGCTACTGGGCCCATTCAAGGGTTAGCTGTAGCTGGAAAGGGGGATTGGATCATAGATGGAAGTACCGACCCTAAGTTCTACGGGGGGATTGATAATACTATTAGTTATAAAGGTTTCCAACTGGATTTCTTATTCCAGGCAGTAGATAGAAAAGCTCCCAGGACTGATACCTATTTCTCTTCTGTACCGGGTATGGCAAGCAACGTACCAAAAGCCATATTGGCCCTGCCATTTAGAGCCACAACCGTTTATGGTAGCGCTTTAAACTCTCCAAGCAATTCGTACTTTAATTATATAGGCTCTGATGCAGCGGTTGAGAATGCCTCTTATGTAAGGTTAAAAAATGTATCGCTTGCTTATAATTTCCCACAGGCGGTATACAAGCATTTAGGAATGTCGGGTTTACAGGTATATGTACATGCGCAGAACTTGTTAACATTTACAAAATTTGACGGGCTTGATCCGGAAACACTTTCAAACGGCTTGCCTACCATCAGAATGATGATAGCAGGTATTAAAACCACCTTTTAAAAATGAATTCCATGAAAAAGATAAAAAAATATATAAATTATGGTTTACTGTTTGTTATCGGGATTTTTGCTTTTGGTTCATTAAGCAGCTGTAAAAAGCTAATTGTTCCAAATCCTTCTACAACAAAAATATTAACCTCAACTGTTTTTACAGATTCACTTACCGTACAAGCAGCCGTAGCCGGTATGTATAACACCATATCATATTCCGGCGCTTATAACTTTAATTTAGCTGTTATACCCGGATTTACTGCAGATGAATTGAACTATGTACAGGGAGCCGGTTATAATCAATATATAGCTAATGCAATACCTATAAATGATGGTAATATCGAAGGTATATGGAGTTCAAGCTATAATGTTATTTATCAGGCTAATGCAATCATTGGCGGTGTAGGCAGTAGCCCTGGTATATCGGTCAAATTTAAAAATCAGGCTTTGGGCGAAGCATTATTTATAAGGGCGTTTTGTTATTTTTACCTGGTTAATTTGTATGGAGATGTGCCGCTTGTTACAGGTACGGATCTTGGTACTAATGAAAAAATTGGCCGCACGCCGTCAACGGCAGTATACGCTCAGATCATCAGCGATTTGAAGCTTGCTCAAAGTTACTTGCCGGCAGATTTTTCGCCATCCGGCGGCACCGACAGGACAAGGGCTAATCAATTTGTGGCCACTGCATTGCTGGCCAGAGTTTATTTGTATCAGTCAGACTGGATTAATGCCGAGGCACAGGCTACAGCGGTTATTAACAGCCCGCTGTTTGTTCCTGCTACAGACCTTACCACAGTATTTACCCCTACCAGCAAAGAAGCTATATTTCAGCTTTATAATCAGGCAGGCGGTTATGTTCAATTCGCATACAATGTTATTCCTAATGCAGTAACACCCGTACCTTCATTTGTGTTAACCACACAGCAAGTTTCCGCTTTTCCGGCGGGGGATAAACGTCAGTCGACTTGGACAAAGACTATAACATACGGTGGTATCACCTATAGCTATCCTTATAAATATACAAACCCAACCGGTGGTAATACGGAGTATTATACCGTATTCAGGATAGCTGAGCAATACCTGATAAGAGCAGAGGCCCGCGCCGAGCAAGCTAATACCCCAGGTGCTATAGCTGATCTTAACGTGATCCGTAATCCAACGCGCGTGGGGCTTCCAAATTATGCCGGTGCAACTGATCAGGCATCTGTATTAGCCGCCATAATGAAAGAACGCCAGTTGGAATTGTTTGCCGAATGGGGTCATCGCTGGCTTGATCTAAAGCGCACCAACACGGCAAATGCTGTGCTGGGAGCTGAAAAACCAACATGGAAACCAACTGATGTACTTTTCCCTATCCCGCAGACAGAAAGAACCAATAATCCTAATCTGACTCAAAATCCGGGATATTAACAAAAATAGTTGAACCGGTAAGCTATTGCTTTACCGGTTCAATTTTATGACTATCAAATCAAGATCATGATGTATAAAATCAAATCATTTACCTTTCAGGGCTTGGGTAAAAAAATGGTATTAATGCTGCTTGCCTTGTCGTTTTTTGTAGAGGCACGAGCGCAGCAAAAATTTGTTATTAAAGGCGATATAGAAGGGTTGAGTAGGACCATGAAAGTAATGCTTACTTATGCAGAAGGCAATAAACTAATCAATGATTCCACCGTAACAAAAGATGGAAAATTTACCCTCGAGGGAACCATTAACAAACCTTGCAAAGTATATCTTTCGCTCAGGTCAACACAGCCTGAACCACAACAGGGGGCAGTGGCTGCACAAATAGCCTTAAATCGCGATGCGCAGTCGTTTTATTTGGTACCCGGTACAACTATTATAAAAGCTAAAAGCCTGAAATCTGCAGTTATTGACAATACAACAGAAAGAGAATATCTGAGCTTGCAAAAGCAGTTGAAACCGCTGGATGAGCTGATGGAAGCTAACGATAAACGTTGGATTGCCAATAAGGACAATAAAGATTCGGTAAAGATTTATCAGGCTAAAAGAATGGCGCTTTACCGGGCAATGGATAACGCCAGGCAAAATTTTGTGATAACCAATCCAAACTCCTATGTATCGTTAGATTATATAATGAGCCAATATCATGTAATTGCTAATCCTGAAATGTTTGAAGCAATGTATGATGGAATGTCTGCAGATTTTAAAAATTCGGCAGATGGTAAAATAGTTAAAGAAGCCATTGATCTTACCAAAAGATTTGCTATTGGCCAGCGTGCAATTGAATTTACTCAAAATGATACCAGCGGCAGTCCAGTTGCTTTAGCATCCTTAAAAGGTAAATATATCCTGATTGATTTTTGGGCAAGTTGGTGCGGGCCTTGTCGTGCGGAGTACCCATACCTGCACAAAGCGTACGATAAATTTAAAGGCAAGAACTTCGAAATAATTGGCGTTTCATTAGATGATAAAAGGGCATTGTGGACTAATTCTATTAAACAAAATAAATTCGACTGGCTTGAGGTGTGTGATTTAAAAGGCCATCAGAATGAAGTAGTAAGGGAGTATGGTATCAATGCGATACCGCAAAGCCTGCTGCTTGATCCGCAAGGTTTTATTATCGCCAAAAATCTTCGCGGAGATGATCTGGTTGAAAAGTTGGAAGATGTGATCGGCAATAAAAATTAATCGAAATTTTATGAATAAGTTTTTGTCATTAATAATTACCCTGGCATTTTTTACGGCTGCAAAGGCACAGCAAAAATATAGTATACAGGGAAATATAGAGGGTTTGAACAATGGTACCAAAGTAAAGTTAACCAGAACTATTGACGGTAAGAACGGCCAGGAGCCGGACAGCACTTTTATAGAGAATGGCACATTCAAATTTCAGGGTGAGATCAGCCGGCCTGTGAAAGTGTCATTATATATCCCTCAAAATTCAGTCAATAATCAATCGCATCTGATTTTTCAGCGTACTATTTTCTTATGCGCCGGTTTAACCACCTTAACTGGTAAAGATTTTGGATCGGCTACTCTTTCCGGCCCCCCGCAGGAACAGGAATATGAAAAGGAAGTGGCAGAATTTCAGCAACGACTCAAACCCTGGACAGATTCATTGGGCCGCCTGAATGTGAAAACTATAAAAGATTTCAGAAGTAAGGATGCCCTGAAAATGGCTCAGGCTAATGCTGAGAAATTTCACCCTGAATTTAATAAAGTGGAGCAGAACTTTATCCGTACATATCCCGATTCTTATGTGTCGTTAGATATGCTGGAAAGTGAAGTACACTTAATGTTATATCCGGATGATATTGAAAGTTTATATATGCTTTTGAGCGATCATTTGAAAAATACACCCGAGGGCCAATTAATGGGAGAAAGAGCAAGGTTGGCAGTAAAGTATTCAATCGGGAAACCTGCGATGGATTTTAGTCAGGTTGATGCAAAAGGCGACGATGTATCACTTGCATTACTGAAAGGAAAGTATGTTTTAATTGATTTCTGGGCAAGCTGGTGCGGCCCATGCAGAACTGAATATCCATTTTTAAAAGAAGCCTACGAGCAATTTAAAGATAAAGGATTTGAAATTATAGGCGTATCACTGGATAATGACAAAGCAGCGTGGCTCAATGCGATAAAAGATAATGGCTTTATGTGGCCGGAACTATGTGATTTAAAAGGAAGGAAAAATGAGGTGGCGCTTGCCTATGGCATAACAGGAATACCTGCAAACTTTTTAATTGACCCGGCTGGTAATATCATCGCCAAAAATATGCGTGGTGATGACTTGATAAACAAACTTAGTGAAGTAATAAAAAAAAATTAAAAACATGAAAAGAATAATCCTGATGGCTCTGGTCATATTGCCATTCCTAGCAAATGCACAGAGTAATAATTATGTGATAAAGTTTAAAGATGATGCTACCCCTGCGTCAACGGTTGTCCGGATATTTTATCAATTAGACGGTAAACAGATTTCGGATAGCGCGAGAATGATTGATGGTAAGTATACTTTTAAAGGGACAATTCCTTACCCTGTTTTAGCACGTTTATGGGCGCACAACAACCCGGTTGGGTATCAAAATGGCCACCTGCCCGACCAATTACTGCTTTATATTGATAAAGGGGAAATAAGTATTGAAGCTAAAGATTCGATAAAATATGCGACAGTAAAGGGTTCTAAACTGGTTTCCGAATATTCAAAATATCAATTGTTTATGAATGAGGCTGTTACCCCAATCCTGCAGATAAACGCAGAGGGGATGAAACTTATGAAGCAAAAAGCAGGCGCACAAACAATTTCAGAATATAGAAATAGATATAAGCAAGTAGTTGAAAATTATAAAGATCGTATAGTTCAATATATCAAACAAAATCCTGATTCGTATGCAAGCCCGGTAGCACTGAAAGAATACGCTGATAGTAAGGGCGATGTTGCTATAACTGATTCATTATACAAAACGCTATCTGCTAAAGTACTTGACACAAAAGCCGGGGCTGATTTAAGACAAAAAATGGAAGCATCAAAGATAGTTATTGGCGCATTGGCACCCAACTTTACACAAAATGATACCAGTGGCAAGCCGGTTAACTTAACTGATTTTCGTGGCAAATACGTACTGCTGGATTTTTGGGCAAGCTGGTGCGGCCCCTGCCGTGCAGAAAACCCTAATTATTTAAAAGCTTACCAGGCTTACAAAGATAAAGGATTCACTTTGTTAGGTGTTTCATTAGACATGCCGGGAAAAAGAGATGCATGGATTGGGGCTATAAAAAAGGACGGTTTGCAATGGACTCAGGTTTGTGATTTTAAATACTGGTCAAATACTGTCGCTCAACAATACGGCATCCGCTCGATCCCCCAGAACTTTCTGATCGACCCAACCGGTAAAATAATTGCCACAAATCTACGCGGAGAGGACTTAGACAAGAAACTGGCAGAGATATTTTCCCAGTAAACCCTAGCTATTCTGTTGTGTTAATAGCCGAATCTTCATTTATGCCACAAGTTATTGTTGTAGATAGTGTAATAATACATTATAATTGCCAATTATATTAGTAGTTATAATGTATTATAGTGAACTACAGGTAACCAGCAACTTTACGTTTCTGCGGGGCGGTTCGCATAATATGATCGGCCCAAAAATAAATCATTATAATGAATTGATGAGCGAATTCAGAAATGGGTTTATATCAGATAAAACTAATAAATAAATAATATATAAAGCTAAAAGGGTTTTAAAAAAATTACTCACCGAATTACTTTCCTTTTTCGGCGAAGTAGTGGATAATATAGTTATTTGACTAAAAAACAAACGCCTGCAATTATTTGATTGCAGGCGTTTAGTTTATTTTAACATTGAACTTAGTGGAGCCGGAGGGAACGACTATTGTTAAATTTGTCGCTGTTAATCAACTCTTTATGTTTTTATAATCTTCGGAGGTCACCGAATAGGTCACCTACAAAATAAACCAAAATAATGCTGTTGCTTATTGATACAAAAGTACAAAATAACTAAGTTATCGCCAAACAAAAAGACTTAAGCTAACCAAGTTTGCAGAGTAAATTTGTTCAAAACGAGAGGTGGCCAATGTAACAGGTGTACGTATATTTTATCTGTATGGTAATATAAATAATATTAAAGTATTGCTTTAATATTAAAAGTCTGCCGTTATCATTCATTTTTTTTTAAATTTATTTTGTGGAATTTGATGCACCACTGCATCTAACCTAAAACCGAACACCGATGAGAAAATTTTACATGACCGCGCTTTTATTAGGTAATATACTTGCCTGTTATGCGCAAAAGAGCATAACCTTTCAGGTTGAGAACCTGAAACCGCCAGAAAAACTTTTAAGGGTTGAGGATTACCAAGTGATATTTGAAGACCTTATCCGGCTGGATAATGGCGTATCAAGATATCCATTAAACAAGCCGCATACCGACCCTGCATTTAACATCATCGCTAAAAGTAAAGTTAATGATAGCCTGGTAACACGTGGTTATCACCCGTTTTTTGAAGGCATGTATGCTGCTTACGCCGATCACCGTCCGTTTACGCTTTCGCCAGATATGATGTGGCTGCTTATTAGCCAGGGTTTTGCCAACCACGTTAACAACAACAGCGAAGAGCTGCGCAAATTATTTGTTGATTTTGATGGAAAAACAAGCTTAGTTGTACGAAACGACAAGATAAAATTAGATGATCCAAAAAGCCCATGGGCCGAGGTTTTCCCCGAGTTTAGCAAGCAAATTGCCACTCATACCGGTCAGCAGCTTACCGATGCCTTAACTGCCGATTTTAGTACTACTACGCCGATTACCAAGGTAGCATCGCAAATTACGCTGATGAATGCCGTAAAATCGTACTTTGATTTTATAGTGATCAGAATAGGCTGTGGGATACCAACAGTAACTTTAGAGGGCACCCCGCAAGACTGGCAGCGTGTTTTAATTAAAACCGAGGCCTTGAGAAAATATAAACTTGACTGGTGGATTGATGAAATTGAACCTTTATTGAAACAGTTTATACAGGCATCGCAGGGTAAAGGTGACCCGAATTTTTGGAAAGATATGTTCAAATATCATTCGGAAGGTAAATGCGGTTCGCCTACCATTATTGATGGCTGGATAGTTAAGTTTTTCCCATACGATAAAGACGGCAAACGCATGGGGCTAAAAGAGATTATAGGAACAGGCGGCCTGCCTAACGAGATAGTAAAAGTTGACTTGGAATATCAATCGGGCGATGGCGCAGGTAATTTTGTTAAAACCCCGCTTGAATTATGGGCTGGCTTTGTTGGCTTAAAACAGAATGACAGAACATTTGGCCTCCGGCCCGAAATTGGCTGGATGATTAGAAAAAAAGATACTGCTACGATTAGTCAGCCTTTGGTTGATAAATTAAAACAGCAAAACACGCCAGAGAGTTGGGGTGGCATAATGCTGCGCGGTAAAACAATCCCGCCGGAGATTTTCCATATAGGACCGATAAAATTGTTCGAATTTTACTTCACCAATGGAGTGCGTATTCCAGACGAAATGG
>Ga0302315_10002689_pt1 | contig 16584 bp, 12 predicted proteins | sample III_Palsa_N3_1_FD_200532 | JGI IMG/M metagenome (GOLD analysis project Ga0302315, IMG submission 200532) | Peat permafrost microbial communities from Stordalen Mire near Abisko, Sweden - III_Palsa_N3_1 | ecosystem: Environmental > Terrestrial > Soil > Palsa > Peat permafrost | place: Sweden... | reverse complement strand
CTTATCAAGACGCCAACGGCAACCTCTATCAGACTAACTATCCAGGCTGCGGTGGCGTGGCGCATGTGATTGCTGTCGGCGGCAGTTGCCAATTAGAGTACTCCGCCGTGGTGGACTTGATTCCGCGGACGACCTCCGAGTCTGCATTGGTCTCGTTCACCAAGACACTACCGGGCAATAACACGCTGAATCTGCAATACTTCATCAACCGCTTCGTTTTGGAAACCTGGGGTGGCCCGGCGTCGTATAACTTCGGCATGACGCCTGCAAATAACCCCACCTATTTCCCGACCGCAGCCAACTCGACGGGTGTGGGCACCGCCGCCGCCCCCGATTTGAACGACCCAATTACGGCACTTTGGACTGACCCAGGCAACAATCGCTACGGCGGGAATGTCAACACCGAGCAACGGTTTCTCGCGACGTTATCGGGTTCGAACTTCGGTTGGGACTACGCGACGGCTGTAGATTGGAGCCAAAACAAAGGGGTGCAAAAGGAATTTGGAGGTGAAGCCAATTTCGCGATTCTTGCGCCTGGCAACCTCCTCAACAGTGCCATCAACCCATTCGGTCCGCAATCTGCGGCCGGACAAGCTGTGATCAATAGCTCCTATATGAGTGGCGATCTCGAAGTAGGGACACTGACCTTGGCTAGCCTGAACGGTCACGCCAACCACGCACTGGGCGATGCCTTTGACGCCGGTCGGCCAGCACAGTTCGCTATCGGCTTCGATATCCGTGATGAGTCAATTAGTAACAATACAACGGCCTTGGCAGTGCCGCTGTTCCCAGACACAGGTTTCTCGCCCATCTCGGTTACCGGAACGCGACAATCGGAAGCAGCCTTTATGGAGCTGAATGTTCCTGTGAGCAAGCAACTTGATTTTACGTTGTCGGATCGTGTCGACCGGTATAGCGATTTCGGCATTACTCAAAACTCGAAAATTTCGTTTGCCTATCAGCCGTCCGGCATCCTGAAAATAAGAGGGGCTGCCTCCACAGGCTTCCGCGCGCCTACTCTCGTTGAAGAGTATGCACCTAGTATCTTGGGCGCCACCCAGGGCACCATGAACGGCCCAGGTTGCGCATCGGGAAATTACAATGCAGTATTTACGTCATTGAATTGCATTTCGCAAGGCTTGTCGTTGACCGGCGGAAACCCCAACTTGAAGCCGGAGACATCGGAAAATTTTGATCTCGGATTTATCTTGGAACCGATGAAAAATCTGGACCTTACGCTTGACTATTACCGAATCAATGTCAAGAACGAAATTCAAACGCTTCAAGCGCCGACGATCTATGGTAATCCAACGACATTCGCCAACTTGTATCAGTTGAACAGTGCCGGGACGCTCACTGCGGCACCGGCGCTAGGCCTCCAGTGTCCGACAGCTCAAGCGGCTACGTGCGGATACATCGTCCAAACACAGCAGAACACCGGCGGCATTACGACTGACGGCATTGATTTGAATGCCAGCTATCTGTTGAAAACGAATTACGGCAAATTCCGCCTCGGTGCGAACGGCGACCTTGTGCTCAACTACGACTTGCAGGAGTATCAGAACGGTCCCCAAGTTAGTCTGGCGGGAAAATGGAATCAGGGGAATCCGCCGGTCATTCGTTACCAGCAGTTGACGACGCTCGATTGGACTTATGAGAAATTCGGCGCTGGCCTGAACGAACACTTTACCAAAGGCTATTTGGATCAGAACCTGAACCTTGCGGGTAGCCCCGTCTATGTTGGCAATTATTCGCTTTGGAATGCCTACCTGAGCTACAAGCCAACAAAGGGCGTGAGAATCTTGGGTGGTATCAACAATCTGTTTAATACCGATCCGCCATTTTCGAACCAAAATCAGAACTGGCCGGCTGGCTACAACCCAATCTTCTCGAGCCCGCTCGGCCGGACCTTCTACGCCAGGGGAACCTACGAGTTCTAATTGCAACGCATAACGAAGCTGATGATTCGAAGCTGATGAATCTTCTCTGAACATTCATCAGTTTCGTATGCTCACATGGGGGGATAAGGAACATCCCTCAAGGTCAATGTGTAGAATTGGAATCGCCCGGAGCCATCCGGGCTTTTTTATTCGCGACTAGCGCTATCAACTCATCGTCGCACGACTATTGCGGCTTGACGAATTTGAGCGTCATACGGTCACTTTCGCCGATGGCAGCATACATCGCGCGGTCGACATCATGATTGGCGTAGCGTGGCGGCAAGGCCCAGACACCGCCCTTGTGATTGGCGCTATCCTTTGGATTAGCATTGATTTCCGACTGAGCCGCCAATTTGAACCCTGCGTCTTCAGCAAGTTTGACCACGAATGACTGGTGCACATATCCCGTGCTTGCTTTCGCGTCCTGAACAGACGATTCAGGAAGGCGATGTTCGACCAGACCGAGGACGCCGCCCGGCTTCAGACTGGTATACATATTGGCAAATATCTTTTTCAGCGTCGGTTCATCGAATTGATCTATCCAATTATGGACATTGCGAAAGGTCAATACCATGTCGACACTTCCGGCAGGTGCATAGATGCCAGACGGATTGAAGCTTGCCATCTTGACCTTGCCGTAAATCTCAGGGTTCTTGGCGAATTTCGCTACCAGAGGCTGCGCGGCACGGCGCTCTTCGGGATCGATCGATTCCGGATTATTCTCCGCAGCGATCAACAAACCGCTATCGCGGAGATAGGGAGCAAGAATTTCCGTATACCATCCCCCTTCGGGCCATATTTCGACCACCGTCATGTTCGGCCGGATACCGAAAAAAATCAGTGTTTCATAGGGATGCCGCGCCGGATCGCGCAGGGCGTTTGCTTCAGTGCGCTGCTTACCTGAAATGGCAGCCCGCAAGCTCTGGTCATCGGCGCAAGCCATCAATGCGGTGAAAAGACCGCAAGCGAATATTGCGCTGTGTATAATTTTTTTCATGAAATAGTTAGAGTAAATTATTGCGATGATCAAAAGCGGCAAGCGAGTCTTTACTCACGCAGCGACGCCTAGCGATTGCCGTTTCCGGCTTTAAATTTGGCAAAAAATATACGTGTTTTGAAAAATAGGGACATCAAGCCAAGGCCTTCTCTACCTTGGCGTCAAAAGTGAAATATCCCCAGTTTAGTTATCCTTGCTTCGCATTAAAGCCGACTGCTCTATTTTTATCTCAGGCACGAATGTGGAGCCTACTCGCACAGAGACGATTACCATTTGTGTCATTGACCAACACCCTTGGTAACGTACGACCCACATGAGTCAAAATAGTTCGCGAAGCCAATTTCCTGAGATAAACAATGTCTACTTTTGATCTTTATATGTTGGCATGCAATGGGATTTATCCCTTCACACATGAATTTCAAGAAAACTGCTTGAAGTCCGGTTTGCGTTTTTGGAAGAAAGCCGTGAACGCCTCGCGCGCTTCAGGTGCAGTCAACATCTCGCCGAAATACTTGCTCTCTTCCATCATCTTGGCATCGATCATTGCGATCTGATTATCCTTCATCAGGCGCTTGGTGGCACGGATTGACGATGCCGGCAGCGCGGCCAGTTTTGCTGCTTGCGCATGCGCGAACGTCTGCAAGTCAGCCAGCGGCAATACCTTGTTGACCAGGCCCATTTCACGCGCTTCTTCCGCCAGGAACGGCTCGCCCAGCATCAATTTTTCTGCGGCGCGTTGATAGCCGGCGAGCTGCGGCAGCAAGACGCTCGATGAAAATTCAGGGCACAGTCCAAGCTGCGAAAACGGCATCGAGAATTTTGCGTTATCGGCCGCGTACACCAGGTCGCAATGCAGCAACATCGTGGTGCCGATGCCTACTGCGGCACCCGACACCGCTGCCACGACCGGTTTGACCGCATGGCTGAGGTTGTACATGAATTGATATACCGGGCTATCGCTATTCTTCGGCGGATTCTTCATGAAATCTTCGAGGTCGTTGCCGGCCGTGAAAATTTCAGGCTTTCCACAAAATAAAATCGCCCGAACTTCATTGTCCGCCTCGGCTTCTTTCAAGGCGTCGGCCATGGCTTGATACATCGCGCCGGTAATCGCATTTTTCTTTTCGGGGCGATTGAATTCGATGGTGAAAATGCCGTCGGACTTACTGGTGGAAATGTCCATGTTATCTCCTGAATGATTTATCTTGTATTTCAATGGTCATAAAAAAACCGTACTGCTGAATGCGGTACGGTTTTTAATCGATACAAAGCCGCTTACATGCGCTCGAAAATACCTGCCGCGCCCATGCCGGTACCGACGCACATGGTGACCATGCCGTACTTGAGGTTCTTGCGACGCAGTGCATGAATCACGGTAGCGGAACGGATCGCGCCGGTAGCGCCGAGCGGATGGCCCAGGGCGATCGCACCGCCCATTGGGTTGACCTTGGCTGGATCGAGGCCGAGATCTTGAATCACCGCCAGCGATTGTGCCGCAAACGCTTCATTCAGCTCGATCCAATCGAGTTGATCTTGCGTAATGCCAGCTGCGCGCAAGGCGGCGGGGATCGCTTCTTTCGGACCGATACCCATGATTTCCGGCGGCACGCCACGCACCGCAAACGATACGAAACGGGCCAGCGGAGTCAAGTTGAATTGCTTCAGGATTTTTTCGCTGACCAAAATCAATGCGCCGGCGCCGTCCGAAGTCTGCGAACTATTGCCTGCCGTGACTGAGCCCTTAGGCGAAAACACCGGCTTCAACTTGGCCAAGGACGCCAGATTGGAATCGGCGCGCGCACCTTCGTCTTGCGTGACGATACGGCTGGTCGTATCGACTTTTCCGGTTGCCAGGTTAGGGAATTTTTCGATGATCTCAACCGACGTCGTTTCATCCTTGAATTCGCCGGCTTGTTGCGCAGCAATCGCCTTCAAGTGCGAGTCCAGCGCAAACTGGTCTTGCGCTTCGCGCGAGACTTTCCATTGCGTCGCCACTCTTTCAGCAGTCAAACCCATGCCATAGGCCATGCCGATATTTTCATCCTTGAACATGCCCATGTTCATCGATGGGTGATGACCCATCATTGGCACCATCGACATCGATTCGGCACCGGCGGCAATCATTACATCGGCTTGCCCGACACGAATGCGGTCAGCCGCCATGGCGACCGCAGTAATCCCCGATGCGCAGAAACGATTGACGGTAACACCGCCAACCGATTGCGGCAAGCCTGCCAGCAACACGGCCATACGGGCCAGGTTGCCGCCTTGTTCGGCTTCCGGGAACGAGCAACCGACGATCGCATCTTCGATCAGTTTCGGGTCCAGGTTCGGCACTTGCAACAGGGCCGATTGCAATACGCGCACCAGCAAATCGTCCGGACGAGTATTTTTGAACATGCCACGTGGCGCCTTGCCGATTGGAGTGCGGGTCGCGGCGACGATGTAGGCGTCTTGAAGTTGTTTAGTCATTTTGTACTCCGATCAGTTACGGACAGGTTTGCCGGTTTGCATCATGCCCATGATCCGCTCTTGCGTCTTGGGGTTGTTCAGCAATTCCATGAAGGCCTTGCGCTCAAGGTCCAGCACCCATTGTTCATTGACGATGCTGCCGGCTTCGATGTCGCCACCAGTGACGGCTTCAGCGATCAAGCAACCGAGTTTGTAATCGTGCGCAGAGATGAAGCCGCCGTCACGCATATTGACCAGCTGCGCCATGATGGTCGCCATGCCGTAACGGCCGGTAACCGGGAATGTCGCCTGCATTGGCGGGCGATAGCCGGCGTCAAACATGGCGCGCGCTTCGACCTTGGCAACGTGCAGCAATTCGTAGGCGTTGAACACGATCACGTCATCGTCTTTCAGGTAGCCCATCTTTTGCGCTTCCAGTGCCGATTTCGATACTGCAGCAGTCGCGGCATTGGTGAAATAAGTCTTCAGGAATTGCAGAATGTCGTTGCCCTTGGCGTCATTTGCCGCACGCACCGCCGCTTCCTTCAAGCCGCCACCGGCTGGCACCAGGCCCACGCCGACTTCAACCAAACCGATATACGATTCGATCGAGGCCACGCGCTTGGCTGCGTGCAACATCAATTCGCAACCGCCGCCCAATGCCAGGCCTGCAACTGCGGCCACGACTGGCACGTTCGCGTATTTCAAAGCCTGATGCGCTTGTTGCAGACGCGCGACTTCCGGCTCGATCGCCTTGACGCCACCCGACATGAATACCGGCAGCATCGATTGTAAATCGGCACCGGCAGAGAACGCACCGCCTTCGGCAGCGTCAGCACTCCAGATGACCAAGCCCTTGTAGTTCTTTTCCGCTTCAGCCACTGCCTTGGCAAGACCGTCGATGACGCCACTGCCAATCACATGCATCTTGGTCTTCAAGGACAGGATCAAGACGTCGTCGCCTTGATGCCAGATGCGAACCGATTCATCTTCGAATACGGTCGTACCGGCTGTCTTACCGTCGGCTGCGCCTTCACCCAGCACTGGAGCGCGGAACGCTTGACGCTTGTACACGGCGAGTTCGGAGCGTGCAACGTTGGCCTTCTTCGCCGGCGACCATGAACCGTCTGCAGCGTGCACGCCGGTGCGGCCGTCGAATACCCAAGCTGGCAGCGGTGCATTGCACAGCGCCTTGCCGGCGTCGATATCTTCCTTGACCCAGGTGGCGATCTGTTGCCAGCCGGCTGCTTGCCATGTCTCGAACGGGCCGAGGTTCCAGCCGAAGCCCCAGCGCATCGCGAAGTCGACATCGCGCGCATTGTCGGCGATCGATTCCAGATGCACGCCGATGTAGTGGAACGCATCGCGGAAAATCGCCCACAGAAATTGCGCCTGATTATTGGTCGATTCGCGCAGCGCCTTCATGCGCTTGACTGGATCTTTTTCTTTCAGGATGCGCGCGACCAAATCATCGGCCTTGCCGCCGCCGGCAACGTAATCGCCCTTGGCTGCATCAATGCGCAGGATGTCCTTGCCAACCTTTTTGTAGAAGCCGGCGCCGGTCTTTTGACCCAGGGCGCCCGCGGCAACCAGTTTGGCCAGCACATCAGGTGTCTTGTAGACCGGGAAAAATGGATCGTCTTGCAGATTGTCTTGCATGGTCTTGACCACATGACCCATGGTGTCCAAACCGACCACGTCAGCGGTACGGAAAGTACCGGATTTGGCTCGGCCCAATTTAGCGCCGGTCAAGTCATCGACCACGTCGCAGGACAAACCGAATTTCTCGGCTTCATGAATGGTTGCCAGCATGCCGAAAATACCGACACGGTTGGCGATGAAGTTTGGCGTATCCTTGGCGCGAACCACGCCCTTGCCCAATGTCGTGGCGAGGAAACCTTCGAGTTGGTCGAGAATTTCTGGCTTGGTGCTGCCGGTCGGAATCAACTCAACCAAGTGCATGTAGCGCGGCGGGTTGAAGAAATGCACGCCGCAGAAGCGCGCCTTCAGTTCGGCGTCGAAGCCTTCCGACAATGCAGTGATCGACAAACCGGAGGTGTTGGAAGCGAAGATCGCATTCGGCGCAATGTGCGGCGCAACCTTCTTGTACAAATCGTGCTTCCAATCCATGCGCTCGGCAATCGCTTCGATGATCAGATCGCAGCCCGCCAAAACGTCGAGGTTGTCTTCATAATTGGCGACTTCGATCAATGCTGCGTGATCTTTGTTGCCGAGCGGCGCCGGGCTAAGTTTCTTCAGATTTTCAATGGCACGCAGTACGATGCCATTCTTCGGGCCTTCCTTGGCAGGCAGATCGAACAGCACGACCGGTACCCGGGCGTTCACGCAATGAGCGGCAATTTGCGCACCCATTACACCGGCGCCGAGAACGGCGACTTTTTTGACGATGAAATTAGACATGAATTAACCTTTTAAACTGTGGATTCACGGTGCACACCGTGCACCGAATTAACCTCAAATTTTGCTCTTAAAACAAATCGGCATCGAGTTCCATCAAGCTCTTTGAACCGGCGCGCGCTTGGCGAATCAACATGGCTGTTTCCGGGAGCAAACGGGCGAAATAGAAGCGCACGGTTGCCAATTTCGACGTATAGAATTTATCGCCGGAATCTTGTTTTTCCAGAGCAATCTTCGCCATGCGGGCAAAGAAGTAAGAGTACACCAAATGGCCGACAACGCGCAGATAAGGCACAGCGGCAGCACCCACTTCATCTGGATTCTGGAACGCTTTCATACCGATTTCCATCGTCAGTTTGGTTACCTTGTCACCTAGGTCAGCCAATGGCGTAACGAATTCGCTCATGGCTTCATCAGTACCGTTTTCTTCGACGAAAGCTTGCACCTGAGCACCGAATTTACGCAGCTTTGCGCCGTTGTCGGTCAAGATCTTGCGCCCCAGCAAGTCCAACGACTGAATCGTGTTGGTACCTTCATAAATCATGTTGATGCGGGAATCGCGCACGTACTGTTCCATGCCCCATTCGGCGATGAAGCCGTGGCCGCCGAATACCTGCATCGCTTCCGACGTTGCGGTCCATGCATTGTCGGTGATGAAGGCCTTGATGATTGGGGTCAACAATGCGACTTGATCAGCTGCGTCTTTGCGCACTTCTTCGTCCGGGTGATTCAATTCCTTGTCGATTTGCAAGGCAACGTAAGAACAGAATGCGCGTGCGCCTTCTGCGTAGGCTTTTGCCGTCAACAACATGCGGCGCACGTCAGGATGCACGATGATCGGGTCAGCCGGCTTGTCCGGTGCTTTCGGCCCGGTCAGGCTGCGCATCTGGATGCGGTCTTTTGCATAGATCAAGGCGTTTTGGTAAGCCACTTCCGTCAAGCCGAGCGATTGCATGCCGACGCCAAGACGCGCGGCATTCATCATCACGAACATCGCGTTCAAGCCCTTGTTCGGCTGGCCGATAATCCAACCGGTTGCGCTGTCCAGATTGATCTGGCAAGTCGAATTGCCGTGGATGCCCATTTTTTCTTCAATCGCACCGCAGGTCACGGTGTTGCGCGCACCGAGGCTGCCATCGGCATTCGGAATGAACTTCGGCACCAGGAACAGCGAGATGCCCTTGGTTCCCACAGGAGAGTCTGGCAGACGCGCCAACACCAGATGCAAAATGTTGTCGGCCATGTCGTGCTCACCGGCCGAGATGAAAATCTTGCCGCCGGAAATCTTATACGAGCCATCGGCTTGCGGTTCAGCTTTGCTGCGCAACATGCCGAGATCGGTGCCGCAATGCGGTTCGGTCAGACACATGGTGCCGGTCCATTCGCCGCTGACCAGTTTCGGCAGATACATGCTCTGTTGTTCAGGCGTGCCGTGTGCGTGCAGGCATTCATAAGCGCCATGCGACAGGCCTGGATACATGCTCCATGCCTGATTCGACGAATTCAACATTTCGTAGAACGAATTGTTGATGACCAGCGGCAATCCTTGCCCGCCAAAGTCCGGATCGCAAGCCAGCGATGGCCAGCCGGCTTCCACGTATTGCTTGTAGGCTTCCTTGAAGCCCTTGGGCGTGGTGACGACATGCGTCTCTTTGTTCAAATGGCAGCCTTCACGGTCGCCGGAGTGATTCAAGGGAAACAATACTTCGGAAGTGAATTTTCCACCCTCTTCCAACACCTGGTTGATGATCTCTGCATCAATCTCTGCATGTTTTGGAAGTTGCTTCAATTCTGCTTCCACGCCTAATAACTCGTGTAGTACAAACTGCATATCACGCAACGGAGCGATATATTGACCCATGACTATCTCCTGACGACTAAACGGATTGAACTGCTTTTTTTGCAGCGGATTGATGATTCTTGACTGCGCCGGCCCCTGCGTCCGGCTGCGGATTTCTATACACTTCGAGCAAGCGATCAAAGCCGAGCTGTGCACGATCGACGCTGCCCGAACGCTTGATAAAGCGGGCGTCGTGGTGCAGGGCCAGGATCAGCCCGTACATTTCATAAACCATTTGCTGCGGATCAGTATCGCTGCGCAAATGCCCCATCTCGATCGATTGCTGCACGCAGCGATGCAACGCGTCCTGCCATGCGCGCACCATGCCAACCAACTCTTCGCGTATGGCGCCGGGACGATCATCGTATTCGACGGCGCCGCTGATGTAGATGCAACCCGAGGCGATTTCCACGGTGACGCGTTTGACCCAGCAAGTAAACATCGATTCCAGACGCGGCAAACCGCGCGGCTCTTTCATGCTGGGATAAAACACTTCCTGCTCAAAGTGATGGTGATACAGTTTCAAAACCTCGATTTGCAAATCTTCGCGTGAGCCGAAATGCGCAAACACGCCGGACTTGCTCATGTTCATCCGATCCGCCAATAAACCGATGGTCAAGCCTTCCAAGCCATCGCGGCTGGCAAGATCGAGCGCCACGTCCAGAATGGCGGCGCGGGTAAGTTCACCTTTACGCATAAATTTTTGCGTCGTGCTGGTAAGAGTTGATGCCACGGTTAGTTCCAAGAAAAAGGTCGCAAAGAGCAACCGAAATCGGTTGAATCGAACGCTCGTACTATTATGCACCTAAAAGTGGAAGTCAAACCACATCTTAGAGGAGCACTTCTATTGCTGCTGCGCAGCATAAACCGGCTATCCTTCAGGAGGAAATAGCGAATTTACCGCACCATTGCAGCTAGGAAGTCGATTTATCGATTTGACGGCGGTCGCGCTTGGTGGGCCGCCCCTTCAGCGTAGTGCCCGGTTCGCGGAAAAAACGGTTTTGATCGGCAACCAATTGTCGTTTGGCCTGCCCTTGCTCGGTTTCTTCGTATAGAGCCTGTGCTACTGCGGCCGATCCGCGCAGTTCTGCCAGCCCGCGCACCCGGACCTGCCAGATGGTGGCGCCATTGTCGATGTCGATCACATCGTCGATCTTCACGCTGCGGGCCGGCTTGACGCGTTCGCCGTTGGCACGCACTTTTCCGCCCTCGACCGCGTGGCTAGCCAGGGTCCGGGTCTTGAAGAAGCGTGCGGCCCACAGCCATTTATCGATGCGTACTGATTCAGTCATTATTTGCATGAAAACCATGTGGACGGAAGCCGGTGTCATATTGTAGCCACTTAGCTGAATCCAAATTGTCACACTCTTCGTAAAAGTTAACCATGCGGCAAGCCGCATGGTTAAAATAACATTGTGGCAACTCGCCCTAAAGGCGCGCCCAATGCATCCACTTTCTTGAAACGGATATCACATTGTCTACCGACGATCCTCAACAATTGAAAACCTGGCTTGCCGCCGTTGCCAAAAAGGATACGCAAGCATTCCGTTCATTGTACGACGCCACATCGCCGAAACTGTTTGGCTTCGTGCTGCGTATATTGATTAAGCGCGAGTGGGCGGAAGAGGTGTTGCAAGAGTCTTTTGTCAATATCTGGAACAACGCCGCCAGCTACCAGTCGCATTTGGCGGCGCCGATGACGTGGATGACAACGATAGTGCGCAACAAGGCATTCGATATGCTGCGCCGCGTTGACGACGTCGTCGAAATCGATAACGACACTTTTGACAAGGACGTAATGGACGCTCTGGAAAGCCCCGATCCGACTCCGATCGAATCATTGCAAATGACGGATAACGCCAAGGCGTTGGCCCGTTGCTTTGCACGGCTGGAGGGCTTGCATCAACAAGCCATTGCACTCGCCTTTTATCACGACTTGTCGCATAACGAAGTGGCCGAACAATTGAAATTGCCCATCGGGACGGTCAAGACCTGGATACGGCGCGGACTGGAACGACTGCGCATATGCCTGACCAAACTGGAGGGCGCATGAATATCCAGCACAACGAAAAACTGCGTGACCGCCTGAGTGCGGCTTACGTGCTGGGTACGCTTAAAGGTGGCGCGCGACGCCGCTTTGAAAGCCAGCTCAAGAACAGCGCGCTGATACAGCGTGAAGTCGCTGAATGGCAGGACCGCCTGCATCCGCTCGCTGAATTCTCACCTGCGATCAATCCGCCGGCGCGCGTCTGGCAGGCAATTGAACAAAAACTGGTTTTGCGTAAGCAATCCAGCCAAACGTCGCCTTGGGCCTTCTGGACTGACTTGCGTAACGACTTGAGTTTTTGGCGCGGATTAGGCTTGGTGTCTACCACCGTTGCCACCATCCTGGTCGCGGTCTTGACCATCAAGCAGCCGGAACCGACAGCGCCAACCGCATCCTTCGTTGCCATGCTGACCGATGACAAGGCGCAGACAGCGATGGTGATTACCGGCGACGCCAGCCATCATCAATTGATCGCACGGGTACTCTCCCGTCAGACGGTGGCAGCCGACAAGAGCCTGGAATTGTGGGCGGTGCCGAAACAAGGCGCGCCACGCTCGCTCGGCTTGGTAGCGGTCGACGGCACCATCACCTTGCCGTTGCCTGACAATGCGACCCCGCAATCGATCCCATTGCTGGCGGTAACCCTGGAACCGAAAGGCGGCTCGCCCGATCCGAACGGGCCGACCGGACCGATTGTGTTCAAGGGTGCCTGGGTTCAGATCTGACGCGATTTGATAAGAACCGTCAGGAAGGGGAAATCGCCTTCCTGACGGTTCGAAGTCAGACGTATTTGCTCCAGGTGACGACGCGGATGAGGCTTTCGTAAACCAGAAACGCAATTCCATACCAGGCTCGCTTATACCAGCGAATATTCGCATAGTCGGCGAAATTGACTTCGATGCCCTCGGCCATGCCGCATTCGATTTGGGAGCGCAAATTATCGCAAAATTCTGCGTCCCTGATCACGACGTTCGCTTCCTGATTCACGAACAGACTCAAGCCGTCATAGTTGCTTGAGCCTACGGTGGCCCAGTTGTCGTCGACCACGGCCACCTTGGCGTGTAATTGCGTCTTGTGATACTCCACTATCCTGACGCCGTTTTTCAGCAGCTTGGGATAAAACGAATGGGCGACCGCGTCCTGCAATTTGAACTGGCCGACACCGAGCAGCAGCGTCACGTCGACACCGCGCACGGCAGCCTGTTCCAGCGCGCGGCGCAATTTGCGCCCCGGCGCAAAATACGGATTGGCAAAGACAACCTTCTTGCGCGCATGCCCCAAGGCTTGCAGATAGGCGCGCTGGATGGTGCGACGATTGCGCAAATTATCGCGCACTACCAATGCGGCTAAGATCGGCTCATCGCCTGATGGCACCGCCTGAATCCGCTTATCGCGAAATAATTCCCAGCGCGTCCACAATTTCAGATTCCCCAGACGAAACCATTGGGCTTCGATTTCAAGGTGGATAGCCGCCACCAGCGGCCCCTCGATGCGCACCGCGAAATCCCAGCGTGGCCACGGCAAGGCACGAAAGCTATCCTCCTCTGCATCCATGTCATCGATGATATTGATGCCGCCGACGAATGCCAAACGCTTGTCAACCACGCATAGCTTGCGATGGGTGCGTGCGATACCGCGCTTGAACCACGGATTGAAGACGCGATGCTTCACCCCTTCGCGCGCAAACTCCCGTTGCAATATTTCGGTGTGCATGCGCCCGGTGCCCATCCAATCGGTAATCACATGCACCAGGACACCGCGCGCGGCGGCGCGCGCCAATGCCGTCCTGACTAAGGTAGCGACCTCGTCAGAGGCAAATATATAGGTTTCGAGGAAAATCTCATTCGTCGCACCATCGATGGCGGCGATCAATGCCGGAAAGAATTCCGCACCGCAATGCAGGAGCGTGACCCGATTATCGGGAATGAAACTTAGCGGACGCATGAATGTAGGAAGAGGTGGTTTAATATTTTTGCAACGAACTTAGGTTGCATCATATCTGTTGTCGCCAGGTATCGTGGCGAATATGCATCTTCCGTGGCAACCCAGCAACTCAGCGGAGCTCCAGTGTCGCCAGAATAGGCGCATGGTCAGACAATTTCGTCCAGGGAGAGCCTTGCAATACTTCAGCGGTATGGACGCCGAAACCGCGCACATAGATACGATCCAGGCGCAACCAGGGCAAGAGTGCTGGAAACGTGCGTGCCGGCTTGATTTTCGGCTTTTTCCAGCCAAGTTGATGCAAAAGATTATTCGAGTTTGATGTGTCCTGCTCGTCGAATACTTCGGATACCCCCAGCCGGTTGCGCAAGTCCGCGCCCAATTGGTTACCCCAATCGTTGAAATCGCCGGCAATGATGACCGGCTCATCTTTGCTTGCAGACGTCCCTACGGCGTCGATCAAAGCCTGCGCCTGCCTGCGTCGGCCACCGGCAAACAAGCCCAGATGCACGACATAGCAATGCACGTCGACCTGAGGCGTTTGCACCACGCAATGCAAAATTCCTCGTTGCTCGAACGCATGATCCGACACATCGTGATTACGGCTGGAGCCGATCGGATAGCCGCTGAGCAACGCATTGCCATGATGGCCGTGATCGTAGACTGCATTCATCCCATAGGCGGAATGGTGCGAATCGCCGGCCAGGAATTCATGCTGAGCCTCGTTCGGCCACAAATGGGCATGCCGCATTGCGTGCCGGTCATGGCGGCCTTGCACCTCTTGCAGGAACAGGATATCCGCCTCCATGGTAGGCAATGCCTGCTTCAATGCATGAATGCGCGGCATGCTGCGAAACGAGGTCACGCCCTTGTGGATATTGTAGGTGGCAATGCGAAGTTTCATGGGATCATTCTACTCCTGCGAAGTTACCTGCCGTCGGTACGATATCGAACGTAAGATCAAATTTGTCGATGTGGCAATTGTAAAATTGCCTCGGCATTGGACGACGAAAAACATTGATCCGCCGCCTCGCGATAAGGCAGCCACATGTAGCGTAAATGCTCGCGCGGGCTAAGCGTAATGGAAATTCCGCGTGGCACCAATAAGCCGAATACATGCTCCCTATTTTGCGTCACGCCGGGAGCATAGCGGTGGCGCCACACCGGGTAGATTTCATAAATATTAGACAAATGCCAATCCTGCAAAGCGTTGCGCGGGACCGAATGCTCATCATTCCCGGTATCGACTTGAATGCCGGTCTCCTCGGCGACCTCGCGTATTGCAGTATCGAATTCAGACTCTTCCAGCGTATCTTTCGAACCAGTCACCGACTGCCAATATCCAGGTTTGTCGGCACGCTCGATTAGCAACACTTCCAGCGCAGCGGTATGAATCACTACCAGGACGGATTCCGGAATTTTATAAGCTGGTTTCATGAGACGGCAATCACGGATTTAGCGAGATAGTGGTGTGACACGACAGCTTAAACAAAAAAGCAGAGCCGGAGCGTCAAGATGCCAATGAATTCAATGCGATAACGTGTCCCCCCCTTTGAAGGGGGAGGGTTAGGGTGGGGGTAGTGCGTTCGAGATATTAAATGCGATGATTTAAACACTCTACCCCCATCCCAACCTTCCCCCTGCAAGGAGGAAGGAGTGTAAGCGCCGGATTTTTCGTTAAATTTGGTGTTCTGGCCCTGACAAAAAGGCGCGGTTATCGAATCAGATAACCGCGCCTTTCAATTATGTCGTAAAGCGGCTGCCTCAGGCTTTGACAGCCGGCTCGACGTTACGCAAACGAATATGCAATTCACGCAATTGCTTCTCATCGACTACCGATGGCGCTTGCGTCAACAGGCATTGCGCGCGCTGGGTTTTCGGGAAGGCGATCACGTCGCGAATCGATTCGGCGCCAGTCATCATGGTGACGATGCGATCCAGGCCGAATGCCAGGCCGCCATGCGGAGGCGCGCCGTATTGCAATGCATCGAGCAGGAAACCGAATTTAAGTTGCGCTTCTTCGGCATCGATCTTCAATGCACGGAACACCTTGCTTTGCACTTCGGCACGGTGAATACGTATCGATCCGCCGCCCAGTTCCCAGCCGTTCAACACCATGTCGTAGGCTTTGGCGATGCACTTGCCCGGATCGGTTTCCAGCATGTCTTCATGGCCATCCTTCGGCGCAGTAAAAGGATGATGCGTGGCGTTCCAGCGTTGGCCTTCTTCATCGTATTCGAACATTGGGAAGTCGATCACCCACAATGGCTTCCAGACGTCATCAAACAAACCATGCTTCTTGCCGAATTCGGAATGGCCGATCTTCACACGCAAGGCGCCGATCGCATCGTTGACTACCTTGGCTTTATCCGCGCCGAAGAAAATCAAGTCGCCGTCTTGAGCACCGGTTCTTTCAAGGATTTGCGCCAGCGCTGCATCGTGCAAGTTCTTGACGATAGGCGATTGCAAGCCTTCGCGGCCCTTGGCTTTTTCATTGACCTTGATGTAGGCCAAGCCCTTGGCTTGATAAATCGCGACAAACTGCGTGTAGGCATCGATTTCGCCGCGTGGCATTGCGCCGCCGCCCGGTACCCGCAAGCCCACAATGCGTCCGCCATCCATGTTCGCCGCACCGGCAAATACCTTGAACTCGACGTCTTTCATTACGTCGGTCAATTCGGTGAATTCCAGCTTCACGCGCATATCCGGTTTGTCGGAACCGTACAGGCCCATCGCAGTGGCGAAATCCATCACCGGGAATGGATTAGGCAATTCGATATTCAATGTGTTCTTGAAGACCAGACGGATCATTTCCTCGAATATGTCGCGGATCTCCTGTTCCGACATGAAGGAAGTTTCACAATCGATCTGCGTAAATTCCGGTTGGCGGTCGGCACGCAAGTCTTCGTCGCGGAAGCATTTGGTGATTTGATAATAGCGGTCGAAGTTG
>Ga0302315_10002688_pt1 | contig 16585 bp, 17 predicted proteins | sample III_Palsa_N3_1_FD_200532 | JGI IMG/M metagenome (GOLD analysis project Ga0302315, IMG submission 200532) | Peat permafrost microbial communities from Stordalen Mire near Abisko, Sweden - III_Palsa_N3_1 | ecosystem: Environmental > Terrestrial > Soil > Palsa > Peat permafrost | place: Sweden... | reverse complement strand
TATTGTGTAAAGCAATTTCAGGATTATTATAAATCCATGTAAAGTACAATCAGGACTATTTTGAAAATGTGTAAAGTAAATTCAGGATTATCTATAAACTATGTAAAGTAATTTCAGGACGTGTCACTTGTGCCAACTGGCACATCTTCAAAACGGACAAAAACCTTACATGCCTATATAGAAAAACAGAGAAATTTACAGAGAATTACAGGAAAATTAGCAGGGAAATAACAGGGAGAAATTCTTTGCAATGTAATAATACTAGTAAAATCGTATTTTTATAAATAGCACAAACTCGCCTATTATACCGGTTTAATTAATAAATTTAAGGTTGTCGAGTTTAAATTTATAGCTGTTTGTGCCAGTTGGCACGGCAACAAAAAAGCCCCGATTTAAACCAGGGCTTTTCTACTATATAAAAATACTATTAGTTATCCGTTCATCGAGATAAGAAACTCGTTATTATCTTTGGTGTTTTTCATGCGTTCTATTAGGAACTCCATAGCCTCCATAGAAGTCATATCAGCCATAAACTTCCTTAGTATCCATACCCTTGAAAGCTCGTCCTTGTCCATTAACAAGTCCTCGCGGCGCGTTCCCGAAGCAGGCACGTCAATAGCAGGGTAAACGCGTTTGTTAGAAAGCTTCCTGTCCAGTTGTAACTCCATGTTACCAGTACCCTTAAACTCTTCGAATATAACCTCGTCCATTTTAGAACCGGTTTCTATAAGGGCTGTAGCGATAATAGTAAGCGATCCGCCATTCTCTACATTCCTGGCCGCTCCAAAGAAACGCTTTGGTTTATGCAACGCATTGGCGTCCACACCGCCTGAAAGAATCTTACCAGATGAAGGAACCACCGTGTTATATGCTCTGGCAAGCCTTGTAATAGAGTCAAGCAAAATTACTACATCGTGCCCGCACTCCACCATTCTTTTCGCTTTCTCCAGCACTATGCTGGCAATCTTCACGTGGCGTTCAGCCTGCTCGTCAAAGGTAGAAGCAATAACCTCTGCCTTTACGTTACGGGCCATGTCTGTTACCTCTTCAGGACGCTCGTCAATAAGAAGTATCATTAAATGCACCTCCGGGTGGTTAGCGGCTATAGCGTTAGCTATTTCTTTTAACAATACTGTTTTACCTGTTTTAGGTTGCGCTACTATCATACCTCTTTGCCCTTTGCCAATAGGGGCAAAAAGATCAAGAATCCTGGTAGAAAGCTGGTTGTGCGTTGTGCTTAGGTTAAGTCTTTCCTGAGGGAAAAGCGGGGTAAGGTACTCAAAAGGAATACGGTCTCTTATTTCCTCAGTCGTTTTTCCGTTTACATTTTCTACTCTCAGAAGGGCAAAGTATTTTTCCCCTTCTTTTGGCGGCCTTATCTGTCCTTTAACCGTATCTCCGGTTTTTAGGCCAAATAGTTTTATTTGCGAAGGAGACACATAAATATCGTCAGGGCTGGCTAAATAGTTATAATCTGCAGAGCGAAGGAACCCATAGCCATCCTGCATAATTTCCAATACGCCGGAGTTTTCTATAATTCCATCAAATTCCTTAATTGGGACTGTATTTGAAGGCCTTCTGTTATTATTACTTCTTTGTATATCTCTATCTTCTCTTGGTAATTCTCTGTCTTCTCTTGGTAACTCTCTGTCTTCTCTTAGTACAGTCTCTACCGGGGGGGTAGTTGTTACTGTTTCAGGGGCAAAAGAAAAGCTGTCGTCTTTGGAGGTGGAGAAAGGGTCAAAGGAAAAATCAGTGTTTATGGTAAAGTCGCTGTTATCTGGCTCGGAATCCTTAACATTTTCTCTTTTTACCCTTGGCTTTCTTCGGTTTGCGTCATTGTTCTTGGGGTCTCTTAAAGAATCTTCTTCTGGTTTGTCTGTGTTCATGATTTGTTTTTTTTCTGGGAGTTTGTTTTCGGGTATAATAGCTTGTTGATCAAGGATCTTATATATTAATTCTTTTTTCTGGAGTTTTTTGAAATTGTGAATGCCGAGCTGTTCGGCAATTTCCTTAAGTTCAGATAATAGTCTGTCCTCTAGTTCTTCAATATTATACATAATAAATAAAAATATTTTATGATTATTTTAAATAATCCACGTGGGAACCTCGCTAATTAAAGATTTACAACAAGATTTAGTTTTAAGACTAAAAAGAGATGAACTTGTTTATGAAAAAAGCTAATGTCTCTTGGTACTGCAATATTAATACTAATATATTATATCAGTCAAGGGCTATATACTTTTTTACTAAGTTACGGATAAAAATGCAAAAAGGTTCATTATTAAAAGTTAAAACTATAATTTTGGGTTTTTAAAATTAGTATGCTACAGGTTTCATATATAAACGAAAATAAGGAAGCGGTAATTCGCGGGCTGCAAAAGAAGAGATTTAAAGATGCAGAAAGCGTTGTAAGCGAAGTTATAAGGTTAGATCATAAAAGAAGAGACACCCAGCATGAGCTGGATGGAGTGCTGGCGGAGTCGAACCTAAAAGCAAAAGAAATAGGGCAGTTGATGAAGGAGGGTAAGAAAGAGGAAGCCGAAGCCTTAAAAAGCAAAACTGCAGAACTAAAAAATAAATCGAAAGAACTGGGCGATTTTTTGGTTGTAGCAGAGCAGCAGCTTACCAACTTATTATTAACAATACCCAATATGCCTTATGCGGATGTGCCTGAGGGTAAGGGCGCAGAGGATAATGTAGAAGTATATAAACATGATGTAAAACTAGAAATCCCGGTTGACGCTCTCCCGCACTGGGATCTTATAAAGAAATACAACATTATAGATTTTGAGTTGGGTAATAAAATATCCGGCGCTGGTTTTCCTGTGTATAAAGATAAAGGAGCCAGGCTACAGCGGGCACTCATTAACTTTTTCCTGGACGAAGCAGTTAAGGCCGGTTATGAGGAAATTCAGCCGCCTATATTAATTAACGAAGCCTCCGGCTATGGAACAGGGCAATTGCCAGACAAAGACGGACAAATGTATTATGCTAATGAGGATAAACTGTACCTGATACCTACAGCCGAGGTGCCTATCACTAATATATACAGGGACGTAATTCTAAAAAAAGAAGAGCTGCCCATTAAAAATGCAGGCTATACGCCTTGTTTTAGACGAGAGGCAGGTTCCTGGGGGGCAGATGTGCGGGGGCTTAATCGCCTGCATCAGTTTGATAAGGTAGAGATAGTACAAATAAACCTGCCCGAAAACTCATATAAAGCATTAGAGGAAATGAGAGGGCATGTGCAACAACTTCTGGAAAAGTTGAACCTGCCATTTCGCATTCTTAAGCTGTGTGGGGGAGATATGAGTTTTACTTCTGCATTCACTTACGATTTTGAGGTTTATTCTGCCGCTCAGAAAAGATGGTTAGAAGTAAGCTCTGTAAGCAATTTTGAAAGCTACCAGGCAAACAGGCTAAAATTAAGATATAAAGCAGAGGGTAAAACCCATCTTTTGCATACGCTTAACGGAAGCGCCCTGGCTTTGCCAAGAATTGTAGCGGCAATACTGGAAAATAATCAAGATAGCAGTGGAATAAAGATTCCGGAAATTCTTGTCCCTTACGCCGGGTTCGATAAGATTTTATAATTGTTCCAGCAAGGTCTCGAATAATACAAACTTGTCTTTATAAAGGGTATAGTGCATCTCATACAGATGGGTTGCAGGAGATACCTTTGACGCGTGGTAATCCATAAGGGTGGGGAAGTGAAACTGAAAAGTATAAGTGGCCCCCGCCCCCTCTACTTCGCTTAAAAGTTTTAAATTTGAATTGCCAATAATTGAAGAAGAATTTAGAATTTCAGGGATTATTTCCTCCAACATCCACGCCAGCCACTGCTCTTCAAATTCCTTTTCTATATTAATCGTTATGTTGTTAATAATCATTTTGTTTCTTTAAGTAAATATCAATAGTTAATATTAGCTTTAAATTTATTAAAATTACAAGCAAAACTTAAGGCTTTTAATTTCGTTTCAATAACGAATAAAGAGATTTAAGAAATTAATAATTTATCATGAATACGAATATCTCCAATCCTTATTCGCCGACAATAGTAAACCAAAAGGCCGTGCTGGCAGTATTGTCGGTATTATTTTTTATGTGGGGCTTAATTACAGTATTAAATTCGATACTAATGCCCGACTTGCAATTGGTATTTGAATTGAACTACCATGAGGCTTTATTATTGAATATAGCATTCTTTGGCACTTATTTCCTGGTATCTGCCCCTGCGGGGAAACTTATAAACCACGTTGGCTTTCGTAAAGGAATAGTAACCGGAATAGCTATTGCAGCAGCGGGATGCTTCACATTCTACTTTGCCGCAGAGCATCGTTCCTATCCTTTGTTTTTGCTTGCATTATTTATATTGGGTAGCGGTATTACTATTTTGCAAATAGGAGCAAACCCTTATGTAGCGCTGATAGGAAAAAAGGAACACAGCGCCGCAAGGCTTACGTTGGTGCAGGCATTTAATTCTTTGGGGGCTTTTGCCGCTGCGCTTATTGGGGCGGCCCTGTTAAAAATGGGACAAGGAAAAACAAAGGTTGAGGCATTAGATCCGGAAGCATTTAAGTCAGCCAAAGCCCATTTTGTAGAATTACCTTACCTATTTCTTGGAGCCATTTTAATTTTACTTGCTATTTTTATAAGTTTTACTTTCACCCGGCTACCCAAAATTACTACTGCAAACATAGAGCCTTTGATAAAAGAAAGTTTTCCCGCGCGCAAGTTCATCCTTCAATTTCCTCATACTGTGCTGGGCGCTATTGCTATTTTTGCTTATGTAGGCGCCGAGGTTGCTATTGGTAATTTTCTGGTAACAAAATCGGCTATAGAGCCATTTATTGAAAACCTGATTCCGATATACTGGGGCGGAGCTATGCTGGGCAGGTTTATAGGAGCGGCATTACTAACAAAAATAAGCCCTCGTAAATTAATTGGTATATGCGCGCTTAGCGCCTGTTCTCTGTTGTTGATTTTTATGTTCATCTCAACGGATCTTTCTTCCAGTAAAGGAATAGGCCTGCTGCTGGCTATAGGTTTATTCAACTCTATCTTATTCCCTTGCATTTTTACTTTAGCTATTGATGGCTTAGGTAAGTTTTCTGAGGAAGGAGCTTCCATTCAGGTAATGGCCATAGTGGGCGGAGCTGTTATTCCTTTTTTTGTAGGCAATTTTATAAGTAGCGCATCAGTAGCAAATGCTTTTGTAATAGTAGTCGCATGTTATCTTTTTATAGCATTCTTTGGTTTTAGAGGTTCTGTTTATGAAAAGAGGACTAATTTTTATTAAATACGAGAGCTTATTATCATGTTTAATAATCAGTTACTTTTTTAGAAATTGTTTTATTAAAGCGTCCAGTTTTATAAATTTTAAAAGAATGCTTCAAAGTTTAATAATAAAAAGATTTTATAATGTATTTAGCAAGTAGTACATTTATAGTTTTTCTTTAAGAGTGGTAATCAATATTATTTCGATTAAAAACTACATAAGCGTGTCAACCAGGTTTATAAATTATACAACAATGGGGAAAATCAGTTTTTTTGTTCTAATAATACTAACGTCTTTTCATGTTAAGGCCCAGAACAATTCCCAAAATAACCAAACCTTTGTGGTATATAGTAAAGTAGGGAACCAAAAGAGCAGGTCAAATAATCCGTCCCAATACCAGCAGTTGGTAAAAGTTGATCCTATATGGATTGCAGAAGGGAATGTTCCAATTTTTTATGAAAGAAAAATTAACACTAAGCTAAGTGTGGAAGTTTCGGCGGGAGTTACATTTAAAAACTATGCGTACGATCTTTTCAGAGTAATTGAGGGGGAAGGCGATACTGCTCGCCGCATCTATCAGCCCGGCTATAGCTTTTCGGGTAGCCTCAAATATTACCCATCTAATTATACAGAGGCTTTGGAAGGATTTTATATAGCGCCGGAAGTCCGTTACAGGTACTATAGTTCCGAAGCGCAAAAATACAATCTCAGCAATACGTTTGTAGGAACTCCCAGCACCAATCCCAGCAACTTTGTCCAGGAAACAATGATGTTTACTGATTTTAAATTAGTATTTGGGTATATTGCTTATATAGAGGATGTTGTGCCCATAGAGTTTTATGCAGGAGCTGGTATAAGACTAAGAAATTTAAACAGAGCATATAACGTATCGGACAATGCAGGGAATACAACTACTCAGATTGTACCCGAAGTTGACTCAAGGCCTTTGTTGTCTATGGGGCTAAAAATTGGAATGGGATTTAAATAAACTTTTTATTTTAACTAATTTTTTAATAATATGAAAAAGCCCCTATTTATTATTTTAACTATTCTATCCCCTTTTTTGCTGACAGCGCAAAACAATTGGACTACATCCCCATCTTCCTACAGGGATCCGTATAACAAGCCTAACAGGACCAGGAGTAATCAGGATTCCGCAAATAAGGATATGCCTGTGTATAGGCATTTGCTTAAAATTAGTCCGCTACAGATACTCAATGGGAATATTCCTATCTTTTATGAACGCAAGCTTAATAGAAAGCTTAGTTTAGAAGTATCAGCGGGTATTACATTCGAAGATTATATCTTTGACGCTACTTATAACGATCCCCAATTTTCAACCCAGCCAAGCTCTCCTATAAGAACATACGAGCCAGGTTACAGCCTGTCAGGTAGCCTAAAATACTATCCGTCTAACTTGCTACAGGCATTGCAGGGATTTTATTTTGCTCCTTTGATAGGCTACAGCAGTTATCGTTCTCAGGCGGAAATACCAGGCTCAAACAATAGTATCTATGGCCCGGGCTATACCGTGCCGGCTGGCCAAATACAAGAGTCAATTACATTTACCGATTTTTCAATTAATTTCGGTTATATAATGTACATAGAAAACCTGATCCCAATTGAGTTTTATGGCGGAATGGGCGCCAGGTTAAGAAATATTTCCAGGGCTTATAATGTTACCAGTACTACTAATAACACAACTGGTACTACTACTGAACTGGTGCCTACAATTTCAGATATAAAGCCTACTATATCGTTTGGAGTTAAAATAGGTTTAGGCTTTCTATAGGTTATAAAATATAGCTAATTATTATATAGTTATATCAACCTGATTCTTTAGTAAATCCTCTAACATTTCTCTTTTGCGTATTAGCTGCGCCTTGCCGTTGTACACCAGAACTTCTGCGGGCCTGAAACGGGAGTTATAGTTAGAACTCATACTAAAGCCATAAGCCCCTGCATTTCTTATAGCTAAAAGGTCGCCTTCTTTAGCCTCTGCTACTTGCAAATCAGTTCCGAAGGTATCGGTCTCACAAATATAGCCTACTACAGTGTACTTCTTCTTTGGGCCATTGTAGTTAGAAACGTTCACAATATCGTGGTATGCGCCATACATCATGGGGCGGATTAAATGGTTCAGCCCGGAGTCTACGCCTATAAAAGTACATGCGGGAGTTTCTTTTATTACAGTTGCTTTTACCATTAGGTAGCCGCTCTCGCTTACCAGAAATTTTCCTGGTTCAAACCAAAGTTCCAATTCCTTTCCATACTCCTTGCAAAATGCGCTAAAAGCAGCGCCCATTTTACTGCCTAGTTCATTTATATCTGTAACATTATCGCCTTCTTTATACGCTACTTTAAAACCGCCTCCAAAGTCCAGAAATTTCAGCGCCTCAAAATTACGAGCAATACCAAAAACTATTTTGTGGGCTTTTATAAAAGAATCAGCGCTCTTAAAGTCAGACCCCATGTGCACATGCAGTCCTGTCACATTCAGGTTATATTGTTTCGTTATTCTATATATTTCCTCTACCTGCTCCACCGAAATGCCAAATTTAGAACCTTTGTGGGCGGTCATGATTTTCTCGTTACCACCCTCGTCAATATGAGGATTTAAACGAATACTACACGGGTGAGAGCTACCATATTGTTTGCCAAAACGTTCCAGAAAAGGCAGGTTGTCAATATTTATTAGTACTCCGGTTTTTACCGCTTCCTCAATTTCTTCAAAAGGCACGCAGTTGGGGGTGTACATAATGTTCTCTTTCTTAAAGCCTGCCAGTAATGCAAGTTCCAGTTCCTGTAGCGAAACAACATCAATTCCGGAACCTACTTTATTTAAAAGCTTTAGTATAGCCTGGTTAGTAAGGGCTTTTGCAGCATATTTAATTTTTACATTAATGCCCTTAAAGGCATTGGCTAGCTTATGGTACTGGCTTACTATTTTGTCGCCGTCGTATACATATAAAGGAGTTCCAAACTCCTCGCAAAGTTCGCTTACGTTTAGTCCCTGTATCTGGAACTGATTATTGATGAATTGCATTATAAAGTGTTAAATAAAGAGGCAAAGATAATAAATAGGAAAATGATATTATTTATATTAATTGGAAAGAGTTTTTATTTTTGGAAAATTATTACTTAATTTGAAGCCAATAAAAACTATGACAACAATATTACATAACATTTGGTGGTGGCGCATTTCTGGTTCAGATATGTGAACATTGCTATTATGTAATTAAAGATATATAAAGCTTGCTGTTCACAGTAAGCTTTTTTTATTTTATGACTTTATAAAAAATGAAAACCATTAAATTAAAAACATACCATAAAAAAATGTTGGCGGATACCGTAACGCCCGTTAGCATTTTCCTGAAAATAAGAGATAAGTTCTCAAACAGCATCCTGTTAGAAAGTTCTGATTATCATAGTAACGAGAACAGCTTCTCTTATATATGCTTTGACCCAATTGCAAAATTTGAAGTAGCTAACGGGGCAATAATAAAGGAGTATCCCGACAAAACTCGTGAGGTAGTAGCTATTACTAAAAGGCAGGAGGCGCTTGCCGCCCTGCAAAGTTTTACGAAAGTATTTGATTGTGAAACAGCAAATTTTGGCTTCAGCAGCAACGGCCTATTTGGCTATATGGCTTACGATGCCGTAAGGTATTTTGAAGACATAGAGATAAAAGGCTACGACAGCGATGAAAGAAGTATTCCAGACATACTATACCATGCCTATCGGTACATTATAGCCATCAACCACTTTAAAGACGAGTTGTACATTTTTCAGCATTGTATGGAAGGAGAGCCAAACACGTTAGAAAACATTGAGACGTTACTAAATAATAAGAACTTCGCCTCGTACCGTTTTACTACTAAAGGAGAGGAGACTTCCAATTTTGACGATGCGACATTCCTGAAAGTAATACAAAAAGGAGTTGACCACTGCCATAGGGGGGATGTATTCCAGATCGTGCTATCGCGCAAATTTGCACAAGAGTTCGAAGGAGATGAATTCAATGTATACCGCGCTTTGCGTTCCATCAACCCCTCGCCATATCTGTTTTATTTCGACTATGGCAGCTTTAAAATTTTTGGTTCATCGCCAGAGGCGCAAATAGTTATAAAAGATAAAAAAGCAAGCATACACCCCATTGCCGGAACGTTCCGCAGAACAGGCAACGACCAGCAGGACGAAGAATTGGCAAAAAAACTATTCGACGACCCCAAAGAGAACTCAGAGCATGTTATGTTGGTTGACCTTGCCCGCAACGACCTGAGTAGGAGCGGCAGTAATGTGCAGGTGGAAAAATTTAAGGAAATACAGTTCTACTCACACGTTATACACTTAGTTTCAAAAGTAACAGGAGAGATACATCACAACTCTACTACCTTGCAACTGGTTGCAGATACCTTTCCGGCAGGCACACTTTCAGGAGCGCCCAAACACATGGCCATGCAATTGATCAATCGTTACGAGAATGATAACCGTGGATTTTACGGTGGCGCAATTGGCTTCCTTGGTTTTAACGGAGAGTTTAACCACGCTATTATTATTCGTTCGTTGTTGAGTAAGAATAATAAACTGTTCTTTCAGGCAGGGGCGGGAGTCGTTGCAAAATCAGTGATTGAAAGCGAGCTGAACGAAGTAAATAATAAGTTATTGGCATTAAGAACGGCCATAAATATGGCGAAGGAGATTTGAGCATGAAATTGTTAGTAGTAGATAATTACGATTCTTTTGTTTACAACATAGTACATATAATAAGAGAACTAGGGTATGGCGAGCAGATGGATATTTTTCGGAATGATAAGATTAGCCTAAAAGAAGTAGCGAAATACGACAAGATATTACTATCTCCAGGGCCCGGCGTACCATCTGAAGCAGGCGTTTTACAGGACATTGTTAGAGAATATGGTTCGCAGAAAAGCATACTGGGAGTATGCCTGGGGCATCAGGGCATAGGGGAGGTGTATGGCGCTTCGCTTATTAATCTGGATCAAGTGTATCATGGCCTGGCAATAAAAACACAACTGATTGTGCAAGATGAGCTGTTTGAAGGGATGCCCAATGAGTTTATGTCGGGCAGGTACCATTCCTGGGCGGTTGACCCAAAATCGAACCTGGGTAACCTTGTAATAACGGCCGTGGATGAGAAAGGAAATATTATGGCTTTGCGTCATAAGCTACATGATGTAAAAGGCGTGCAGTTCCACCCGGAGTCTGTATTAACAGAAGGCGGCAAAACAATATTAAAAAACTGGTTGAAGAAATAAATTTAGTTGAATAATGAAAGAACTATTAAATCAGTTGTTAGAACAAAAAACGCTTTCGAAAGAAACGGCTAAACAAGCGTTGATTGACATTGCGCAGGGCAAGATAAACGCCAGTCAAATGGCCTGCTTTCTTACGGTGTATATGATGCGCAGCATTGCCGTAGAAGAGTTGGAAGGCTTTAGGGACGCTATGTTAGAACTATGCGTAGCTACAGACCTTTCACAATACAACCCGATTGATTTGTGCGGCACAGGCGGCGATGGAAAAGACACTTTTAATATTTCTACCATCGCTTCATTTGTAGTAGCTGGCGCAGGGATAAAGGTAGCCAAGCACGGCAACTACGGTGTTTCATCGGCCTGTGGCTCCTCTAATATTATGGAGCATTTTGGTTATAAGTTTACAAACGATAAAGGCATTTTAAAAAAGCAGATTGAAGAGGCGGGTATTTGTGTAATGCATGCGCCGCTGTTCCATCCGGCAATGAAAAATATTATGCCGATACGGAAAGAACTGGGCGTAAAAACATTTTTTAATATGCTTGGCCCAATGGTAAATCCGGCTTTTCCACAAAACCAGTTAGTAGGGGTGTTTAGTCTGGAACTCTCCAGACTGTACGGCTATCTGTATCAGAAGACGGGGAAGCATTTTGTAATACTACATTCTATTGATGGGTATGATGAAATTTCGTTAACCGGGGCTTTTAAAATGATAAGCAATAACAAAGAGCAACTGCTACAACCGGAAGATATAGGTTTTGCTACCATACAGGCTGAAGAGCTTTCAGGAGGCGCGACTATATTAGACTCTGCGAAAATTTTCGAGAACGTATTAAATGATAACGCTACCAAAGCACAGAAAAACGCTGTGTTGGCCAATGCCGGAATGGCTGTATATTGCGCAAGGCCAGAACTTGGCGTAGAACAAGCTATGGCGATAGCAAAAGAGTCGCTGGAATCTAAAAAAGCGTTTAAAGCATTTAAAACACTACTAGCAAGCCAGAACTAATGAACGTATTGGATAAAATAGTAGCCCGTAAGCGGGAGGAGGTAGCAGAAAGAAAAAGTAAGCGCACAATTAAAGAGATGGAAGCTTCTCCGCTATTTGCTGTGGCAAATCTTTCGCTAAAGAAATTTTTGCTAGACCCGGAACGCACTGGCATTATTGCAGAGTTTAAAAAGAAATCTCCCTCTAAAGGAGTTATAAATGCGAGCGCTTTACCTGAAGTAGTAACCAAACAGTACGAAGAAGCGGGAGCATCGGCGGTATCGGTATTAACTGATATAGATTTTTTTGGAGGCTCAGACGAAGATCTAGCTAAAGCAAGAAAGGCAATTAATATACCTATACTTCGCAAAGATTTTATAATAGATGAATACCAGATAGTAGAGGCAAAGGCAATGGGGGCGAATGTGATATTGCTTATTGCTGCTTGCCTACAAACGGAAGAAGTAAAGAGGTTTTCGGAATTTACCCATTCCCTGGGAATGGAGGTATTATTAGAAGTGCATAACGAGGAAGAGCTTTTCGAAAATTTATACCCGTCTATTGATGTAGTAGGGGTAAATAATCGGAATCTGAAAGACTTTTCTGTAAGTATAGATACCTCCATAAAACTGGCAGAGCTAATACCGGCCCATTACCTTAAAATATCCGAAAGCGGCATAAGCGATGTTTCTGCTATTGCGAAGTTGAGAGACCAGGGGTTTAATGGGTTTCTGATAGGCGAAAATTTTATGCGAACTGAAAACCCTGGCGAGGCTATGAAGAAGTTTGTTAAAGAGATGAAAGAATACCAGGATATAAGATAATAGTAGAATGAACCTAAAGCTAAAAGTTTGTGGGATGAAATATAGCGACAACATAAAAGAAGTTGCTGCGCTTAATCCTGACTATATAGGCTTTATTTTCTATCCTAAGACCAAAAGGTATGTGGGAGAATTGGATGAACAGCTGGTAAAAAACTTAGGACATATACAAAAGGTAGGCGTATTTGTAAATGCGACACTTGAGGAGATAGTAGAAAAAGTAAAACATTATGGGTTCGACTATGTGCAACTGCATGGGGATGAATCTGCGGAGTTTTGCAAGCAGGTAAAAGAGAAAGGAATACATATTATTAAAGCTTTTCAGATCGATGAAGCGTTTGATTTTAAATTAGTAGATTCCTATAAGCCATACTGTGACTTCTTTCTGTTCGATAGAAAGAGTGAAGGATACGGAGGAGCAGGCAAAAGCTTTAACTGGGGCATACTTAAAAGATATGACAATGAAATTCCATTTTTTCTGAGCGGTGGAGTTAGTCTGGAAAATGTTCAGGAAATAAAAAAACTATCGGGGCTAAATATTCACGCCCTGGATATTAACAGCAGGTTTGAAATAGAGCCAGCGTTAAAAGATGTTAAAAAAATAACAGAATTTATAAAACAAGTAGAGCTATGAAATACGCTGTTGACGAACGGGGGTACTATGGAAACTATGGCGGAGCCTTTGTTCCTGAAATGCTGTACCCCAATGTAAAAGAGCTTCAGGAGAACTATCTGAAAATTATGTACGACCCTTCTTTTGTGAAGGAGTATGAGTTACTACTTAAGGATTATGTAGGCAGGCCAACGCCTTTGTATTATGCCAACAGGCTTTCAGAAAAGCACAACACCAACATCTACCTTAAACGGGAAGATCTTTGCCATACCGGGGCGCATAAAATAAATAATTCCCTAGGACAAATACTATTGGCAAAACGCTTAGGTAAAAAACGAATAATAGCAGAAACCGGCGCAGGCCAACACGGCGTTGCTACCGCTACAGTTTGTGCCCTTATGAATATGGACTGTGTGATATACATGGGCGAGGTGGACATGGAAAGGCAGAAACCAAACGTAGAGCGCATGAAATTGCTTGGGGCGCAAGTGGTGCCAGCTTTGTCTGGTAGTAGAACGCTGAAGGATGCCACCAACGAAGCCATTAGAGATTGGATCAATAACCCATCCAATACACATTATATAATAGGGTCAGCTATTGGCCCTCATCCCTATCCGGATATGGTGGCCCGTTTCCAATCCGTTATAAGTAAAGAGATGAAGGTTCAGCTTTTAGAAAAAACAGGAAAGGATAGCCCGGACTATGTAATAGCCTGTGTTGGTGGGGGCAGCAATGCAGTAGGCGCCTTTTACCATTTTCTGGATGACGAGAAAGTAAACCTGATTGCTGTTGAAGCAGCGGGCTTGGGAGTAAACTCAGGCTACTCAGCGGCGACTACGTTCTTAGGTAAGCCAGGTATATTGCATGGAACAAAAACATTATTTATGCAAACAGATGATGGTCAGGTAGTAGAAGCGCACTCAATTTCAGCAGGGTTAGATTACCCTGGTATAGGCCCAATTCACTCCTACTTGTTTGAAGTAGGAAGAGCGAAGTTTTTTAGCGTTACGGACGAAGAGGCCTATAAAGCAGGTGTAATGCTAAGTAGATTGGAAGGAATCATTCCAGCCTTGGAATCAGCACATGCAATTGCTGCCTTAAGTAATATTGAATTTAAAAGAGAAGATGTTGTAGTGCTTAATCTTTCCGGCAGAGGAGATAAAGATTTAATGACCTATATTCAGAAGAGAGATGAATTTTTAAAAGACTAAATTTATGCAAACCAACACGTTGATAGATAATAGAATTACAAGGTTGTTTAAGGAAAAGAACCAGGGTGTATTAAATATCTATTTTACAGCAGGCTTTCCCCAGTTGAACGACACGCTTACTGTTTTAACATCTTTGCAGGAAGCTGGGGCAGATATGGTAGAAATAGGAATACCATTTTCTGACCCTTTGGCAGACGGCCCTACTATACAAAAAAGCAACGACGTCGCGTTACATAATGGAATGACCTTGAACCTGCTTTTTGAGCAGCTAAAAGAAATGCGGAAAAACATAACTATCCCGGTATTGCTTATGGGTTACCTGAACCCGGTAATGCAGTATGGGATTGAAAAGTTTTGCGAAAAGGCGAAAGAAGTAGGGGTGGACGGGATTATTCTTCCGGACTTACCCATTGTGGAATACAATGAGTTATATAAAGAAGCGTTTGAGGCCAACAATTTATCTAATGTTTTTCTGGTCACGCCCCATACTTCCGAAGAACGAATTAAGCTTATTGACCAAAGCAGCCAGGGATTTATTTATGTGGTGTCTACTGATAGCACTACCGGAAATACGAAAAACATTATATCGGCAGAATCGTATTTAAAAAGGGTGAAAGGCTATACTTTTAAAAACCCTACTATGGTAGGTTTTAATATAAGCGACTATGCCAGTTATCATTTCGCAACTCAATATGCCAATGGAGCTATTATAGGAAGCGCATTTATTAAAATGCTTAAAGAAAGCAAAAACATTAGCGCTGATATTAAGAATTTTGTTTTATCAATAAAAAAAAGTTAGAGATCGTATTTATCAAAAAATAATTATATTAGTGTTCCTTATTTAGGTTTATGATCGAAATTATTCCGGCCATATCAGTTGTCGGCCACAAGCTTGCAAGAACTAATCATGGCGATTTGCACGATGTTGTTTTTTACGATGGAAATCCATTGGATGTGGCCATGGAACTGGAAGATCATGGCATTAAAAGAATTAACCTAATTGACATTGAGGGGAGCCAGAGAGGCGCTATCAGCAACCTGGAAGTGCTGGAAATGATAAAAGGCTATACAGAACTTTCTATCGATTTTGGCGGCGGCATTAATTCGGACGATGATGTGAGACTTGCTTTTGAGCATGGGGCCAGCACCATACATGCGGCCAGCATTGCAGTAAAGGACAGGGAAACTTTTTCATCCTGGATAATATCTTACGGAAGGAATAAGATCATTTTAAGTGTAGATTCTTATCAGGGTAAACTATTGACAAAGGGCTGGGGCAAGGATACCGATATAGACCTTATGGAGCTTATCGAGTATTATCACGACCATGGAATATTGTATGTAAAATGTACAGATGTAGTAAAAGATGGTCAGCTGGAAGGGCCGTCGTATGAATTATATAATAAAATACTAAACAAATTCCCCGATCTCAGATTAATAGCCAGTGGCGGCGTTCAATCCATACACGATATAGAAAAGTTGCAAGACCTGGGCGTGTATGGCGTTATATTCGCAAAGGCTCTATATCAGGGTCAAATAAGACTAAAAGAGCTTGAACGGTTTTTGATATAAAACTTTAAAAAGTGAAGTGTATTAACTATTTTTCTTCAGCTTCTTCATAAGTCAAAAAATCTGAGCTCTCTGCTTTTGTCTGTTCTCTGCTTATTCCCTGCAAAAGACTTTTCTCAATTTTAGTAACCAATACCCCGGCAATTGCCTTTCTAAATCCCAGCTTTTCGCTAAGCTCAATGCAAACATCCATTTCATCTTCACTCCTTCCACCATCGGCAAGCACCATTAGAACAAGGTCATATACTCTTTCAAACCGCTCAGAGTCATTTTTGGGGATTTTAAACTCTATTGGTTCAGTACTTTTAATAATTGATTTAATCTTTTCTTTAGTAAGGCCGTTTTTCTCACCAATCTCAAAAATCAGCCTTTTTTCGGCTACAGAGAAATTGCCATCAGATTGCGCTATTGCCACCAGATTAGCAATATGACTTTTAATTCCTTTGGTTTTTTTGCTATCGAAAAGATCCATATAAGTATAAGAGTCTGTTTTTTTTACATACAAATAAAATACTTATATAGTTATTTCCCTACAATAGCCAAGTAAAATATTAATAACTTAATTTAAGAATCTATAAACTCTTTTTACTTATGGTTTGGTTTATAAACTTTAGAAGATTTTTTATTTAAAATAAAACAAAACCAAGATGCATGAGGCTTGGTTTATGATATACAAACATATTTTAGTATAGCTTTTTTTGCCTATTTTTAATAAAAAAGGGTATTTTTTTATTAAACACGTAAAAATTTTAGCTTGTTTTTTGGAAATTATAAAACTTTGCTATAATTTAGATGTAATAATTAACTACTAACTAATTAACTT
>Ga0302315_10002681_pt1 | contig 16606 bp, 13 predicted proteins | sample III_Palsa_N3_1_FD_200532 | JGI IMG/M metagenome (GOLD analysis project Ga0302315, IMG submission 200532) | Peat permafrost microbial communities from Stordalen Mire near Abisko, Sweden - III_Palsa_N3_1 | ecosystem: Environmental > Terrestrial > Soil > Palsa > Peat permafrost | place: Sweden... | reverse complement strand
TCGTGGACGTGACGCGGGAAAGCGCCGATGTGTCATTCATGGTGAAGGATTCAATCTCGCGCTTGTTGCCTTTGGCGTCGTACAGCATCGAGTGCGGAATAGCCGACGCGATCGAGTCGAACACGAACAGGATTGGCGCTTCGGGCGGGAGTGCTTTAGATGCGCGGATCGCACGGCAGGCGCGCGCTGCCCATGTGTTGCCGCTTTCCCACGTTTCCGCTTTGTGGTAAAACCAATATGGACGCTGGTCATTCAACCCGAATCCTTTTGCCAGGCCAACGTCAAAGCTGCGCTCCCAATCAACGAAGCCGGCTACGCCACCCATCTGTTGCGTCTTGACCATCCACTCAGTCGCCAGAGCCGTTTTCCCGCATGAGGGTTCGCCCATCATTTCGATCATACGACCGTACGGCAACCCGCCGTCGTAACGACCGGAAATTGCTTCGTTCAATGGCGCATAGCCGGTGTCGATGAATTGCGTGACCGCCGCATTGTCGTCATTACCGCCTACCGCTGCATCGAGAGCGCTAATCAGGTCTTCAATGGCCCCGCCTTTTGGTGCTTTCAGTTTTGTTGCTGGTGCTACTGTCGTTGTCGACATGGCTTTTCCTTATTGAAAATTTGCTACGAATTCATCCAGATTTCTGAGGATGGAAGTGAACGCCAGCTCCGAACAGATAGTCGCGAAAGCCTCTTTGTCGAACTTGCCGAGGTCGAGCTTGGTATCGCTCTTCGCCGGCGCTTCAACCTTCAGCAATTGCATCAGTTGGAAATTGCGCTTATAAAGCGCACGGCCGGGGCCGGTCGCTAAATTGATATGAGCCTTTTTCTTTGGCTCGAACTTGCCGCTCTCACAGAGCTTCCAGAAATTGCGAACACCCCCGAACTCAGCGATGAACTCTGGCGCTCCCTTTTCACCGATGCCGCCCACGCCCGATATGCAATCAGACGTGTCGCCCGTGAGAATCTTGCATTCCAAGAATGCAAACGGTGTCAGGCAGCCGGTCTTGTCGTAGAAGTTGTTGGCGGTAACGAGCTTTGAGTCGTCGCGCATGTCGCGCCAGAAGACGTTGCGGCGTACCAGTTGCATCCAGTCTTGATCGCCGGAAATCAGACCGACTTGGTTCGCTGGATCAGCCGACAGCTTGCCGACCAGATATCCGGCCAGGTCATCCGCTTCGTAGTTGTCGGCGGTCAATTGGCGGACGCCAAGAGTATTCAGCGCCTTTTTGATATAGGGGCGCATTGCAGCGTAAGCCTCGCGCTCGGCGACTTTCTTGTCGTCGCTCTTGCGGTTGCCTTTGTATTCGGGGTGCAGCGCGTAGCGCCAGGTTGCAGTCTCATCCCACAGCGCCATCAATGTATGGCGAGGGTATTTCTGACGAATGGTGCGCAGGGTGCGCAGGAACCCGTAAGCGGCTTGCGTTTCAATCCCGCCGGAATGTAGCTTTGTTGTGCCTTGTGCGGCGTAACCGATTGAGTTGCAATCGATCAGTAATGTTTGGCTCACTCTTCTCTCCTCAGATGAAAAGGGCCGACACCCGAAGATGCCGGCCCGCAGGATTACACGAACCGATTACAGTTCGGCGAGAAGGTCGTCCAGCTCAGCGTCGATCGCAACCGGCTTTGCTTCGAGGTCAGGGATGTCCTCATGCTCAACCGGAGCTGCGCCCTTCGGAGCGGACAAACGCGCAGGGCTTGTCGTCGGTGTGTCGGCAGGGCCGGCCGCGTAGCCGATACCGACGATTGCATTGACGGCTGAAATTGCCTTGCGTTTTTGCTCTTCCGACTCTTGCTTGACGTAATCGTCCAAGTTGTGCAGCTTGGCGAGCGTCGCTTTTGGCGCCTTGTACGTCTTGAGGCTGATTTGCGCGTCGTACTTGGTTGTCAAGCCAGTGCCTTCACGGCTCATGATGAAGATTTGGCCGTTTTCAGGATCGAGCGGAGAACCTTCGCACTCCTGAATGACGTTGACGACTTTGCTGAATACGCCGTACTTCAATTCCAGCACTACCGGCGTATTCGGTTCGGCCGAGTCCAACATCAGCGCATTGACCAACGTAACGCGGCCAGCTTTGGCTTCGGCGATAACCTTTTGGGTCGCGTCGTCCGGTGCAGCGCGGCTGGCAGTTGTCAATGCCTGGCACACTTCGCACGGCTGGTCGTAGGTGGCGTTGGTACAGAGGTAGACCGCTTGCAACTGCTCGGCGGCATCCTTGACAAAGTGCTGGCCGAATTCATGCCAGAAGGTTTCGTCACCACCGACAATCTTGTTGCCGTCCTTGTCGTAGCTGCGCCAGCCTGGCAAGATTTTCACGCGTTGGTCACCGGCCTTGAGCTTGGTGGCCTTTTCGGTCTTTTTCATTGCCTGTTTCTTAGCTGCCAGCAGTTCCATCAAACTTGGTTTAGTTGTCATAAAGTTCCTTGTATAAGTTTAGGTTTTGAGTTTTGAAAGTTAGTTCACTGCTTACTTATTATAGCTCACTCGTGACTTATCTTTATGCTGCCACGAGTGAACTTTCCTAGCGACCTACGCCCGACCGACGAGCGCCTTTGCTGTGGCGAATGTGCTGGCGCGGTCTTCGTTCGCCGCCATAACGCGCGACTGTCCTTTACCTTCTTCGCGGCGATCCGAAGCCATCTGGACGAGCATCATTCCACGGTCGCGCAATGAGTCCGCGCAGCCGCGCGCTACTTCCGCAATGGTCTGTGATTCAATCACTGCGTTTTTGATCCGTAGCCAGTCGTCGTCCATCTTGACGGCGTTCTCGATCATCTTTTCAGTGACCTTTTCGGTGGACGCGGCGGCCAGCCGGCGATGCTTGTCGTACAGCTTCGCTTCGGCGCGCTCGAACTGCGCTTTCGTCCGACTGTACTGACCTTCTGCCCGCGCCGCTTCGGACTGCCACCAGGCGCGCAGACCCGCCTGCTCCATCATGCACTTGTCAAGATTAGTGTCGTTGATGGCTATGTCCGCCTTAAACGTATCAACGTCAATGTGGTGACGCATCGGCATCTTATTCTTGGAGGCGGTCGCTGCTGCCGCAGTCACAGCTTCCGCCACCTTTTCAGGGTCGGCGATTACCGGCTCGTCTTTCGTGCGCGGTTCAGGCTCAATCGCCAGCTTCGATCTGGCATTTTCAAGTTGAGCCGCCTCTGCCGCAGCTTTGGCTTCGCGTTCGGCTTGTGCCGCCACCCGCGCGGCAAGCGCGGCTTCCGCTTCGCTCTTTGCCTGTGCCGCTGCCGCCGCTGCATCAGCTTCACGCTTCGCTTGAGCTGCCGTCTCTGCTTCGATTTGCTTTTCGAGTTCGTCTACTTCCGGCTCTGCCGCTGCCGGCACCTCTGACTCGACGACCGCAGCTTTTGCGGCCGGCGCAACGACCATGCCGGATGTTTCCGCTTCCAGTTCTGCCATCAAGGCGTCCAATTCGTCGTCGCCCATCGGGATGTCTTTAGCTGCCATGTACTTCTCCTAGTGATTGTTTAACTTCAGTTTGATGATAGTGACCCGTCTTTGGATAGGCAAGTCACTCGTTACTTATCTGTTAAATTAAAATGTCAGCGGCTTTTTCCATGACCGCCTTCAGCACCTCCAATTGATCGGGGTTGTGGTAAATCACTTGCGGATTGATGCCGCAAACGATCGACGCGTCCAGCTTGGCGTCATAGATGACCTTACCGGCCAATTCAGTTGCCGACCCCTTCACGCCAGGCAGCAGCCTCTTGATTGTTGCCGACCCAAGCGCAATGATGACTGCCGGCTTGACCAGCTCCAGCTCGCGCTCAAGGTATTGCGCACAGCCATTTAGCTGGGCATTGCTCAAGAATTTGTCAGACTTTTTGGCCTTGACCAGCGTCGTGTAATACCCTTCAGACGGTTCGAGGCCAGCAGCTTTCAACGCAACCTTGACATGCGTCGCTGCGTCGCCCTCCAGCAACTTGCCGGCCTTCTCTTCCTGCCACGATGGACAATCCGATATGACCATGAACTTGATCGTGTTCTTCATCCTGACCGTCGGGTGGGGCTGATCGTGCAGGTCGCAGGCGGTACACGTCCGGTAGTTGCTGACGATGTGAATGATCTTCGTCCGCAGAAACTTGTCGGTAACGTCGGTCTGGCGATCTGCCTTGACCGAATCGATAATCAGGCCAGGCATTAGCTCGGTCTGCTCTTTTCGGCGATCCATGTGGTTTGCCGGTAACGCGCCAGGCTGCAATGGCACCAGTCCGCCGACCTTATCCAGAATGTCTCGCACTTTGCTGTTGACCTTGCTGCCTTTTGCCGTCGTTACCGCCAAAAAGTGATCCATATCCCTGAACGCGCCACCTTCCAGGTTGCGCAATTCGACAATCCGCTTGGCGGTATTCTCCGAGCAGCCCTTGATCTTGGAGAACGGAATCAGCAAATGCTTGTTGTCCGGTATCGTGAAGAACTCGGTGGATCGGTTGACGTCGGGCGGCGATAGCTCGATGCCGTACGTTCTGGCGTCATTGACCAGTCCGGTCAGCTTGTCGTCACCAACCACAGACAAACAGGCGGCAAAGTATTCGGCGGGATAGCGAACGCGCACCCACATCGTCCAGACTGATATAACGGAATACTCGACCGCATGCGACTTGTTGAAGCCGTAGCCGGCGAACGCTTCCACCTTATCGAACAGCTCACCCGCCGCGTAGGCGCCCATACCGGACTTCGACATGCAGCCATCTACCCATTGCTGGCGCATTTCGGCCATCTTGTCCTTGTCTTTCTTACCCATCGCCTTCCGCAAGTGATCCGCTTCAGTGTGAGTGAATCCCGCCAGGTCAACCGCCAGTTGCATGACCTGCTCCTGGTACACGATGACACTATAGGTCGGACTGAGCGCCGCCTCCATGTTCTTGTGTTCATAGAACGGCTCGCGCGTACCCTGCTTAATCTGCACGAAGTCCGACATCAGGCCGGACTCCATCGGGCCAGGTCGAAATAGCGCGGTCGCGGCTGCAATGTCTTCAAACGTCAATCGACCAGCGCCGGCGAGATCGCGCAGCAGGCGCTTCATGCCGGCCGATTCAAACTGAAACACGCCGGTCGTGTCGCCGCGCCCGAACGAATCCATGATGTCGTCTTCCCCCAGCGGAAGATCGATGTATTGAAAGTCTTTGCCATGCCGCTCTTTGATGAAGCGTCGCGCCAGCTCCAGCACGTCGAGTGTTGACAGACCCAAGATATCCATCTTGACCAGCCCGAAGTCCTCCACGACCCGCTTATCCCATGACACGACCGGCACGCCGTCATCGCTTTCGCGCGTTTCAACGACGGCACGATTGACCAGCGGCTCGCCAGCGACGACCACACCGGCGGCATGCTTACCAAACGACCGCATGACGCCTTCGAGCTTGATCGCGTGATTCCACACGTCGCTGTGAACGGCTTTGAACTTCTCCAGCTCCGGCACCATCTTGGCAGCTTCAGTCAACGTCACCGATTGACCATGCTCTTTTGGCACCAGCTTGGTCGCCATCAGATCCAGACCGGACATATCATGCACACGACCCGCGTCACGTAACGCAGATGCCGACGCCAGGGTCGAGAAGTTGCTGATCCCTGCCACCCGATCGGCGCCGTACTTACCGATCAGGTATTGCACGATCAAGTGGCGCTTCGAACTCATGAAGTCCAGATCGGCGTCGGGCAAGTCAAGCCGGTCGGGGTTGATGAAGCGCTCGAACAGGAGGTCGAACCGGATTGGATCGACGTCGGTAATGCCGAGCAGGTACGCAACCAGACTCCCGCCGACCGACCCGCGTCCAGGGCCGACGATGATTTCGTTGTTCTTGGCCCACGTAACTAGATCCTCGACCAGCAGGAAGTAGCCTGAAAATCCCATTTTCTTGAGAACAGCCAGCTCGTATTTCAGGCGCTCTTGATAGCGCGGTATATCCGCTGCGGTTGGCTTGTACCCCAAAACGCGCTTTGTGAAGCGGCGTTTCCAGCCCTGAATACATTTCTTGCCGAGTAATTCGAACTCGTTATCAGCCATGATTGGCAGTGATACCGGCATTTTCTTGAATGCGTAGGTACAGAGATTCGCCAGCTTTTCGACGTTCGCCACTGCGTCGCGCCAAATAGATGGCTGATCGACACTGCTCCACTTCTTGGCTCGCATGTGCGCCGCCGTTATGCGTCGGGCTAACTCGACCGGCGGCCGAAAGCCGAACTCGGTAACGTACTGGATTGGCCGGTAGCTTGTGGACATCTTTGCCTGGGTCGTGATGACGCCCAACACGTCAAGCGTGGAGGCATCGGCGTCTTCCCGGTACAGGAATGGATAGGTCGCAACCGTTCGCAGTCCTGTGTTCTCGCTCACCAATTTCACAGCTTTGGCATTCAGGGTGTCGAACAGTGGCGTGTCAATCGGCGTCAATTCGACAAAGAAATGCTCGAATTTGTGGCTCAGATCGCCAATGATCCCTTCGTATTCTGGATGATGAAACAGGTTATTCATGTCGCCGGTACTGATCGCGACGCCCACTAAGTCCATCACATCGGCCCAGCCGCAGCGTGAGTGGTAGTAGAAGTATTCCGGCGTGTTCGCTTTCGACAGCAGCTTCATCAACGAACTGATGCCAGTTTCGTCGATAGCATACGCCTTGATGACGACCATCGGATTCGCCTTGACCTTTTCGCCGGACGCTTTGCTCGGCTTCCGGTAGGTTGGGTCGTCGTAGACGCGCAGCTTGCAGCCAATGATCGGCTTGATGCCCGCTTTCTTGCAGCGATTGGAGAAGTCGACCATGTTGTGAATCGACATTTCGTCCACCAGCGCAACCGACTCGTAGCCATGTTTGATGGCTTCTTCGATGATGTGGTCGACTTGCAGCAGCGATTTGCCGATGCTGAAGTCGGACGACACGTTCAAGGCATGATTGATGTTCATCTTTTCCCTGCTTTCTGTATTTCAGTAATTCAGTATCTCAATCGAGCGCAGGATTGAGCGTGTACTCACCGTCTTTGCCGACTATCAATCCAAACTTGACAAAAATGGCGCAAATCAACGAAGCATGGGAAGATGCCCCGCCCTCAGTCATGCCGCGCTCAGATATCAGCCTGGACTTCAGACGCGCTTGCGTATAGCCGCCATGCAACAGCATGTCGCAAGTGATGCGAACGTAATGCGGACCTCCCTGATTGAACGGGTTAATGCTGTTCGGTAAATCCCTGACGCACTCGGTTATCTTGTTGTTTTCGCATAGTGATGTCGCCACTTCACGCGCCTTGATGTTGCGGATGCTCGCAATGATTGCTTGATGCTCCTCGCTGATCTCGAACTTGACCCGCTCCACCGCTGTCCTGCGCTCGACCTTCGCCGGCAGCGCGGGCTGACACACTGGACGTTCGGCTTGTGTGGGGATCACCGGGGCGTTGGCGAACAGCTTGACCTTCTGCGCCGTCGGCGGTCTTCCCGCTGCGGCTCTGGCTATAGCAATCTGCCTGGATCGCTCATGCTTGGCGAGCAGGTCTTTGACGTTGACGACCGATTGAATCATTTCCAGCGTTCGCACCGACGTTGCGCCACAGCTCTCAAATGCCACGCAAGCCTGGCACACCGTCGAGTCCGACCCGAATACGCTCGCTGCTCCATAGCATCCTGGCGCCCGCGCCTGCTCTTTGGATTGTTGTAACAGTTCCATTTACTTCCCTTTCCTTTTGTTTCTTTCGTCGTATTCGAGGCGCAAAGCGATAAGCTCAGTTTTGGCCCTTCTGACATCCTTGTCTTTCAAGTCAGGGGCGATCACCTGCAAGAACCGGCATACGTCCTTGACAGTGACGCCATCATTGAAGGTGGCTCCGCCAGATTCATTCGCTTCGTGCCGGTGGGCCAACTGGCAGTCCAACTCCCGCAGAAGCTCTTCAGGAGGCTCGCGCAGCAGCTCCGCAATCAGGCAGGCAAGCGGACTGAGCTTGAGTAGCACTTCTTCCCCGACCTGCCGCTCCGCCAGAATAGACTCCGGTGAAGGCGCATCCGACACCAGGCTGTCTTGGAAACTTGTAAATTCACTGGATTCATCGTTACCGTCCATTTCTGAAAATAGCTTTGGACGCAAGCCGTAGTTGCATTCCGGCAGTGGTCTTTCGCCGGCAGCTATCCGCCTTGCGTTTTCAGCCTTTCGATCGGCGATCTCCTCGCGCTGTCCAGGGTTCAAGTTCTTGACTCCAGACATAATGCCGATCGATTTGCGAAATTGTGAGAACGCCGCCATCGTGTAGTACGCCGAAAACTTGACGCCAGCATTCGGGTCGTACCCTTCAGCCGCAAGTAGAAACGCGATTGAAGCCTCCTGAAACATATCGTTGTAATCCAGGGGCAACCCTGCCCCTTGCGCCCACTTCAAGCCACGTTTGGCTTGCATGTGGATGATCCCAATGTTGTCTTCGAACCGTATGGCGGTCATGTTCTTACCCGAAAATCCGTTGTGAGAGGCCGACGCAGACTTCCTTGTCGATCTTGGACAGCTTGTTCATGAAGGACAGCATCAACCCCTGGCTGAACGATCCGCGCATCACGCCGATCTTGCTGGCGAAAATCAGGGTGCGTGGCGAAATCGTGTCGCTGATCTTGGCGCCGTCATACGCTTGCCGCACCAGTGAAGCGAACTCGATCATCTTGTCGGCGTCGACCGGCGTCAGCTTGCAATGATTCTGCAAAATCTGGCTCTCGGCTTTCTTGTCCATGTATTTCTTGTTCACGACCATGCCGAAACGGTCGTAGTTGGCGCTGTTCTGAATCATCGTGCCTTGATACAGCCCGGTTTCGTCACCAGACCCGTTCGTGTTGCCGGTGCAGACGAAGCGAAACTCTGCATGCGGCTTGATTACGCGAAGATGTGCCGGCGCTTCCTTAATCACCAGTGACTTACCTTCCAAGACAGCCTGATAGTTCGCGAGGACAGATGGCAGCCCGAAGTCGTATTCGTCGGCGCAGTATGTCCAGCCGTTCATCATCGCCATCGGGAGGGGGCCAAGCTCGAACTCGGTTTGGCCGGCTTTGACCGTCCATTGCCCGTTGATGTGGCTCTCTTCAGTGTTGACAGTGTGCTGGATACGGATCATCGGGCGATTGGTTCGGGCTGCGACTTGTGCCAGCAATTCCGACTTTCCAGAACCCTTGTGACCCCAGACGTAGCATGGAATGTTCAATTCCATCGCCAAGATGACATTTTTCAGTTCGTCGATGTCGTACACGTATTCGTCCGACACCGGCGGCACCATATCTTGATGGTCGTGCGCCGACATGATCGATATAGGTATTGGCTCGCCGCGCGCTGACATGGCGGCTTTGACCTTGCCCAAGTCAAAGGTTTCGTGGAAGGCGCGCTTGACCATGTGACCCTTCGGGATCAGTGCGGTAACCGTGGCGCTGCCAACCATTTCAACTTTTGATCCTGCGGCTTCGTCGCGTTTCTTGATCGCCGCTTCCGCCTCTTCGGACAACAGTGGCGCTTCGGGATACTTGGCGGTGTATTGCTCGATTGTCATTTCCGGGTGTTGCTTTTTCAGGTGGATCTGAATCGAGTGTTCGAGCGCTCCGCACACTGCGCAGGTAATTTTTGCCATTTGTTTCTCCAATAGTTGGTGGTCATGTGACCGCTAGTAAGTGAATCTCTCAACAGTTCTAATGATACGCATAGTCGCTAGGAAAAACAAGTCACTGCTTACTTATCAGAGCGAACAGCCGAATCATTTCAAAATCAATGCACGAAGCTCCTGCATAACGACCTTCGGTAAGTCCTTCACGTCATTTATCGTCAGGTATTTTGGATAGAATTGCTGTACCGCCTCCGACTCGATGCCGATGCCGATCACGTTCACGCCAGCTTTCGTGATGTCTGCGACCACTTTCTTCAGGTGCGGCGAGAGGGAGCGATAATCGCCATTGGCGGACGGCGCGCCGTCCGACAGCACCATCATGATCTTGCCAGTCTCTCGGCGCGCCATCAGTCGGCGAGCTGCAATTTCGACGCACTCGCCGTCGACGTTATTGCGCAGGATGTTGGAGTTTGGCAACCAACCGAAGCGCTTCTTTACTTCCGTGCCCATGCGTTCGTCGAATCCTTTCAGGATCGGCATGTAGAGCGATTCGACGCGGCTATACTTCCGGCCGAGCTTCTTCATCTCCTCTGCCATTTTCCCGGAGTCCATCGTTTCTTCGCCGGTCGTGAAACAGATCACTTCGCAACTGATACCGATCCGCTCCAGCACACTGGCTAACGCATACGCCGCCTGCGCAGCCGTGTTGATCTTGGAACCTGACATCGAGCCGGAAGCGTCGACAACCAATTCGACCGCTACGTCCTTGCTTGTGGTTTCATGCTTCCGGCGGAATACCCGATCGTCGCCGACTGCAAGTCTAGCCAGGTTGGCCGCATGCAGTCGTCCGCTACGGTGACCTGCTGAATACTGCGAGAGCGACCGCGCGGCGATGGCGCGCTCCAGGTCTTTCTGAAGCGGCGCAACCATGTGATCACAAGAATCTTGCAGCCTGGTCAGCATTGCGCCGTTGTATTCGCGACCGACATGCAGTGGCTCGACCACATCCTGATCCTTTGTATAGATCAGGTAGTCGGAATGCTTTGCCGCGTCGGTGGTCGCGTCCGAAATCATGCGTGAGAGCGTTTCGTCATAGTCGTTCTTGGACTCTTTGTCGATAGCGCCCCAATTGACCGACGCCGCCATGTTTGGATCGACATCACCCTCACCGCCGCCGGAGCCACTGGCGGCACCCGATGCGCCTTCTTCGTCTGGTTCAACAGGCGCATCCGACATAACCATGTCGCCGTCATCGTCTTCGCTATCGGCGCCAAGCGCGGAGCTGCCGGCCATCGCTTCACCCTCGCCTGCGCCGTCTTCCTCTTCAGCGCTCACGCCGCTCGATGGTGGCGACGCCGGCTCTTCCTCTTCATCCTCTTCGCTTCCCACCGACGGCGAAGGTGTCGATGCTGGCTCTTCTTCCCCCTCGTCGTCCTCTTCTTCCTCTTCGGGGGGCGTGGTAACTGGCTCTTTCGCTTCCTCTTCTGCCGTTGGCGTCGGAGTTGGCGTCGGCGCTTCGTCTTCTTCCTCGTCCTCTTCTTCAGGCATCGGCGCTGGTGCTGGTGCTGGTGCTGGTGCTGGTGCTGGCGCGGGCGTCGGAGCTGGTGCTGGCGCGGGCGTCGGAGCTGGTGCTGGTGTTGGTGTTGGTGTTGGTGTTGGTGTTGGTGTTGGTTTCGGTGTTGGTGTTGGTGTTGGTTTCGGCTTTGGTGTCGGTGCAGGTTTAGAAGCCGGCGGCTTGGCGCGTAGACGCTTCGTTACCTCTTCAGCCAGATCCAGACAGTCGCGTGTCGACGTTGCGGCCTCTATCTTCGACGCCAGGTCTTTGATCTTCGCGTAGACCGGCGCCACGATCGTCATCTTGTCTTTCATGTACTCCTGGAATATCTGCTGGCCGGCCATCGAGCGAATCAGTGGCACCATCAATATGGCGATCACCTTGTCGGTATCGCCAGCCTTTTGCGCAGCTTTGAAGTTTGGATCGGTGTACTTATCAAGGAAGAACTTGCCGGTGTTGGCGAGGTTGAGGCTCGACCCTTGAAACCGACCTGCCATGCAGCGCTCGATGCGGCTGTCTTCGATCAGGTTTAGCATTTGACCGCAGTCTTTCTTGATCGCTTGCTCCATCAAAGGGAAGTCGGTAAAGAGGATGTGCGCTACTTCGTGATCCAAGAACCCTTGAATGGCGTTAATCAGCTCTTCGCTGGCGTTGTCAGGTATGTAAGGCAGGTTGACGAGGATTGGGCGACCTGTGTGGTCGGCCCGTACGTAAGCACTGACTCCTTTTTGTGTTACCTGAATTCCCCGACCAGCCAGCATTTGTGTCAACTTGACAACCGATTCGCGAATTACGTGAATACGTTCATTCATGCACTATTCTCCCGTTAAAACTAAGTCACCGTTGACTTATCTACCTACATGATAAAGAAGGTCGGTAGGAAGCGCAAATACTATTTAAAGGGGGCCTAGAAATGAAAAAAGCGAGCTAGGCTCGCTTTATTTTGATGTGCTACTGTCAGACATTTTGAATCAAACCGATTAATGCGTCATTGGGTGTATTTACCAGCACAATATTCCCCATGTCCGGGTGTCTTACCCTATATAGAAGGGCCGTTCCTAAATCTACTCTTTCTTGCTCTTCCGACGCGTCAATAACTTCAGTGAATCGGTCGATATTAATAATTGAAATCTGTGACATATCTCTCTCTGCGCACATTCCTGAAGCCGACTTGCGGTTAGGATTCGTTAGACATCTAAAGGTTTCTACCTGCAATAATTATAGCTCACTAATTACTTATTTACTTCAACTATATTTCTTTGGCCGCATGCGAAATCGGGCGAAAAAATGTGTTTATTTGTTGGGGGTGCCCCAAAAAAACAAAGTCACCGCTGATATAACATACGCTATAATAAAATCGTCAGCGGTTACTTAATATCACATTATCAATATTGTACAAACGCCAACGTGGCGGAAGCGGAGAGTAAAATGAAAACTGAATCCAAAGTCGAGCAGTTATCTAAGGCATCAACCGTCGCAGAGTTTCTGGAAATGCAATTTAACCTGTGCGGTAAGTCTCAATCCGAAATCGCGCAGGAGATTGGCTTTAAGAACGCGAACGTCATCACGATGCTAAAGCAAGGCAGAACTAAGGTTCCAGTCAACCGCATTGGAGCTTTGGCAACGGCGCTCGAAGTCGATCCCCTGCACTTGTTTAAGATGGTCATGCAAGAGTACCAACCAGAAACGTGGGATGCGTTGGAAAAGTACGTGCTGAAGCAGCCGTTCGTATCGGAGAACGAACTGGAAATTCTTAAGGTGGTTCGCGAATCGAACGTGACCAACCCAAAAATTCGCACCGCCAGAGAGCGGACTGCACTGGTCAATGTTATCAATACGTTTAGACCGGACAACGCAGTCCAAGGAGATTAGTTTCATTTTTATTTACCGACAAGGCGCCACACGGCGCCTTTTTTATTCCCCTGCACCAACACAGCGCGGGCCGTTTCGTTAACGTGCGGTAAATATACTGCATTTCAGCAACAGTCGCTTTGTGACTAGCCCGAACTTGAGGCCAATTAACAATGTTTAACAAAAAGAAATGCCTCCTTTTTTCACAATGTGAAAATATCCCATAAATATGGGATTAAGCAATCACTTACTTTCCATTTGAACTCGTGGTTTATCAGCCTCAATTAATCTTGAAAGTAATGGTTCACCGTTGAGCCGCCGGTAGATACCCAAGACCTTGGTTGCCTTGCCCCCGTTGCGCTCTACAATCTTGACCGCATACTCCACCGGCTTATCTGGCGTCGCCTTTGGTCTCATGATCCCGTAGTCCACTTTTACAAGCCCATCAAGTATCGGCCCGCTCCCTTCGAGAAACGCAGGGATGTCCTCACTCACAACGTAGTTGAAAAATTCATAACGGGACAAGCTCGCGTTTCTGGGGATGGCGAAGAGCGCATACATCATTTCGCTCATCCAGTGGGTGTCGCGCAGGAGGTCCAGCATGCGTGAGCCAAAACCTAGCATCTGCTGTGCGTATATAGAGCGCTGATGGTTCTTTACCATCTCATCGATCAAGCTCTGCCGGTATTTTGTGACCGCATCAAAGCCGCCACTTACTCCGGGGCCGACATTGATATCTAACTCTTGAATAAGTTGGTTGCCGTAGCGCAGCCACAGCCAGTTGACGCCCAGAAGGCTGCCGAGGGCGCGCAGATTATCCAGGCTTATCTCGCCACCCTTGATCCACTTATGGACAGCCTGGGGCGATACCTCCAGGGTTGCTGCTACCCGTGCAACGCTGATGGCGCGCTCCTCCAGGGTCAGTCTAAGTCGCTCTCCGAAACTTTCTGCATCCAAAGAATTCTCCTTTTTGCCCAAATGGCATGAATTGCTTTTACGGCAATAGTCGGGAAAACTTAAACTGAGAGTTCACTATAGGACAAAATCTATCAAATCACAACAGGGGAATTTTGGAATTAATATAAGTCACTACTTACTTTACACGCTTCATTTTTACCGATATCATTGCTCCATTCCTGACCGACGTGGCATGTAGATAATGAGAACCCTGGACTTAGACGAATGTTGTGAATTTCTAAAGATTGACCGCAATGTTGGCACCCGTTTGGCGACGTCGGGCGAGCTGCCTGGGGCTAAAATTGGCCGCGCCTGGGTCTTTTTGGAGGAAGATTTAGTGGAGTATTTGCGCTTGCAAGTGCGCAAACAAATGCGTGAGCGCAGCGTAGGCGCCGATCTTCAGACTGGCTTTGACAGAGCTGTCGCCAATAATCCATCGCGCGTTATCAAGTCGCTGCGCCGCCAACCGAAGCCTGTACCGACCCTTGAGTCGATGGCGCATCTAGGATAACTACATCACCACATCCTCTTTGCGAGGTTGCTACCCCTGAAGTTTGCGTAGCGCTTGAGCATGACCGATGAACTATGGCCGGTGATGCTCATGATCTCTGTTTCGCCAAGATTGGTGCGCTCGAACAGTCGACTCGTGGCTTCATGTCGCAAGTCATGAAAGCGAAAATCGTCAACCTGCGCAGCCACAAAAATCGTCTTAAATCGCTGCGACAGAATTGACGTAATCTTCGCTAATTCGTCGACGGTATCCTCCCCATCCCAGAACGGGAATAGCCGCAGTTCGCCAGGCTTACCCTTCCCTACTTGGCTGAATTTAAATCCTTGCATGCCGCGCTCGCCTCGCTGCACTATCTCGAAATATGCCTTGATGCTCTTGATCGCAACCGTCGACATTGGCACTTGTCGCTTGTTCCCGTTCTTTGTCTTTTCGAGGAAAATCGTCGCCTTCTCAAAGTCCACTTGGTTGATCGTCAGCGTGTAAATCTCCCGCATACGCATTGCCGTTTCAAGCGCCAGCTCGAACAGCAGCTCCATTGCCGCTCGGTGCGTCATGAGCAATGCGCGCTCCTTATCTGTGCCGTCCTCACGCTTTGGCTTGGCGCCGTTCATGATGGCGCGCATACGCTGCTCTTCTTCACCATCTTCACTGAGGCGCCTGGTGCGCGACTCGTCGGTACGAGCAAAGTGATCTTCATCAATCGCCTGCGCCATCTTCACATCTTTGCGCGTATAGGACGAGTAGTTCTTTGGTAGCTGCTTAACCGGATTGATGATGAGCGAGGCTATGTTCTTTCTCCCACCGAATGCCAGACAACGGCCGAGGGCGCCCACATGGTGACGGATCGTGCCCGGTGCCAGGTTTAGTTCCGTCTTCATTCCAGAGATCCAGTTTTCTACCCAGGCGAGCGTGATCTTTTGAATCTGCTCTTCACCATGCCGCGCATACGTGACGTTCAATATTCGGATATCTGGATCGGACACGGTGTCGGTACTGAGGTAGTCGCGGATCAGTTCGGCCAGGATTAAATACCTGGCCCCGTGATCGGCCAGCTCGACCGGCACAATTCCCTTTTCGAGAAGCGCCTCAACTCGCGCCACTAGCGCGTCACCTTGCTCTTCGTCCGTTGTGTAATGTCGCCAAGGTTTTGGCAGCATCTTTTTATTTTTGATCGTGTATTCCCAGGAGCCGGCTGGGGTCAGTCGCTTTGATGCCAAGTTGTTCTCTCGATTGGTGCTGCGTCGCCGACAAGGCGTTTGAGCGTTTGAGGAATTTTAACTCACATCAACGGATTCTGCGCACGTTGATGGGCGGGTGACCCATTTTCGCGGGCGGTTTTAACGTGATTTAAGGTGGTATAACGGGACGCCTGTTTCGTATAGGCAAGAAAAAACCCACTCGTGAGTGGGCTAAGTATTTGATTCTAAACACTTTTTATGGAGGCGGGGACCGGAGTCGAACCGGTCTACACGGCTTTGCAGGCCGCTGCATAACCGCTTTGCTACCCCGCCGTGAACAGCATTGTAACCGTGAAACTTAAAGCGTGCTGCTGAAATACCGCGTTGCCAAAACCTGTTATGAACAAATTCAGCAAGGAAGACAATTTATCGCCTTCCAGAAATCTGGAGCGGGAGAAGAGTCTCGAACTCTCGACCTCAACCTTGGCAAGGTTGCGCTCTACCAACTGAGCTACTCCCGCATTGACCTACCTGTATTGCCTACAGCTACTTACCCTGCTGCACTTACTTTACCGCTTCAAATAAAAAGGAAGCCGTGGATTTGTTTACCCGTGGCTTCCTAAGAATCCTGGAGCGGGAGAAGAGTCTCGAACTCTCGACCTCAACCTTGGCAAGGTTGCGCTCTACCAACTGAGCTACTCCCGCATCAACAACAAGCGAGCATTATAGCGGTTCAACACGCTTTGTCAAGCGCCTGCGCAGCCAAATGCCCCTCATTAACTCAAATGACCGGCGCGTTCCTTGATTAGTGGCCAAGCCTTACGCAAATAATAAAACATCGACCAGACAGTCAGGATCGCAGCCACTGCCAATAACCACTCACCCCAATAATGGGTATTGATGACATAAAATAATTGTTCATTGAACAGCAGCATCGGGATCGCGGTCATTTGCGCTGCGGTCTTGATTTTACCGAGCGAACT
>Ga0302315_10002679_pt1 | contig 16607 bp, 13 predicted proteins | sample III_Palsa_N3_1_FD_200532 | JGI IMG/M metagenome (GOLD analysis project Ga0302315, IMG submission 200532) | Peat permafrost microbial communities from Stordalen Mire near Abisko, Sweden - III_Palsa_N3_1 | ecosystem: Environmental > Terrestrial > Soil > Palsa > Peat permafrost | place: Sweden... | reverse complement strand
TTCCAGCGAATCCCGGATATTAATTCCCCTGTAACCGTATCCGCCGGGATCAAGACATTATCGTAAGGGCGCGGCGCTTCAGCATCAGGATGGCGTACCTGTAACACCTTAGTTTTCATTTGCGTTTGTATTTTTTCATACCCCGGTTTCATTGCCATGTTATTCGTTTCTTTTGGGTCTTTAACTACATCATATATTTCAAAATCATCATCAGCAGATTTAATTTGATAACGTACACCAACCAGGTCACCCATTCGTATCATTTGCATCTGGTCTCTTTTTCTGTTACGTCTACTGGCCTCAAACTCTTTAAAATCCGGAGTTCTTTCGCCTTCATAATATTCCACATAAACCAAGCTGCCCTCTTGTCTTCCTTTACCGGTTAAATCAGGCAGCAAGGAAACACCATCCGTTCTGGCCGGGGGCTGAATATGTGCCACATCTGCAAAAGTTGCCATCCAGTCGGATAGCATACTGGGCGTGGCAATCGTTTTCCCGGAAGTTATATGATTAGGCCATTCAGCCAGCGTTGGCATTCTTAGTCCGCCTTCCCAGCAATCTCTTTTTATACCATCAAAAGGCCCGTAACTCCCGAAAAAGGTGGGATGATTTGCAACATAGGACGTCGGTAAATAAGATTCTATTGACGGGCCATTATCAGAAGTGAAAATAACCAGCGTATTATCATCTATCTTTAAATCAACCAATAATTGCATAATATCTCCAACGGCATCATCTATTCTGCGGGTAGCTGTGGCATATCTTTTATAGGTTTCGGGCCAGGCAACTTCGGGGGTAGCGGGGTTACTGTCATTATCATAAGTAGCATTGGCATATTCGGGATACATATAGGAATCAACCTTTCCGCTTGCTGTATTGATCATGTGCCCCGGTTCGCCTAACCATTGCAGGCCGCCTTTTAATCCCCCGCCCTGGGGATAGGCCTGTGTAGGGAGTTCTATAACAGCATGCGGTGTATCATAAGCCAGATACATAAAGAAAGGTTTAGCAGCATCCTTACCTTTTTCATGTGCTATTATATATTTTTTTGCGGCAGCAGTCCATAAGTCTGTTGTGTAACATTTACTTAAACCTGCCGACACCTCTTTATAATCACTCCATACTTCTTTTTTCCCATCGTAAATACCTTCAAATGGGTAATGCTCATGCCCATCTTTGTGCCGCATATACCCGTAATAAGAATCAAACCCTCTTTTAAGGGGATGTGCTGGCCAATTTGGGCCTTCTTCTTTAACACCTTGCAGTCCCCATTTTCCAATCGCTACCGTATTATAACCGGCCTGCTTCAATAAGGTGGCCAAAGTATGGTTGTTCTCCAGTTCTTTATCAAATTGATTATCCCTAACGTTCGCATTTCCCTGGTTAACACCTGTTAATAAAGATGCTCTGGATGGCGCGCACACAGGAGCGTCGCAATATTGCTGGGTAAACTTTGCGCCCTTTTTTGCCATTATATCCAAATTAGGGGTTAGCTCATAAGGTTTGCTCCTATCACCTGATTCTTGCCGCTGTTTTTGAAAGAATACACCTACATCCCCATAACCCATATCATCTGTTAGGATAAATATGATGTTAGACTTTTTTTGGGCATGGACAGTTAAATTAAAAAAGCTCAACAGGAACACACTTATAATGATAATAATGGAATGCTTTTTTTTCATACAATTCATGTTTCAGAGGCTTTATTTGATTATTCAAAAAATGATTTTTGAATGGCCAGAAAGCGCGGAACGGATTGCGCCATGTGTCCAAGATAAGATTTCTGTGCATACCGCGGGCATAATTTATGCATCAATAAATTTACAGGCAGTTAGCCCACTGCCTTATTGAGCGCGATAATAGCCGTTTTGAACTGCGCGCGTTCGATGAGGAACTGGATATTGACTTTGCCTTTGGCGACGCCTGCGCTGATGATGTTGATCTCGTATTTGGCCAGGGCTTTGGCAGCGTTGGCAAGGAGGCCGGGCTGATCCATGTTGGAGCCGAGCAGGCAGACCATAGCGACGGGTTCGGTGCTAACTTTTTCAAATTGTTTTTCGAGGTCGGTGATGAGTTCAGGCTTGAAGTCGCTTTCCCAGATGACGATGCTGATACTGTTGGCGCTGGTGACTTTGAAGGTATAGCTAACACCATGTTTAAAGAACAATTCCATGATCGCAAGATCGGAACCGACGTTGCCGGTCATGAGCGGGTCGTAAATATCGATGAGCAATTGCTGGTCGGTGCCGGTGATGACCTCTACCCTTTTAACCTTGCTGATGTAGTCTTTGGTTATCAGCGTGCCAGGGTGTGCAGGTTCGAAGGTGTTTTTGATGCGCAAATGTATACCGGCCATTTCCAGCGGCTTAGCGGCTTTGGGGTGGATCGCTTCCATACCGACATCGGCGAGTTGATCAGCGATATCGTAATTGGTATTACCCACGGGTTTAACATTCTCGATACCGACCAAACCAGGATCAGCTGTGGATAAATGGTATTCTTTATGGATAATAGCTTCCTGCGGTTTTAAAATTTCGGCGATCTTGCTGAAGGTGACTTCGGAATAACCACGATCAAATTCACGCATAATGCCTTCGGTGCCTTTTGCATAGCCGGTCGTGATACAGATGCAGTTGCTCAGCTCTATAACTGCAAAAGCATCAGCAATACGTTCACTAATGGTTAAGGGTCTACGGTCGTCAAAACCAGCCAAGTCGATAAGTTTCGCGTTAATACCTCTGCTTTGAAGAATTTGATTTAGTACGTAAGCTGAGTGCGTTTCACCAATTGAAGCTAATATTTCCCGCGCCGCCAACAAAATACCTTCATTAAGGTAACCCGAGGCTAGCATCGTGGTAGCACTTTCCAGGTAGGTCAGCGCTTTGGTAATATGTTTGTCAATAAAATCGTCGGCTTTAGACACATCAAGACCAAGCGTTCCAAATGTTTGATTCAGGGATTTTAAGTGGCTTGCAACGTCGGTTAGCGCCTCATGATAATCTTCGTTATTCGCCAATTTGTGGTAAACACCTGGCGCTTTGGTTTTCTTATTCTCCAAAAGCAAGTTTGTTACCCCCGAAAACGCCGAAACCACGAACACCCTGCCCTGCAGCTGCCCGTTAAAATATATGACATTGTCAATCACTTCCTTCAGCGCGCTCATCGAAGTCCCGCCGATTTTTTCTACCGTTAGCATAATTCAAATTAAAAATCCGAAACTAAGGATTTTCAGCCTTTATAAAAACAGGAAATGGCCGTGGTCGCTATTTCTTTTTGCCTGCGGATAAGTCATCCTTTGAAACAGTTTTCTTACCGCTCTGGTAATCAGATGTACTCTTTTTGCCCTCGGTTGCCGCGGCCTTTTTGACGTTCTTACTACCTTTGTCTTTGCTCATGATTGTTGGTTTTAATTTAAACTAGCTTGTCTGTCAGTACTGCAGGGTTTATGTTTGCGGATACCACGATTAATTTCCGGCTATACTATTCGATGATTAGCTTTGCCGCATGAAGTCACCTTCTTTCAGATGGGTCGTTTTGGCAACGAGCCTGGCCTTTGTGGTCGCGCAATTGGATGTGTCCATTGTTAACCTGGCCTTGCCGCAGATCGGGAGCGCCTTTGGGGCGGGGATCAGTACCTTGCAATGGGTGGTTGATGCCTATACCTTGGCTTTCGCCGTATTGATGCTTTCGGCCGGGAGTATCAGCGACCGGCTGGGCTCCAGGCGCATCTTTCAATTGGGCATTGTCATTTTTGGACTAGCTTCTGCGGGTTGCGCTTTTGCACCAGATGGGGTGTCGCTGGTTATGGCCAGGGTTATTCAGGGCATGGGTGCGGCGATGATGATCCCAAGTTCACTGGCGCTGCTGAACGGGCATTTCGCGCACCAACCGGAAGTTCGCGCGCGGGCAGTGGGCTTATGGACAGCTGCGGGTAGCGCGGCGATGGCGGCGGGGCCAACAATTGGTGGCTTACTGATCGAACTAGCCAACTGGCGCTTTATCTTTCTGATCAATATCCCCATCTGCCTGGCAGGGTTCCTGCTGAGTTTTAGATTGAAAGATGGAAAAGTCAACACAGGAAGCGGGAAATTTGACTGGGCTGGTCAGCTGAGCTGGACATTGGGGATCACGGCGCTGATCGCAGCCATTATTGAAGGGCCGAAACTAAGTTTCGGCAATCCATTGGTGATCACAGGTTTGGTCTTTTTCTTGGTAATGTTTATAGTTTTTTTGTGGGTCGAAAGAAAAGCGTCCCGCCCGGTATTACCGCTGTACTTATTTAGCTCCGGCACATTTAATGCTTTATTAATGCTGGGCGCGGTGTTGAATGGCGCTTATTACGGAAGCATCTTTGTATTAAGTCTCTATCTACAGCAGGTGTTGCACTATACATCCTTGGTTGCGGGTCTGGCCTTTATCCCACTGACTGCGGGTTTTGTGCTTTCCAACATAGCCAGCGCACGCATCATTGCCCGTTACGGCACCTGGAAACCTATATTGTTTGGATTAGGCATTTTCGCATTGGGCTTCGCTGGCTTGTTCATTGCCGGCACGGCTACCCCTTATTGGAAACTATTTTTACCATTCCTAACCATTTCAACCGGGATGGGCCTTGCTGTGCCCGCAATGATCAACGGTGTCCTGGCCAGTGTCGATAAAAAGCTTTCAGGCACGGCCTCGGCTATTCTAACCACCTCACGTCAGACGGCAGGGGCCATAGGCGTCGCGGTATTTGGCGCTATGGCCGCCGGAAACGCTCACGCGATTTTAGGCGGGGTTTACAGAGCCTCCGCCGTTTCCATCACCATAACGGTCATCGCCTTAATCATGATTTATAAGATCACCCGGAAACAAAACTGAAATATGTTAAATGTTTCATTGCGCCAATACCTGGCGTTTTCAAAATCGATTATCCAATGCGTGGACAGGGATATACTTATTTGTCATCGAGATTAAAAAAAAGAAAAAAACAAGAAGTATCTCCGGCATAACTTATTCCCATTAATTAAAAGATCGCCTAAATGCTAATGGCGATAAACTCGTTTTTGTTTTGAATAAGGTGCTGAAGGATTGCGGATGTTCAAAGCCTAATTTGTAGGCAATTTCACCTACAGACAGGCCGGTAGTAGATAGTATTTCCTTCGCTTTTTCTATTAGTTTTTGGTGTATGTGCTGCTGTGCATTTTGCCCGGTAAGAGAACGCAACATATCGCTTAGATAACTTGGTGAAATATTTAAATGTTCCGAAAGATATTGAACCGTGGGTATTCCAAGACTTAATGTTTTTTCGCTATCGAAATATTCATCTAAAACATATTCCAGCTTTTGCAACAAATCGTTACTTACCGCTTTGCGGGTGATGAACTGGCGTTTGTAAAAGCGATTAGCGTAATTCAATAATAACTCAATTTGCGATATGATCACATCCTGACTAAAATCGTCTATCCTGCTGTTAAGTTCCTCATCAATAATTTTAGCAACAGCAAGGATGGTCGTCTTCTCCGTGTCCGACAGGTGCAACACTTCGGTTGCAGCATAAGAGAAGAAGCCATATTGTTTGATTTTTTTTGCCAATGAATAACCGAGGAAGAAGTCAGGATGGACGAATAAGGTAAAACCGGTATAGTCTAAATTTCTCTCGCTGGTTCCCGTTAATTGATTTGGGGAGACAAAAAATAATCCACCTTCATCAAAATCGTAGTAGTGCTGGCCGTATTTAAATTTCCCCTGGAGATTTGGCTTATATGAGATCTTGTAAAAAGACAAAGTGAATTGATCCGGAAAGTTATCACAAGATATAATTTTTCCATCCGTGTTATATACCAAACTGATCACCGGGTGCAAAGGCTTCGGTAAGCCCAGCACCCGGTGAAAGTCGGATAACGATTCAAATTTATATGGACCCTCTGTTTCTTTTTTCATCTTAAAATACTAAGGTAGCAATACTTTGACTTACCATGGGATGATGGTATTTTCCCATCTGGTAAATGTACCGGTGGGGCCATCCGCACCAAGTAACGCTACACGCACTACCTCACGTGAGCCATCCTCGACAGACTCCGTGCCCTCGTATCCGTTTAAGTTAGTACTGGTAAAACCCGGGGATACTAAATTAATCTTGATCGGGGTCGATTCCAGCTCCACCATCATGGCAAGCGTGATGGCATTGAGAGCAGTCTTGGATGCCGGGTAAACCGGGCCATAGAACGCGTGATACGGATAGGCCGGATCTGCGTTCGAGCTCAGCGAGCCAACACCGCTCGATACATTAACGATGCGGGCATCTGACGATTCGCGCAAAAGCGGCAGCATAGCTTGATAAACTGCCAGTACGCCGAACACATTCGTTTCCCATACTGCTTTTACTTCATCGATGGATACGACACTCGCCCGAGTTATTTTACCATATTCCCGAAGAGACAAGTTTTCTTTCCTGGTATTTGAGATAGCAGCGTTATTGACCAGTAGGTCGAGGCGGCCGAATTCGTTCCGGATGCGGCCCGCCGCGTCGGCGATCGACACCCTGTCTGTTACGTCGAGTTGAATGGCGATGGCACCGGGCCCGATCTCTTTAGCTGCCATTTCTCCATTCTTGAAATTGCGCGAACCTAAGAGCACTGTTACGCCGTTTGCAACAAGCTCTTTTGCTACCTGTAAGCCTACTCCCTGGTTGGCCCCTGTGACCAAGGCTATACGTTTGTGTTGATGTACCATGATTTTATATTTTAATTAATAACATAACAAAGCTCTGTAGATGTTGCCCCTTAATTGTAAGCTAATTGAGGTTTTTCGTATGCAAAATGAGAATTTAGCATACGACCACCCGGCATTTTAGTTTTGCCTGGACTTGACTTCCACACTCGAGGTAGATATTTAGCCATTATTTCGTAGTACAATTATTGCAGTATACTACGCATACTTGCAGATACGACCATGATAATAATTAGTATAAAAGACCCGGTTTCGGGCTTGATAGAAAATATTGAAGTAAATCAGCTGGATAATGTGATAGAGCCGGGCTGGTTAGTTACTTTAAGAAAAGACACCCTCATTTACCTTTATCTACGTAACGGGATCTGGAAAACAAAATCCGGTGACGAGCTGCCTCATGATCTTGCCCAAGCTATCGGCAAGGAGATCAGTCGCTCACTACCCCGTCGAATGCCAAGGCCACGGCATGTTAAAACTACTCTGCTGTAATATTGCTATTTGCAAATCTCTAATGGAAAGCTTCACCGTAATGTTTAAAATCTAAGCCCTTTAAAAAGGGCAAATGCCCTGTTAAACATACGGAGAGCTATTTAAATGGCTATATGTCCATAATTCAAACTGGTTATACTGTAACAAATGAGTGATCAAAGGATAATAAACAATGGAATTTCCCAAGCGATCAGCTTCGCACCTACTCAGTTCAAAAAACTAGCAGTGTGGACTGTTCATTTTGAAGACGGAGAAGAGGCTATGCTCTATAAATGCGGAGGGGAATGGATGCAGCGTAATGAAGGGGCACTCGATGCTCCTACCCTAATTGCTATTGGCAGTCAAATCGACCATTTGGACAAGCCATTAAAATGAATATTTATTTAATCTTTGATTTGTTCGATCAGCTGCTCTAATTCATCGGGACTTAATTCTTTTTACCATTTGCCACATAGGTAAACAAGTGGCCAGGGCCTTTGCGAATGAGATAGCCAAAGTAATCAGGCTCTTTGACCCGCCTCAGGTGAAGCGTGGCCTCTTTGCTTTCACATTGCCCCGGAGCGCGACGGGTTTCTATCGCCTTTCCCGTTCGGGGTTGTAGGCGACTAAGTATTGCCAGTGGTTGTGTTTGATAGCCGCAATTTCCGGCGCATCTGCTGAAGATTGACTGAGACCAGTTTGAACCTGTGCCAGCATCGCTGCGAGTACTTCCGGACTGGCTTTAGTAGTAACTGCGGCATGATAGTTTTTTTCAATAGCCGTCTTTTCCGCCAAAGTAGCAAGGCTAACCTGCCACTTATCTGATGGCTTAAAGCCGCTTTCATTGGCTTTATTGTGCAGATCGTAAAGAAATTCTCTAGCCTGCCTATCTGCTGATCGTTGATCGTTCATTTTATTTCTTCTTGCCGGTCGTTGCGTCAGTGGATACCGACTTCTTTCCGGACTGGTAATCAGAGCTTCCTTTTTTATGATCTGCCGCCGGGGCTTTTTTGACATTCTTGCTGCCTTTATCTTTACTCATGCTATAGGAACGCTTTACTAAAGCAATTGTTATTAAATATTTGCAATATTTCCTGTTTAACTCTTATCTACCTAGCTGGCGCTGCTTTCGTGGGGGAATGCACCTCTTCTTTAGCTATCGAGATTATTTTGTCGCGATATAATGGTTTTGAAATAAACTCTTTCACAAAATGATAATTCATTGCCCTACATCTTTCAGTAATATCTATTGATGTTGATATGATGTAAACAGAAATAGGTTTGGGCAAACGGGTATAATTTTTTTCAAGGGATTTCAAAACGCCCCAACCATCCATTTCGGGCATTTTAAGGTCAAGAAATATAACATCCGGAAGATTAACGGCATCATCAATATTGGATTTAATGTAATCCCATAAAGGCTTCCCATCATTAAAATATAGTACATGACCAAATACCGGATTTCTTGCCAAATTTAACCTGATGATCCGTAAGTCTAGTTCATTATCGTCAGCAACAAAAAGAGTTTTCATAGATTGATATTTTCGCTTAACAGCGCTTTGGTCATTTAGACGTAATTACGGATGTAGGGTTTAAAAAAGTTATTAAGATATTAACATTATAGCTATAGCAGTACTGAATAGTAAATTTATTTTAAGAAAACATTTTGCCATTTGTGGGTTTTGTTGAATAGTGTATCAACATACAGTATAATTCATCTATCGACAATCGAGATTGCTCTTACCTGATTTTTACCTACCTTCATATTATGATTAATGTAACTCCGGAATTACTTCAATCTTTTGAAGCCCTGCAGGAAGTCCCACTGGAAGAACTGAAATGGTTGATTGACAACAGCGAACAACGCATATTGCCGGAAGGCGAATTCCTATTTCAACCGGGGCAGCCTATAAATGCTACCAATATTTTTATAAGTGGACGGGTAAGCATGTATATGATGCAAAATAACGAGATGCGGGAAATGACCGTTTTTGAAGCACAAACCATTTCTGGTTATTTACCTTTTTCAAGGGCTAAGACAGCTCCGAGCTTTGCTAAAGCAGTAGAAGATACACAATTGCTTAGCTTCCCAGCTTCTAAGATGCATGAAATGATTGCTGACCATTTTGAGCTGACGCAGGCATTGGTACATGTTATGGCAAGCCGTATCCGCGACTTTACAGCTTTGCAACAGCAAAGTGAAAAAATGATGGCATTAGGCAAACTATCAGCGGGTTTGGCGCATGAATTAAATAACCCGGCATCGGCCATAGTACGGGGCGCGGCTTCGCTTAAACAGCATTTGCTAAGTGCGCCTAAAACATTCAAAGAAATCATCGAAATGAAAATGACCTTAGATCAGGTCAATATTGTGAATGATATGCTTAGGACTGTTTTAAACGAAAAACATAAACGCATATTAACATTGATGGAACGCAGCGAACTGGAAGATGAGATGGTCGAATGGATGGATGCGCACGAAGTGAAGAATGCGGCTGAAATTTCAGAAAATTTTGTAGAATTCGGCCTTAAGGTAAACGACGCTGAAGCTTTTAAACAACATATCCCAGCTGATTATATTTCGCACATCATGAACTGGATCAATAGTAATATGGTAACCGAAAAAATCGTGACCGATATTGAAGAGGCATCACGCCGTATTACAGATCTGGTAGGTTCTGTAAAGAATTTCACCCATATGGATCAGGGGCATGATAAACAATATGCTGATATACACAGCGGCATACGGAATACATTAACTATGCTTCACCACAAAATACATAAAAACAATATTGAGGTGGTGGAGCATTTTGATACCACCCTCCCACCGGTAAAAGCCATGATAGGCGAACTTAACCAGGTTTGGACTAATTTAATGGATAACGCGCTGGATGCCATGGAAGGAACCGGAAAAGGCGTTTTAGAAATTAAAACGTTAAAAGACGGTGCGTTTGTAGAAGTATCAATAATTGATAACGGGCCGGGTATCCCCGAAGATTTCAAATCACAAATATTTGATCCTTTTTTTACTACCAAGGAAATTGGTAAAGGAACCGGACTTGGCCTGGATGTGGTACGCCGGATTGTAAAACAACATCGTGGTTCTATCAAAGTACAGTCGGCACCGGGCAGAACGGCCTTTATTGTTTGTTTCCCTATTGATGGATAATATTTACTTACAACAAAAACTAAAATGAGTCTCCCTATAATATTTTGTATTGATGATGATGCCCACGTATTGCGGGCGCTTACACGCGACATGAAAAATAAGTATCGCGATACCTACAGAGTTTTAAGCACTACAATTATACAAGAAGCTTTTGACAGCCTGCTCGAATTAAAGAATAAAGGTGAAACGGTTGCCATGTATCTGTCAGATCAACGTATGCCTGAGATGGAGGGTGTGGATTTTTTGGAGCAGGCCATAAAATATTACCCAAATGCTAAACGGGTGCTGCTTACCGCCTATTCTGATACTGACGCAGCAATTAAGGCTATAAATACTGTTCAACTGGATTATTACCTGGTTAAACCCTGGGATCCACCCGAAGAAAAGCTTTACCCTGTAATTGATGGGTTACTAGATGACTGGTTAAGCACTTATCAGCCCGATTTTAAAGGAATAAAAGTATTGGGGTATCAATACTCAGGTTTATCGCATGACATAAAGGATTTCCTTGCCGGTAATTTGGTACCATACCAGTGGTTTGATGTACAGCTTAAAGAAAAAGCTGAGGAAAAGTTGGCACTTAATAAGCTAACCCTGAAAGACCTACCTGTAGTATTTTTTGAAGACGGCTCACACCTTATTAAGCCAACTATCGCGCAAATAGCTGATAAGATAGGCCTGAATCCGGAGCTTAAAAATGACATGTACGATGTTGTAATTATTGGAGCGGGGCCTGCGGGACTTGCAGCGGGTGTTTACGGTGCATCAGAAGGCTTGAAAACACTAATGATTGAACGCAGGGCACCGGGCGGACAAGCAGGCACCAGCAGCAGGATAGAAAATTATCTAGGCTTTCCTACGGGGATAAGTGGTTCGGAACTTACCCGGCGTGCCATGACACAGGCTACACGTTTGGGTACTGAATTTTTATCGCCCAGATCTGTAAATTCTATCTTACAAAAAGATGGCTACAAAAAAATAATGCTGGAGGATGGTAACTGTATAGATACCCGCAGTATTATTATTACTACCGGCGTTGATTACCGCAGATTGGAAACCAAAGGCATACCAGATTTTGCCGGTGCTGGTGTTTACTACGGAGCAGCCATGACTGAGGCCACAGCCTGCAAAGACAAAGATGTATATGTAGTAGGCGGCGGAAATTCTGCCGGACAGGCTGCTATGTACTTATCTAAGTTTGCGAGTAAAGTATACATTATCATACGCAAAGCGGATTTAACCAGCACCATGTCAGCTTATCTTATTGACCAGATCAATGAAACCAAGAACATATTTGTACTTGGCCGGATGGAGATTGTTGAAGCAAAAGGAGACGGACAATTGCAAGAGCTTGTATTATGCAATATCGACACTAAAGAGCAACAAACATGCCCGGCATCAGCACTATATATATTTATTGGTGCCAAACCTTTTACAGAGTGGATCAAGTTAGACATCATAAAAGATGACAAAGGTTTTTTAGAAACCGGCAGGGATTTAAAAGTGTATGAAGACTTTAACAAAATTTGGAAAGAATCCCGCGACCCATATCTACTGGAAACAAGCTGCCCGGGTATTTTTGCCGCTGGTGACGTACGTTCGGGTGCGATGAATCGTGTAGCGGCAGCTGTGGGCGAAGGCTCAATGGCTATCAGCTTTGTACATAAATATTTAGCGGAGGTAAAATAATTGAATAGCTATTGGTGATATTCAAACATTTTTAGTGATTCAACAAAGAGTATCGGTCAGTGTTGTTTTAGGACAATATTATACCGCTACTTTAATTTGTTTCTTCCGGGTATTGATTATGAGTGCTAAAACCAAGCCTGCAAAAACCATCAACATACTAAACAGAAATATGTAGTTCATCCCGAAATGGCTTGCAACCGCCCCTACTAATGGCCCTGTTAACCCTAATGAAATATCTAAAAAAAGCCCATATCCTCCAAGTGCAGCCCCTTTATTGGAGTTAGGCACTATTTTAACAGCTTCAACACCTAAGGCCGGAAACACCAGCGAAAACCCTAACCCAGTAACTCCTGCACCAATTAATGCGACATGAGGTACATAAGCTAACCATATAATTAACAAACCGATAGTTTCGAGGGCGATGCAGCATATCGCTATTTTCATGCCGCCATATTTGTCTATTGAATTAGCAAATAAAATACGGCCAACGATAAACATTGAACTGAACACAGACAAACATAAAACCGCATTTTGCCAGTGTAAATAGGCATAGTAAAGTGTAATGAAAGTAGAGATTGTACCAAAGCCCAAACCGCTTAACGTAAGGCAAATACCATAAGGACTTACTGTTTTTAAAACCTTTAAAAACGACTCCCTGGGCGAGTTACCATTTCCTTTTAAAGCCGTTTTACTTTTAGCGTAGATAAAACCTCCTATTCCAATTACAACAATCAATATTCCGATGCTACCAATACCGTAACCGTTATGCATTAAAATACCAATAGGTGCTCCTGCCGCGAGCGCGCCATAACTGGCTATGCCATTGTAGGATATACATTTGCCAGTATATTTATCGCCAACTGCCATTATAGCCCAGTTTATTGGACTGGCACCGATGAGTCCCTCGCCGAAACCGGTCACTAACCGGGTGATGATCAATATGGTTAAACTTAAGGTGGTATGCTCCCTTAATATATATACCACAAATAATAAAATGCCACTTATTGCAAAACCAACCATACCCAATATTACCGCGGGTTTAGGCCCTTTTTTATCTACAATATTCCCGGCATATCCCCTAAAGAGAAAAGTAGTAACATATTGCAGGCTGATAACTATCCCCGCAATCATGGTATTGTAACCAAGTTGCTGATGGATAAAAATTGGTAATACCCCGAGGGCTAAACCAATAGTAAAATAACCTAAGAAAGTAAATACTACATAGCTTGCTATAGTGGCTCCTACCCTTGATAATGAAGTATCTGCAACTGTTTCTGCCCGCATAGCGTTAAATAATATGCAAAGCTAATAGTATTACAGATTACACCGTAGTGTAAAATTGACACTTTACTTTGTTTTAACATTTAATTGGGCATGCCAACTCAGCTTATCTATCCACTAAAGAATCATAAATGCGATGGCGACACACCAAAAGCCTTTTTAAAAGCGAATGAAAAATGGGAAAGATCTTTAAATCCAACCTCCATATAAACATCCGATGTACGCTGGCCTTTTTCTTTGATGAGATACCAAGCGTCATTTAATCTTTTTTGTTGTAGCCAACGATTAGGGGTTTGTTTAAAGATACGCTCAAAATCACGTTTAAAGGTTGCCAGGCTACGGCCTGTTAAATAGGCAAATCGACTAAGGTCAACATTGAATTTATAATTTTCGTTCATATAAGCTTCAAGGTCTATTTTGCCGGGCTCGCTGAAATCGAATAATACATCCTTTAATTCTGGATTGGTTTGGAGTAGTATCATTACAGCTTCTTCTACCTTTAACCTGGTTAAAACCTTATTACTGATTTCAGCGCCATCAAGATATGGCGTTAATGAGTCAATATAATTTTTGAACAGCGCATTGGGTTTAAGGATAAGGCAGTTATCTCCTTTATAAGGCTTATCAGCGTGCAGATCATACTCGGCACTAATATTCCGTAAAGTTTGTTGATCGATCCTTATCGAAATGGATTTATATTCACCATTTACCGGTGGATATTTTATGTACTTTGTTAGCTGATTCTTTCTAAAAAAGCGAAAATCGCCTTCCTTAAACAAATATGTTTTACCACCAATATAGGATTCTGATCCACCGGAAATAACATACCCGAACACATGTTCGGGTATGAATTGTTCTCCTTCTCTGCTGATGTGGCTATAGCAGGAATACAATATTTGTTTCGGGTCTTTTTCAGTTTCCTTTATCGGCATAATCAAATTTAATTATTTATTGCCTTTAATATTCATTATGCTTTTTCCGGCTTCCGTATCCATAAAATTTGTCGCTTCATCATGGTCGGTGGATAAACTTACCGGCAGCCATTTTTCCATTTCCTCTTTTCGCTGCTCATCAGCCATTTTTAATATGTTTATGGCTTCACTGCCCAGCACTAAATGTACAGGAGGTTCTACGCTATCAATTAAATCAATCATTACTTTAGCTGCCTTGTCGGGATCACCCATAGGAACAAACTTTCCACTTTTAAAGAAATCATAGCGTTTATCTACAGTTTCTTCATAGCCTTCAATCTTTGGCGCATAGCTCATGGATGCTCCGGCCCAATCCGTACGAAAACCACCGGGTTCAACACAGGTTACACGAATACCCAGCGAGCTAACTTCTTTCGCAAGAGCCTCGCTAAAACCGCCTAACCCAAATTTAGCGGCCTGGTACATGGTTAACCCGGCATTACCAACTCGTCCGCCGACTGAACTTATCTGCAAAATATGCCCTGAGCGTTGCTTACGCATGTAAGGCAATACCGCGCGTGTAATTTCAATTGGTGCATATAAGTTAGTTTCTAACTGGCTGCGCACTTGGTTTTCTGTAAAAGCCTCTGCAGCTCCAATTATTCCGAAACCTGCATTATTTACCAATACGTCAATTTTACCAAAATGCTTCACAGCATCTGCCACTGATTGTTTAACTTCAGCATAATCGGTAACATCAAGCTTAATGGGGTATATTTGATCTTTATACTGTTCAACAAAATCATTCAACGCTTCGGGGTTGCGGGCTGTTGCCACAACCTTATCACCATTAGCTAATACCGCTTCTGTAAGGCTTCGTCCTAATCCCCTGGAACTGCCTGTTATAAACCAAATCTTTTCCATATCCTTTATTTATTTAAAACAAAGGTAGGCTATGACATAATACTAAGTTTTGTTAAAAAGCTCAATTTACTTTGTTAAAAAGCTCACGAATATTATTTTTCATCAGCCATGGCTGCCATAGCTTGAAGATACCAAGCCGCATGCGGGATCCACTGCTCGGTCCAGCGCCATTCGTTGCCGGCATCTTCGGTTTTATAGTCTATTCCGCTACCATCGCCGTTACCTTCTTTACCGGTAATGCCATTGGATATTCCGCCACGTTCAGAACCATGCCCAAAATTTGAATGCATATAAGGCACATTGTTTTTACCGAATTGATACATAAAGCAAACTTCATAAGGGTTATCACCCAAAATCCAATTGATCTGGTTGTAAGCAAATGCCATTAAAGCCTTTTTTTGTTTGATTTGCTTTTGAGAATTATAAACTAATCTTGAACCAATTATCGCGGCGGTGGCCAATGAGCTTAAGCGGGCATTTTCGCCTTGCCACCACCAGCCGGTTTCATTATCATGCGGTATGAAGAAACCGTTTTTAATACTATCCTTATACCTAAACGTTTGTCTTGCGTAGCCAAATGGGTTGCTCACATCATTAGTTACCCTTAATTCATAATCCAAAGCTGTTTTAATAGTTTGCAATGCGTTTGATCGATAAACTGCATCTTTTTCTATTGTCAGATACCTTGCAAGAGCGATAATAGGCAAACCTGCATCAGAGGCATGCCAATATGGGCGGGTACCATCATCAGCAATAAAATAACCTGCCTTGGACAGGCGCATTGTTAAATGATGCGCTCTTTTACGTGCCTCAGCTTTGTAAATACTTTTACCAGTAGCTGTCCAAAGTTCTGTAGAAGCCATCAGTGCACAGTAATCATCAATTATATTTTCTTTATGATCATCATCGTATTGAGTATTATAGATGAGCAGGTGTGCAAAAGCCCGTTCGGCACCATCAAGGTATTGTTTTGAGGTAAAGTCGCCATGCTTTTTCCAGCGGGATATACGTGCCAGTGCAGCTATCGCCATGCCACCACCCTCGCGAAATGCGCATTGATATTCATTTGTAGTTACACTGTTGGCATGCAGTCCTACTATTCTTCGTGCATCAGTATTTTTATTAAAATAACTAAACACAGTCATATAGAAATAGTCACTGTCTGACAGCGAACGCATCATATAATCAGCGCCCCATAAAGCTTCATTTTCTAATGAATCCTTTACGCCAAGTTTGGTTAATAAGCCGGGGATAGCTTCATCCGCACTAATCATTGACCAGGTAACCAGCGGCGTTTGTTGCGGCGACATGAAATTGGCATAAGCAAGATGTGAAAAGTATTTGCTTACATCACCGGATGCATCGCACCAGCCGCCATGAACATCAACGGTTTTATCGCTGCCAAAAAGTTTCATTTTTGAATCGGCCGCAAGCTCGGCAGGTGTATTTGCCCA
>Ga0302315_10002675_pt1 | contig 16620 bp, 14 predicted proteins | sample III_Palsa_N3_1_FD_200532 | JGI IMG/M metagenome (GOLD analysis project Ga0302315, IMG submission 200532) | Peat permafrost microbial communities from Stordalen Mire near Abisko, Sweden - III_Palsa_N3_1 | ecosystem: Environmental > Terrestrial > Soil > Palsa > Peat permafrost | place: Sweden... | reverse complement strand
TGGTAATTTCACGAATTAATGTCCCTTATTTCTTTGGAATCTTTGTACTCATTTCGAGCATCCTCTGTACGGGACGCAGGGCTCGCAGGCGAACGTCTTCGGGCAGCGTGATCTCAGGAGACTTGTCTCGCAGACAAAGGTAGAGTTTTTCCAGAGTATTGAGCCGCATATAGGGGCAACTGGCGCAATCGCACCCGGAATTGGGCGGAGAACAGATGAACTCGGCGTCGGGGCGGCTCTGCTTCATCTGATGCAGTATGCCGACTTCGGTGGCAACGATAAACTGCTTCTGCTCGGTGTGTGTTTGAACGTATTTTAGGAGTGCGAGTGTAGATCCTATGTAGTCGGCATGGGACAGCACGCCTTCCTCGCACTCAGGGTGTGCGATCAGCTGGGCATCGGGATAGTTGTCCTTGAGAGCCAAGAGCTTACGGACATTAAACTGCTCGTGAACGATGCAAAAGCCAGGCCAGAGCACCATTTCACGGCCCGTTTGTTTTTCCACCCATCTTCCGAGATGCCTATCTGGTCCAAAGACTATGGGAGTTTCCTTCGGCAGTTGATTGACGATGTCGACTGCATTGGACGACGTCACTATAATATCGGAAAGAGCCTTCACGCCCGCGGAGGAATTGATGTAGTTGATCACCGTGTGGCCAGGATAGTCCTTGAGCCATTCGCTGTAGACATCCGTGGGACACCGATCCGCGAGAGAGCATCCGGCATCAATATCGGGCAGCAAGACGAGCTTATCGGGGTTGAGGATCTTGGCTGTTTCGGCCATAAAGTGGACGCCGCAAAAGACGATAACGTCGGCATCGGTCTTTTCTGCCGCCTGGGCCAGCGCCAGACTATCTCCCACATGGTCCGCCAGATCCTGGATTTCGGAGTCTTGATAGTAGTGTGCGAGAATGACCGCGTTTAAATCGCGCTTGAGACGGACAATCTCTTCATACAGGTCGAGGCTGGGATCAATCGCCGCAGCTCGGGCAGCCAGATTGCCCGGATTAGAAGGGTTCTTTACTAACAGATCCAGCATCGGAATACTCCATTCACAAGGTAACGGTCGTGCAATCTCAGGAACTTAAGTGTTCTCATGAAACATTATACCCGTGGCAGCCGAAGCCGGACATTGACACTCCTCAAAGGCATACGGTACAATGAATGGGCGTTTTGTGACGCTACGAGCCTGACGCAGGACGCTCGGAAAAGATGGGGTAATTAATTGAGTTTCGGAGTTAAGTTCGCACTTGAAGCGGGATCATTTGTTTTCTGGTTCATTTATTGCAGCTATTTTGAATGGTTCGTGCACCGTTATTTAATGCACGAAAAGCACTTTCCGCTCCACGACGCATTCCGTGGACACACGATCGTACACCACCAACTCTATCACTGGAATGGAAAGTTTGAAGCGACCGGTCCGGGACGACCTCCCCATGTTGCCCTGCGATGGTACGCATTTCCGTCGATGATCGCGTTTCACACACCGTTTTTCTGGCTGATCCAACACTTCCTGATCCCCTACTCATTCTGGGGTGCGCTGGCTGCCTGCGTGACCTACTTTACCGGCTACGAGTACACACACTACTTGATGCATGTTCCCAAGGGTCACTATGTCGAGCGCTTTAAGTGGTTCCGCTTCATTAAAGAGCACCACCGTCTGCACCACAAGTACTACCTGCGCAACATGAATGTCTTCATCCCTCTGGCCGACTACCACCTCGGAACGTTGATCACTTCCGAAGGATGGCGCTCCAAGGCCCTGATCCACAAACAGAACCTGGAAAAGAAGGATAAGGCCAAGGAGACAACTCCGGCCAATTCCGAAGGCTAAGTCAGTTCTTGTAGGGGCTTGCCTGAGAGTTGGCGCCTGAGCGCCAACTCGATTGCACGCCCGTCTTCGAGCCAACAAAGAACGCCGCACGTCGTCAAGCGGCTAGGACTTAACCGCCTCTCGGGTTAATACTCGAACATCAATCACCCGCATCCCTGCCCTCTCCGCCGCTTCAATCCCAGGATCGCCATCTTCGTAGACCACGCAGTCTTCCGGCGCAACACCCATCTTCTCAGCTGCAAGCAGGAAACAGTCCGGATGCGGCTTGCCGTGCGTTACGTCATCGGCGCCTACGATTACGCCGAATAAATCCCGAAGTTTCAATACGCCAAGCGTCGCTTCGACAATATCATGCGTGCCGCCAGACGCCACCGCCATCGGCACTTTTCCGAAGTTCTTGCGGGCAATCGCAACAACGGCCTCTACTTCCCTAACCTGATCGATAAGCTCCACATAACGGCGCTCTTTATCTTCGTAGGTCTTCTCAACGTCCAGCCCGTAGCCGAACTCGTCATTTAGCATCTGGATAATTTTGTCTGTGGGCACACCGCCGAGCCTGTAGAAATGGTCTTCAGCCAGGTCCGCGCCAAAGGAGCGCAGGGAGGACGTCCATGCGATATAATGCACGGGCATGGTATCGGCAAGGGTCCCATCGCAGTCGAAGATCAGGGCTTTATAGGGTTCAGGGGGATTAATATCCAGAGTTGTCATTCATAGATTCCATTCGTCGCGCCCGTGCGCAGTGTTTGAGGCAGCAATTAGAGGACAGCAAGACCGCCGTCAGGCGCAATATTCGCGCCAGTAACGAAGCCCGCGAGATCCGATACGTAAAAGAGAACGAGCTTGGCCACATCATCCGGAGTTGCCAGTCGTCGGAGCGGAGTAAGGCCAATGACTTTGTTCTTGACATCCTCAGGAAGACTGTTGGTATTTTCCGTCAATGTCATTCCAGGGGAAACCATATTGGCGGTTATTCCAAACGGCCCGACATCACGCGCCAGGGTTCGCGTGAACCCGATCAGTGCCGACTTGGCAGTTATGTGAACGATTTGTTCGGGATCGGGACGCTGTACCAGAGTGGCTACAAAGTTCACGATCCTGCCATAGCCCTGCGCTTTCATGAGCGGCACTACGGCATGGACTGGATTAACAGTCGCCCCCACCACACCGGAGAACTCTTTCTGGTAGTCGCCCCATTCCGCGGTGGTCTGCGTAATACCCTTCGCGTAGCTTGCCGCACAGTTCACCAGAATGTCGACCCGTCCGAACTTATCCTGAGCCGCCATGACAAGCACGGCCGCGGCTGCTGGATCGGTAAGGTCCGCACTTACAGCAATGGATCCGTTGCCAAGCTCCTGACTTAGCTTCTCCGCGCCTTCTTTACTGTGGTTGTAGTGTACGACAACGCTTGCGCCCTCGGAGGCGAGAAGTCTGGCGACACTCGTTCCGATGCCGCGTCCGGCACCCGTTACAATTGCGATTCTATTTTGTAGCAGCATGAGCCATCTTGAGTTGAATCAGTTCGCGTGGAAGCGTAAATTCGACGTCTTCAGGGCGCGCCACAACCTCTTCAACGGATTCCACCCCGCGCAGTCTAAGTTCCGCGATAACTCCCTGGACGCGGTCCTCAGGAGCGCTGGCCCCGCTGGTGATCCCAATTCTGGAAGCGCCGACCAGCATTTCATCCGTGATATCGCTCGCCCCTCCGATTAAGAAGGAACGCACCCCCAGCGACTCAGCAACCTGACGCAGCGATTTCGTATTGCTGCTCGTATTTGAGCCAATCACAAGCATAACATCGGCACGCGGAGCGATCAGCTTGATCGCATCCTGCCGATTTTGTGTTGCATAACAGATATCCCCCGTAGGCGGATCGCTCAATCTTGGAAACCGCACCTTAAGCGCATCCACAATAGACTTCGTTTCATCAATGGAGAGGGTAGTCTGGGTAAGATAGATCAGCTTCTCTTCCTGCAGCTCGGGAAGGCTCGCCACATCCGAAACCTCACAGATCAGATGCAGACGACCCGGCGCCTCGCCCAGGGTACCTTCAGTCTCCACATGTCCCTTATGGCCGATATAGAAGATCCCATACCCCCGCCTCAGGTACTTATGCACTTCCAGATGAATCTTTGTGACCAGCGGACAAGTCGCATCGATCACCGTCAGCTTTCGACGCTTCGCATGCTCACGCACAGCCGGCGACACCCCATGCGCGGAAAACACCAGCACACTGCCAACCGGCACCTCATCCAAATCGTCCGTAAAATACGCCCCCATTTGCCGAAGCCGGTCCACCACATGCTCATTGTGCACGATCTCATGGCGCACATAAACAGGAGGCCCAAACAGAGCGAGGGTCTCCTCGACAACATCAATCGCCCGATCTACTCCGGCGCAAAATCCCCGAGGGCTGGCCAGCAGAGCGCTTTTACGGTCAACAGCTACAGTTTGCATTTTCTGGATTATACCTGCTCGCGGCTAGAGGTTACCTTTTCCATCTGTGAGATGCTGCCGCTCAAGGGCAATCGCCATATTCGATTCAATCCGTTAGACGCGGCACCGCGACAAACTTGCCGTTCGACAGTGCCAGGATCATCAGATCAACGAAGGCTTGCCGCCATACCCTCCTTCCAGCGTTTTCAAGTATCTCAAGTTTTTTCGAAACCTGCGTGGTACTTCGAATGAGACCTCGGATTCTGGCTCGGCAACTGCTGCTCAGATTACCAGCCTCTTCTATAGCTGAAGGGGTTTTCAGAAGGCGTTGCGCCGAATAAAATACTAATCGGGCAATGAATATCGATAAACGTCTACCGCCTGTCCTTTAACTTCCGCCAGATAGAACCCCGAACCATCGGGCAGCGGCGCAACGTCTAAATCTGATGCGTCGTTGGTCTCCGTCCAGGGCAACACCGCTTTCACGCGCCGGTTTTGGTCCAGCACAACTACGAACACACATGACGTGCCGCTTAAACCGTTGGCGGGCGACTCGTTATCCTGCCAAATGAAGTATACGTTTCCTCTAGAATCGATTTGGATGTTCGGCATTTCGATTTGATCAAAGCCGCTGATTGCCGGGACGGCCTTCAATATTTCGCTTTTGCTGATCTCCCACGTTAGGACGGTCCTACCGTTCGCGTCCAACTTCCTCAGCGTCCACTTTTCGTCATTCCGCCCGTCCAACGTAGCGCTTATTTGCCAGATTCCGTCGGAGGGATCGAGATATTGATTAGAGTACATGCCCGCACGGCCAAAATCGTGCCTTGGTCCGTGTGATGTTTTGACCCGACTAAGCGCAGTAGATCCGTGATCTTGCAACACGACTGGCGAGCCTACCGAAGACCAATCGCCATTACCTGGTGTACTTATCCAATAATCCAGCATTACGCAGTGCCGCCCTGCCCAAATTTCTCCAGGAGGCACAGTGAGCAAAACGGGAAGCTCGTTGGCCGAATAGTTTTTGCGTAGATCGTTGTAAAGACCAGCGGGAAGATTGTTTCGTAGATCTATAACGGGCTCCCGATGCCCGAACCTGAATGCAACCACAGAAAGCCCGGCGTGATTGCTAGGCGCCTCAACCCAGATATAGCCGGACTGGGTGACGCCTATCGAGGAGATGGGGTTATTGTCTCCAATAAATAGGCGCTGCCATGACTGCAGAAACTTGCCCTTGCCGCTGAATGCCTTCACAGTCTCATCGCTATCCGACACAGGATCAACGAAAAAGATATCGCCTTTCCAATCCGTCCCCATGCAATATCCACCAGCTGCACCGCTTACTATAGGGTAGTTAGACAGAAAATAGTTATCATTTAGCGGATCACGTTCTTTCACTAAAGGAAGAGATAGAACAATATGGCGTATGAGCTGCCTGGGTGGATTCACCGTACGGCTGGTAGCAGTGCTAACAGAATGCAAACCAAATAGTTGAAGTAACACGCAAGTAAACATGAAGGCAATTCTACCTCATGTCTTTCCGGCACCATCCAGCCGCGAGATATGGGCGAGCGAATTCGGTATTATATTCTTGAACAACCCCACGCCTGATTGGCCCTACCAACCTATCTTTAAACCCTTTCCGTTTCGCATTAAACCCGAACGGCCGCAGAATATGAAGCTTTCCGCAATTTCAGTGCAAGGCATGTGCCCGCAACCGATGCGAATCAGTTTGTCACAGGACGTCGCGTAGGTCGCAAATCGCACGGTCTAAGCCCCGATCAAAGTTCGTTTCCCAGTCGCCAGCCGTGCAATCCTCCCGCAGTGTAGAGGGAAACAGTATAGACCGCGACGCGCTTACAATTCCACCTTCGGGCCCATTCGGTCCCGGAATAAACGACCGCAATGCGTCCTTGGCCTCCCCACCCTGATTGCCGAAGCCGGGGATTAGAAAAAGGGAGCGCGGCAGAATCTCACGTACTCGAACGGCGTCCTCGGGATATGTTGCGCCCACAACCACTCCGTTTGCAGACCAACCCAGACTTCCGAGCAACTCGCTCTCATTCGACTGCAATCCCGCAGCAACCGCATGATACAGCGGTTTGCCATCAACCAGCACGTCCTGAAACTGCGAAGCGCCTGGATTACTCGTTTTTACCAGTGTGAACATCCCACGACCATTCCGCTTGCAATGCTCTGCAAAGGGATGCAGGGTCTCCACACCCAGGTACGGGTTGACAGTTATGGCATCTACAGAAAGCGATCCTGCCTCGGAAAGATAGGCGTCGGCATAGGCCTGTGCCGTGGACCCGATGTCGCCCCTCTTGGCGTCCAGCAGCACGATAAATCCAAGCTTCTTGCTGTAAGAAATAGTTTCGCTCAGCAGTTTGACGCCTGCCCACCCCATCACCTCAAAAAATGCGCTCTGCGGCTTTACGACCGCGACCTTCCCAGCAGATCGCTCCAGAACGGCAAACAGAAACGACCGGGCAAGGTCAACGTCCGGATCCGAGGTCTCGGCAGACCCGGAAGGCCGAAACAGACTTGGTATAAGCTTGATGTGAGGATCCAGCCCAAGACACAGAGGGTGGCCTATTTCACGCACTCTCGAAATCAATCTATCGGCAAAGTTCACTAGCAAGTCCATTAACATGTCCTACATTAATACGGGTAGCGCTTCGATGCGGTCATCAAACGAGGCTATTTTACCGCCGCTTTGGTCATCTACATCGGATTCGCTGAATTCGTTTTCGCAGGTTCGTTCTCGAATCATGACGCTGAAACGCTCAGGGTTGAGTATACTACTATTGCAAAGTATACGCAGCAAGAATACTTAATGTTGAGCAACGGGAGCTCTCTAACAACCGGCCATTTCGCCCAAAGCCTGCTTGGCAGGCTGGCGCTGACCTGATTGATGGCTACATGCCATTGCCACTAGAGAGGTTATCGTGATGAGCCCTATTGCTGACTTGCATTTCGAAAGGGCTTCCCAACTGTACGCGCAGAGCCGTACTGATGAGGCCATCTATGAACTTAAACAGGCTGTTTCGAATGATCCTCGCCACATAAGATCGTACCTTGCGCTAGCACGCGTTTATGAAGCGCAATCCGAATTCGACGACGCCCTCTCCGTGTACCGCTGCATCCTCCAGATAGACATCGACAACGCAACGGCCAATTTGCGCTTGGGAACCCTGCTTAGCCGTCTCGGCAGAAACGACGAAGCGTTAATGCCCCTACGCATGGCATGGAGCAATGATCGCACCAATGCCACGGCAGCCATGGCCTTGGCGGGCGTACTCGAGGAGACTGGAGACATTGCTACAGCGCAGATAATGTACGAGGAGGCTTTGCGGCTCAATTTAGAACTAAATGAAGCCAGATGCCGCCTCGCCGGCATACGCTATGTCCAGCAAAAGTACGAAGCTGCAATCGCGCAGTACGTCACGTATATGCTCAAAGCTGGCGACACCGGTCCCGCGCATCGCAATATCGGCAAGGCATTCGTAAAGATGGGGAAAGTTGATCCTGCCATACGCAGCTTCGATAAGGCAAAGGCATTAAGCCCCGACGACCCCGCCATCTATTTTCACCTGGGACTAGCCTACACGCTCAAAGACAACTACGAAGCTGCTATCGAAAACTACAACCTGGCCGTCCAGCTGGACCCAGACCATGTGGAAGCCCGCTACAACCTGGCAAAGGCCTTACGGTTTAATGGAAATATAGACGATGCCGTGAGCCAATTTCAGAACGTTCTGTTTCAAAGCCCAGATCATTACAGAGCCATGAACGGTCTGGTCAACTGTCTTTTACTTCTTGGGGACAATGACGGCGCAGCGGACCTTCTCCGCGAGGCCGTGGTCATGGCTCCAGACTACGACCTGGCGCATCACAACCTTGGGATTGCCCTGCAAAATCTGGCGAGTGAGGACGAGGCCAATTTCCACTTCGATCAATCCATGCGGCTAAATGCCGCTGAACAGGCAGCCTTTTCAGCAGCCGACAACCTGATGCAGCGGTCGGGACTAAACCCGCCGCATCGCGGCTCGGGGAATCCTACACATAGGCTGCTGGCGGTGTAGTACACCCGACAAAAGTTCTGCACGGATCAAACGATGCAACGTAATATTAGCCCGATAGCGGCGTAAGCCGTTATCGGCAGTTACATGGACTGGAGTTGCTTTGCATCATCCAGGACTAGTCGCAACCATGATCGCTGCATGCAGCATGGGTTTTATCTCCTGCCTAGTTGGCCGCCCCTAAGACTTTTCTGACGGTAGCATCATTTTGTACGGCTTTTATCATGCAATCCGCTACGTCGGCTCTTGAAATTGAGAAGCCAAACGGAGGCAGATGACCTTCCTGCGTCCGATACTTTCCTGTATAGGAATTATCGGTCAGGCGCGGGGGCCTCACAAGCGTCCAGGCAAGTTTGCTCGCTGTAAAAATCGCTTCCATTGCGGCTGAATCCGCTGTGACTCCCGAAAAGAACAAACGGCCGAACAGATACGTTGGCGGGATCACAGAATCTCTAAACAGGAACGCCGTCGATTCCACGACGATCCGGTTGATACCTGCCAACGGCATTGCCGTTGTTACGGCCGCTGCAAACCGCTGAAGCAGGTCGGTGTCTGCCTTCGAAATTGGCAGCCGAGGTCCGAACCCGGAAATTACAGCGTCGTGACCCTTCAAAGCCGTTGCAAGCTCGGCACTGTTCAATGGATCTCCCTTCACCACAGCAATTCGATCCTTAAACGGATTGAGCCTATCCGGCGAACGGACGAAAGCCGTCACGTCGTGGCCTCGTTCAATGGCTTGTCGAACAATCTCGAGTCCAGTGGCGCCCGTGGCGCCAAGTACAATTAGTTTCATCATTTGCATCCTTTACGCTCGATCAGACGGGACTTCTGGCTCTGCCGTGTTAAACACGTGGTATCATAAACGATGTACGGACTATTTATCTTCACAGCTCATATTTCTCGATAAATCGAGATACTTGACATTATGAGCTAACATAGACGCGATGTCAAGTGGATTCAGGGAGTGAATTTGGAACGGAAAGAATTGGTCGACTCAATCAAGATGGCTGGACGTGAACACAGTTCCGCAAACGTAATGATGCTGAATGTGATCGCGTCCAGGCTGGGCCTCAACATTATCGAGGTGAAGACCATCGACATTCTGCAGCAGATGGGACCTCTGACTCCCGGGGTGATTGCAGAACAGACAGGACTTGCTACGCCCTCGGTCACTGCCCTGATCGACCGCTTGGAGAAAAAAGGATTCGTGCAGCGCGTCCGGGATACCGAAGACCGGCGGCGGGTTTTTGTAACCCTCGATAAACAGCACTATGCCGAGCTGTACGGTTTATTTGGATCGTTTATTCATTCGGTAGAGCAGTTGCTCGAGCCTTACAGCGACGAGCAACTCGTCTTAATCCATGACTTCCTAAAGAGAAGCGCTCAGGTCATGCGCGAGCAAACTCCTACAGGTACAAAACTTTAACGGCTATTTATAACTTTACGCCGTCAGTGTATCAAACGTGCAGAGGCTACGGATATATGCCCCGTGTAATTGTCGCTTCGGCGACTCGGGACACACCAACCACATACGCCGCGGAGCGCAAATCCACGTCGTACTTTTTCGAGGCCGTAAACACTTCCTCGTAGGCGCGGTTCATAATTTGAGCCATGCGGTTGTTGACTTCAGTTTCTGTCCAGAAGAAGGACTGGAGGTCCTGAACCCATTCGAAGTAGGAGACGACCACCCCGCCGGCGTTGGCCAGGATATCGGGGACCAAAAGAACCCCCTTGTCCTTCAATATAGAGTCGGCTAACGGAGTGGTTGGGCCGTTAGCCGCTTCCACAATGATTTTGGCCTTGATGTTTTTGGCGTTGTCACCCGTGAGCTGCCCCTGCATGGCTGCGGGAATGAGAATGTCGCAATCCAGCTCGAGCAGTTCGGCATTGGATACAGGTTCGGAATCCTGGAACCCTACGACTGTGCCGTTAACCTTTGCGTACTCTGTGAGGGTTGGGATGTTCAGGCCTTTCGGGTTGTAGATCCCTCCCCGGACATCGGATACGGCTACGATTTGAGCGCCTGCCTTGTAGAACAATCGCGCCACGGCGTTTCCAACATTTCCAAATCCCTGCACGACTACCCTTGCCCCATCGACATGGGTTCCGCGCTGTATGGCCGCGGCTTCGGCGGCAATGAGCACACCGCGTCCCGTCGCATCAAGACGTCCTTCGGAACCGCCAATACTCACCGGCTTTCCGGTAACCACAGCGGGAACTGTGTGGCCGGCGTGCATGGAGTAGGTGTCCATGATCCAAGCCATGATTTGGCCGTTAGTACCGACGTCGGGTGCTGGGATATCGCTGGCCGGTCCGATGACGAGGCTAATTTCCGTGGCATATCGGCGGGTTAAATCTTCCAGCTCGCCGCGGGTAAGGGACGTTGGATCGACCTCCACCCCACCCTTCGCTCCGCCAAAAGGGATGTTAACGACGGCGCATTTCCAGGTCATCAACATAGCCAGGGCGCGGATTTCATCGATGTCGGTATCGGGATGGAAGCGCAGGCCGCCTTTTGTTGGGCCTCGACTGCCGTTATGCTGCACACGATAGCCGGTGTAGACGTGGGTGCCTCCGGCCTCTAAGTTTACGGGGAAGTGAACGGTGAGCTCTCTCTTTGGCTTTTGCAGGATCTCGTGAATTCCGTCGTCCAGCTTCAATATCTCCGCTACCCCGGCGAGTTGCTGCAAAGCAATGCGGTACGGATTGGTCTCTTCCTTTATTTGCGGCATTCTCTTCCTCCTTGAATAATGGGCCGTGCGTGCGTACGTACTGTTATTACATTTTACGCGAACAGCGGCCCATATAGTGCCACATTTGAGGTTAAAGAATCCGAAACTTGCGACTTAATGCCGCCCGGACTGCAGGATGTACTGCACAGACTCTCCAGGACCTAGATTGACGGAAAGCGTTACGGCTGGACCGGCCTTTAACGTAACCAGACTGTGGGCCTCGGCATAGGTATTTCCGGCCCCAAAACGGTCGCCGCTATAATAGCCCGCATGTGGCATGGTGACGGCAACTTTCATAGTCATGGGGGCATTTTCGAAGTTTACAAAGTTCAAGAGAATTTTGTTGGAATGAGCTCCGCTCCCCGACTGCGGAGCCAGGACAGACGTATCCACGGCGCGGAAGTAAACCTTTTTGCCATATACTGCCGGCTTGTCCACATACATATAGTGGAGAGGCGCGCCGTGGGTGGCGTAGGCAAGAGCAAGGCGTCTATATACCTTTAACCTGGTGTCGGGATCCACGCCGGGATATGCGACAAGCTTTGTTGGGTCGCTTAAGTCCGGCGTCTCCTTGAACAGGCCAAGGTCGGCAAATATCAGGGCGTGCTGCATGGTTCGCGTAACGACGGCTATATGGGCGCGCAGTATTCTATCGAAGGCCTGAATGTGTGGCTGCGTGGAAGCGAAGTGGGTGCTGTTGTCCTCGGAGTGCCAGTCGTTCGCGCCCGTCTCCGTCGTGAGGGATTCTTTCGGCCATCCGTCAGTCACCCCACCGTAGGTCTTGAGATTTTCGACAAAACTTCCACCCGTATTGGCGGTATAGGAGTACCCATAGGAATGCCCGTTGATGACATCGCAATAGGATTCGATCGCCTGTCTGCGTATATAGTCGGCATCCCAGTTGACAGGCGTACCTTTCCCTCCCCCGTAAGCCCACCCTGGGGCGGCAAGCAGCACGGTTGCCGGCTTGATCGTGTGAAGATATTTGGCAAGTTCGAGATATTCCTGATAATCGCCACCAAACATGCAAGGCTCATTGCCAAGCTCGTAGAACTGGAATAGCTTCCCATACTGGGCGAAAAAAGCTTGCAAGTCCAACTTGGTTTGATCTGGAATCTGCCCATCGGGTGTAAAGTGAAAGTGGCCGCTGGTTATGTAATCCACACACACGGTCATATTCATATCGCGCAGCGTCTGCAGATATTGGAGGCGGGCAGGCTGCGACGAGGACACATCTTTCCAAAAATCCGCCCTTATGGTGTTGCCGCTGTAAGCTATACCGGTCCATGGCAGCAGGACCTTGGCCAGGCCGATGGTATCCGAATTGACGTTAAAATCGTGGCTGCTGTGCTTAAGTGTAGTTCCCAGATAGACGACAGCTCCGTGGATGGGTTCACTAATGGGACCTTTCAAGGCTTCCAACTCGACATTGCCCCATTTCAGCCAGACCTGCGGATCGACACTGGCATCGGACCACATAGGGCGCACGGTCTCAAACTTAATCTCGTTTTCCCCATTTGCCAGCAATTCGTACGGAATATAGAGCCTGTAGGTACGTATCCAATGGTAAGGACTGGTCGTCCCGGACGTCCCCCAGAGCTGTAGCAGGCCCGCCATAATGCCGTCGGAAAAGACGGCTATCTGTGCGCCGGACATGGGTGCGTCGACTAACTTGAGCGAGAGCAGAACCCCATTCTTCGGCGCTTTACCGAGAACATAATGGACGGTTAGCGACGGATTTGTCCCGCCGTTCAACCCATCGGGGACGCTGGCCGACACCACATTCACATCGCGGGCCGGAATATCGATCCTGTCGGCAGCCTTCGTTTCAGCCGGCGTGTTTGACTGGGGCGCCACGCTCCAGATCAAAGCCCGCGCAGGCAGGGGCCGAGTTATGTCGGCTCTCACAGACGGCGTCCACGAAACACAGGCCATCAACAGAGCAAGAAGCCACGCAAATCTAATCATACTTTGTTCCAATCTCTAACAGGCGTGGCCTGGGGTCTAATAAGCGGAGTCAAACGTAATGCCTCCGAGAAACTCGGAGCTCTGGCCCGAAGCCGTCGTGCCGTAAACGGTCAAGAGCTCACCCGGACTTGCTCCGGTAATGTCGAAAAAGTAAAAATCTGAGCCGGACGAAGACGCAACACTGGTGGATGCGGAGCCGTTCACACCGGCAATGCGAAGCGCCGCAGGAGCATTCGGCTGCAGATTATTTTGGAAAACGCCAATGCGAAACGAGGGAGGAGGAGTCGCACCCAGCACTATGTTAAACAACGGATACTCTGCGTTCGGGGAAACGCCTTGTAATCCGGCAAAACCCGAATAGACATCAGAGACCACAGCGGCGATAGGCTGTGTGGGGTCGTTTGTGCGCGGATATGGGTTGGCATACCCGGCGTAGATTCCCTCCGCCGCCGTACTCACCCCCATACTGCTCACGTAGAATGGAAGCTGCGTCACAGTTCCCGGACCAAAGCATGGAAAAGCGTACGCGCCGCCGCCGGGATAAGACAGCGGGGACGTATTAAAGTACATAAGTCCATCCGTGCCATATGCATTGTCCGTTCCGGCATCAAGGGATTTAGTCACAGAGGTAGACCGCACTCCATCCCCGAGATTTAACTGAGCTCCCGCATATGTCACTTTGGCGCTCGTGCTGATGCGAACAATGAGGGGATAGTCCGGCACGGATACAGATATCTGACTCGGCAGCGTGTACGTTGCCGTAGCCGTGGTCGATGTTGTTGGATCGTAGGTTTGGACCTGGATAACAGGCTGATTAAAAGTCAGTGTAACACTTTGAAAGGAAGGGGTATCGGTGCTCGCAATCTCCTGCCAAAGTACGAGATAATAGTCTCCGTTTTTCTTCTGCAGCAGCAGATGGTGTACTGTCGCCATGTTGCTGCCGCTTAAGGTGTAGTTAAGGCCACCCGTAAGACCAGGCGTGCCCGGATCGCCGAGCAGTGCGATCATATTCTTAATAGTGGTACACGCAGGCTTGGAGATTCCGTTTACATCCACCATGCCGAAGTTGTCTTCCTGGTTGGTGGGATCGGAACCGTCGTCCATGAAGTCGTACTGGTACGTTCTTGGAACGCCTCTAAGGAAATTTTCAAGGAATATCCGCGAGACGTATTTGCCCTGCACGATAGGACTGCGACAGTACTGGGCCGTCCCGGTGAAATAACCCTCTTCCGTAACCATCGTCGGAATTCCGGGAGTGAGCACTGAGTAGTGGTTGAGAACGGCGTCGATATTGCTGCCGTCGCCGATCGTGCCATTGTTACCGGGCAGACCTGCCGTCCAGGGTTCGATCTCATAGTTGTAAGGGTGGACATTGCCGTAGTCAGCTATGCTCGCCATATTGAACGCCTGGGCGTTTGTCACCACGTCAACGTAATTCGTTACACTGGTTGAAATCAACTTAATGCCCACAGTGGCGCTGTTCCCTTTGAGCAGATCGTGAACCTGCTGACAGTAGGAATCGTTTACGCTTATCCAGTTCGACGGAAAGCTTCCGCTGTCGGGCTCGTTGGTGTATTCCACGCTGTCCAGAACAGAGGCCCCGAGGGTCTGGGCCATGGAGGCAAAGGTGCTTGGGGCGACGAGTCCGCCGCTCGTTCCTCCATTGCTTCCGGTGCCCGAACTGCACAGCAGATCCAGGTGGACGCCGTTTTGGGCGAGAGATTGCCACTCCGCAACGGCAGATCCCCCATCCCGAATGTGCCGGATACCGGAATTGACAAGGGCATTATTTATCGTGGTATACGAGCTGTAGTCCATCATATGGACGTTCGTACCGATACTATCGACGAACGAATCCGCAGGTGAGGCTGATTCGGGAGAGATCTGCCAGGAATCGATCACGGCCATTACCGGCTGCGTTGAAGATCCGGATGAAACGGCGAATCCAATCTGCGTCGTGTAGGGAAGATTAATGTTGACGCCGTTCACGGCGGTCCAGTTGCTGCCGTCCACGGAGATCCAGGACTGCAGGTTGACGCCCGAGCGGACGATTTTCACCCAGTAGGGAGCGGTAATCCCGGCCACCGGCCCTCCGCCGGCGCCGCCCCCCGCGGTAGTCCGGAATAAAAACTGCGCGCCCTGAGCCGGCGTTAGAAGGGTGGCCGCATACGGTGCTCCAGCACTGTTGTTCTGCCTAATCATTACCCCTGCCTGGGCGGCCGCCGGAATTGTTGTGCCGTAGACATTGAACTCGGCAATGCTCCACCAACCCCCATATCCCGAATCCGTAAGCTGGATGCGTACGTATCGCGCCGTTTGGACCGGGAAGGTGATAAAAGTTCTTCCCGTATAGAAATGAGTGAATCCCTGGCCGACTGTTGTCCAGGACACCCCGTTATTAGAAACCAGAACGTTAAAGTCTCCCGGGCAGGTGCTGGTATCGGTACCCTGATCCATACTGATCGCACCGAAAGTTTGAGACGATCCCATGTCTACCTGGAACCATTCTCCGGCGTACTTCAGGTATCCGTCTCCCGTGCTGTTGGAATCATAGACCTGCCATTCGCTGCTCGTATTTCCATCGATTGCGCTCGACGGAGGCCAGCCTGACCGTGAACCGAATGCCGTGGCCGTCCATGCGGAGCGCGAAAGCGGCGAATAGATGCCTTCAACGTGGGCAATAAGCTGGCCGTCTCCGTTAAGTGGAGTGCCTATAAAGTGTAGAGAATCGGACGTGCCGCCAATAACCGAGGACGCCGGAGCGGTTACCGTAAACCTCAGTTGCGGTCCGCTGAATGCGGCGGAACCGGCTGTACCAGTGGCGCCGATATCAGCGCCAGACCAGAACTGCGGAAGAAACGTGTCCTGTGCGAAAGCAACTTCCGACAGAACTGCAAAAAATGCAATAGTAGTTATGGCCGACAGCATTGCCGGCGAATTAAAGGGGCTTGGGAATCTCATACTGCTCCCTCTTTGGCTTGTAGTCACGAATTCGAGGTTGCTCCCCCAGCGCAATGCCAGGGAAGCAATCTATTGTCGATGTTGGACGTTACAACGGACTGATAGTGGCTGTTATGGCCTGGCCGTTAGGCAGCAAACCTGAGGTTCCAGCCGCTGCATTTTCGGTTAGACAACCAGAGACGGCGGGAATGTTGTCCTGGTTGCACTGCGAATTCAATGGAACGGCTGCGCCATCGGACACGGCAGAAGCGCGCAGCCACTTAACGTGTCCATCGCAAAGCAGGAAGTTGGAACCATCGGTATGCCTGCCGTTGAGTGCAGCGACGTACGAAGGTATTCCCCCGGTAAAGGGACGCTGGCCAAGGACGCCGGCTGCTCCAAGGCATCCGTTTCCGGGTCCGCTGGAGCCGGAAGGACCGCCGACATCCGGATACATAACCGAGCTCTGATTTTCCGCCGAGTTGGTGATGTCGCTAGGGACAGTACAATTCTGCGTTTCGGCCAGCATTACCGTACTCGCCGGCGCCGTCCACGTGCTTATTCCATGATAGTTCGTAAAGTTCACCGTGAGATAGTAGTTGAGCATATAAGAGAGCGTAGCCTGGCT
>Ga0302315_10002674_pt1 | contig 16622 bp, 15 predicted proteins | sample III_Palsa_N3_1_FD_200532 | JGI IMG/M metagenome (GOLD analysis project Ga0302315, IMG submission 200532) | Peat permafrost microbial communities from Stordalen Mire near Abisko, Sweden - III_Palsa_N3_1 | ecosystem: Environmental > Terrestrial > Soil > Palsa > Peat permafrost | place: Sweden... | reverse complement strand
TTGCCGACCTGCACCTCTACAGCGCCTATATCCCCATGGGATTTAGCACTCTCGGTTACTAATCGCTTCAAAATCGGAACAACTTCTTGGCAAAGGATTTCAACGGCAACTTGTGGAACATAGGACATGACGAAAGGTTCTCCTTGAATATGTGTTAGGCGACATAAAATTCGACGGTAAGAACCTTTTGTCATTCAACATCTACAAAAAAACTTCCGCGCTCTTTACAAAAGCACACGTACAACCACCCACAAAAATAATTAAGCACTTACCACAACGCATGGGTTACACGGGGCTTGACTCGTCAGGTCCCTTGTTACATAATATAAAGCATAGGCACTAATTTGGAACGGAGGTGCAGTAATGAACGTAACAGTCCCATTCAACCAAACGGAAGAAGCACAGCTTACTGCGGCGGCCAAACGGGCTGGGCTAGCACCGGCCGACCTCATTAAACGACTCGCTCTTGAACATTTGCCTAGTCTTCCCATGAATGCCGAAATCGACGCAAAATTGCGCCTCTGGCAAGAACAGGATGGCAGCCCCCTCATGCCTGATATTTCTGCCCAAGACCTTTTTGCGCTGTGGGCCGATCAAGATGCCAAAATGACTGACGAGGAGCGTACCGCCGAAGATCGACTTTGGGAAGACATTGAAAATAGTCTTGCAGACAATAAAAGATTAAGCCTGAGGCAGTCGGTGTCGTGATTATCGTTTTAGATACCTTTCCCACGAGCTGCGTTTCTAAGCGCCCGGGGAACAAACCACCAACACTATCCGACCAGTGCCGCCAATGGGTCAATGACTGTGAATCAGCCGGACACAGAGTACTGATTCCCGCAATATCTTACTATGAAGTATTGCGCGAATTAGAGCAGCGCGAGGCAGTGAGGCAGATTGTCCGCTTGAAAGAGTTTTGCTTGCGACCCCATCGGTTTCTTCCTCTAACCAGAGTTCATCTGGAAACGGCAGCGCAACTGTGGGGACAGAGCCGTCGTTCCGGACAGCCCACCGCCGACCCACAAGCCCTTGACGGTGATGTTATTCTCGCCGCACAGGCTCTCAGCTTGAGCGTAACGTCTCCCGAATTGATCGTTGCTACAACAAATCCAGCACACATCTCCCGATACGTTAAAGCAGACCTGTGGACTAACGTCCATCCCTAGAGGTCACTAGATGGCCTCATGCTCAGTAATATCCGTTCTCATCCAATAAATACGGACGAGTTGACCTGGTAACAGTTCAGTCTTGGCGTGAAGATCGCACCAAGACTGAACCGTTACAAGTACTCAAATATACGGTATCATACGATTCAGAGAAAAATAGTCTGTAGGGGCTAGATTGATTCTATCCAGATAAAAATACCAAGAGTTGGTAGAGATTAGCCAAGCTTGTGTTAAATGAAAGAGTGTACGTCCTATTACCATCATAGCAGTACACTGCAAACAGCTAACTAAGAAGAAGCTAAAATAAACTAGAGGAGTGAAACCCTGATCACTGGTCAGGCATTTGCCTGAACCAGTTTAGCCACCTCGGCACCCCCACATAGTCTGACACGGTCATGGAGGCTCAGGGAGTTGCTCGGGCACAGCCTTCGGCTGCAAAGTTAATCTAAACTGGATAGTACCCGAAGACCTGCAAATATGCACGTAATTTAGGAAACAATATTCATGACATCACTAATTGCCTGGGCGGCAGTGGACTCCAGAGCTATCTCATCTCTAAATTTTGCAAGTGATAGCCGAATATCATGGATTGCCCAACATAAAATTATTGGTAATCCTTGGGATCACACAAAGAAAATATTCGCAAGCTTAACAACATCTGATATATTTGGCTTCTGTGGCGATAGCATTATTGCAAGCAATATACTGGGGCAGTTTACAGATATTCCATCAGTCGGGGGCATCCCTACAGCAATCGAAAATCCACAAGAGACCGTCAACGCCCTCGCGCGGATGATTGAAAAGTCAATAACACTATATCCAGACGATAGAAGAAACCCCTTTACAATAATACACGGTGCGCGGATCGGTACGGGTAAGGAGGCTGCCTGGAACGTATTTCGGCTCGACTGCGACGGCACTACTTGCGCTGCCCCTTCGATCATTCCGATGCCGTCTGAGTCCGAAGTCATAATTGAGTTGGGAAGCGGTAAGGAATACATACATAGATTCCAGAACAAATGGAGGGAAAGTGAAGTCGGAGGAACGAGTCGTGCAATATTTTCAGCATTTTGCGATGCGATTGCTTCAGGAGAAGACCGCTTTTCTGGAGGACCAGTTCAATTCTGTCGACTGTTAAGAAAGGATGTCGCAAAACCTATAGGCATCATTTGGAATGGGGAGCGATATGTATCGGGCGCAAGTATTCCACCGACCCAGACCATGCAAGCCTTCGATTGGTTCAATAGTTTATTCGAATGGTGCGATCCGATCACATTACTCCGACTACCAAAAGCTCAGCCTCAGCCTCGCCCACGTAAACTAGTAAAATAAATATTCATGACGGACTATGACCTACGTGACAAAGAGTCCAAACTCAATTCCCTACCCTATTCCGTCACTGCATCTTTCCCAGCCAGAACCTCCAGCGCGGGTCTGTACTTTTGAAGCCCTTTGCTTGCCAATTCGCGAACGGTAAGCCGTTTTGTCATCCGTGGAGCATCCGGCGCAGGTGCAGTGAGTACAATTCGGCCAGCCTCCATGCTTATCTCAACAGCATCCGTAACACCTAGATGGTCCATCATATCACGCGTCAGAATTATTCCCTTGCTCGTCCCGATTTTTTGTAACGATCTTACCATTGGAATCTCCTCAAACTACTCTAATACACAGTATACCATTCTTATCCAATACTGATAAAGAGTAACCCAACCTTAACTATTGCCATTGCCCCTCGGAAATTCGCCCTGTGGTATAATGCTCTCGATGTTAGCTGTTAAAACCCATGCCCTGAAGCCGATCTCTATTGGCTCTGTTCGAATCGATCAGCCTTTGATCCTGGCTCCTATGGCGGGTATAACCTCCCACTCGTTTCGCCTGCTATGCAAAATGCACGGTGCCGGCTTGGTGGTGACGGAACTGCTTTCCTCCCACGCGATTCACTACAAGAACAAAAAAACCTTCGGCATGTTCGACTGGAACGACGAGGAACGGCCCGTATCCGTACAGCTCTTCGGCGGCGAACCGGAAATGATGGCCGAAGCCGCCGCAGTCGTGGAAGCCGCCGGAGCGGATATTGTGGACCTCAACATGGGCTGCTGGGTGCCAAAAGTCGCTAAGACAGGAGCCGGAGCTACGCTGCTTAAAGACGTCTGTCTTGCCGAGTCGGTAGTCCGTGCCATGGTCAATGCCGTCAAAATCCCCGTCACTGTAAAAGTGCGCTCCGGATGGGACCCTCGTGAGACGACGGCTATCCATTTTGCGCAGCGAGCCCAGGATGCCGGTGCGGCCGCCATTGCCGTACATGCCCGCTTCGCCTCTCAGGGATTTACCGGAACCGCCGACTGGTCGGTCATTCGACGCGTTAAAGACGTCGTCACTATCCCCGTCTTCGGAAACGGTGACGTGGAAACGCCCCAGGACGCCCTGCGCATGATCGAGGAAACAGGATGCGACGGCGTTATGATCGGCCGCGGCGCCATGGGCAATCCCTGGATCTTCGAGCAAACGGCTCACTATCTAAAGACTGGCGATCTGCTGCCCGCGCCCACCCTGTCCGAGCGCATCGATGCCGGGCTGTTTCATCTCCGAACGATGGCCGCCGACCCAAACGTCGGCGAGGAGCGGGCCGTTAAAGAGATGCGAGGACAACTCACCCATTACTTCAAGGGTTTCCCCGGTGTCTCAGCCCTGCGCTGCAAAATCGTTGAGGCCACTACAATTGAAGAGGTGGAAACCCTCTTAAGATACGCGCGCACATCGCCAGAACACCAACATTGAACTCCACTACCGAAATCCTTCCTCCAAGTCCTCTCGAATCCACTCCGGAGGATCACGGTGAAACGCGCGGTGCCGCAAAACAGGCGGGACTGGCGATTCTGTTTTACGCTCTGTTTCAAGTATGCCTTCCACTGATCAGAATCCCTGCCGTACGATTGCCGATCATCGTGCAGTTGCTTCTGATAGTGATCCCAACGATGGCGTTTATGTTCCTGCAGGTCAGGCTGGCGCTATGCATCATTCGCCTGCGTCTTTCCAGGCTGCCGGCCATACTTCTGGGATGGGTCTCTCTCAAGATCTGGTGGATGACATTTCTCATCTCACCGCGCCTCCATCATGGAGCGCCCTTACCTATGGCCATCGGCTATGAACTGCTGCGTCACACCATGCAGGACCTGACTGTAACCCTCGCCTGTACATTTGCCGGGATCGTGCTGTCCGCCATCGTCAAAGACAAGAACACCCTACTCCCCGTTGCGTTCATCGCCATGCCCATCGACTACCTTGGCGCAATGACACCCATCGGCTTCACAAACAACATGATAAAAGCCCACCCCGGTATAGTTAAAGCGGTGGCGGTATCGGTTCCCAAATTAAGCGGCCCAGGAGGCATTAGTCTTTCGCCCATTGGTCTGATCGGACCGGGCGATGCCCTATTTATGGCCTTTTACTTTGCTGTGGTGCTTCGGCTGTCGCTAAACATCAAGCGGACCTTCTGGTGGATGTACTGGCTGCTCTCCGCTTCGCTGATAGCCGTCCTGATCATCCCATCGTTCTTCGCCCTCGCAGCCCTCGTGCCCATGGGAATTGCGGTAATCGCCGCCAATGGGTCGCGCTTCAGCTTGACCCGAGCGGAATGGTTTGCATTTCTCTACGCCGGAATTCTGGTACTATTTCTCGCGGTCGGGTTCTATCTGTATTCGCATACTCAACTTATTGGAGGGCACTAGCCTTGGAACAAAGCGCCTTAATTACTGAAAGCTCATCACCGCGGCGAGTCATGCTTTTGAACACGGACGAACGTGCCGGATTGGTCGCATCGCTGGCAGCGAAATGCGCCGAAAAAGCTGTATCGCTGGAGATTTCAACAGGCCCCGGTCATGTAGTCCTGACATTTCAGTCGAACGAACAAACGGTGGAAGACCTGAACTCGTCTCTATCGGAAATCGACGGGGTTGTCGATATCAAAACATACTCTGTCCGAGATGCCGATTAGAGTCGAATGCCATGGATAACGTGGACAATAAGCGCAATTTCGTAAAGCACAAGCGCCGTGTAAACAATACAGCCAAACATAATGATGATTTTAGCCAGTCGATCATTTTTCTTGGCAATCGCTTCACACGCCAGAACGACGATGGTGACAAGTGCGAACTTATACACCACGAAGCCTAGATAGCCAAATCGATCGATAATGGCCTGTGCTGCTGCATTCGCTTCCATGCCTTCATAGCGAAAAATATAACCCGTTAAAAAGAGATCGAACAGGTTAAGCAGAACAAAGGCAAGATATTCCTGAGCATACTTAACATTTTGACGAAGCAATAAACGTCCTCCAACAATGGTAACACCTGACCCAACAGCGCTATTTCGCCTGATTCGCGGCCTCGCTGAGCATTTCACGCGCATGGTTGCTCGCGGTGACTGAACTTGCCTCACCGCCCAGCATACGTGTAATTTCCGCAACCCGTCCGTCTCTATCCAGAGTTCGTACACGCACTATAGTTTCCCCACCCTCGACACTCTTCTCTATCGCAAAATGGTTCGCCGGCATAGAAGCCACCTGCGCGAGATGCGTAATGCACAGAAGCTGAGAGTTCCGCGATAGACGAACCAGCTTGCCACCAATGCTGTGCGCCGTCCTCCCGCCAATCCCTACATCAATTTCATCGAAGATCATCGTCGGGATCGCCGAAGACCCGGCAAGCGTCGACTTAAGCGAAAGCATAACGCGGGAGATTTCCCCACCAGACGCAATCTTTGCCAGCGGCCGCAGCGGCTCGCCCGGATTAGGACTGATCAGAAACTCTACAGCATCTATACCCAGTTCTGTAAGACTCTGATCGGTCACCGACACGGAAAATTTCGTGGCGCTCATTCCGACATCATGCAGTTCTGCCTGAATGCGCTTTGAGAACTCTTCAGCCTTAGCATGTCTGATCCCCGACAACTGAGTGGCTAGCGACATCGCCTCTTTCGTACGTGCGCCTACCAGGTGATCCAGCTCCTCCGCCCTCTCGTCCGAGTGCTCGATCGCGAACAACTTCCCGGCCGTCGTCTCACGAAATGACAGAATTTCCGCAATCGTTTCCCCGTACTTCTTTTGCAGGGTCCTAATGGCCTGCAATCGATTCTCTACGGTTTCCAATCTCTCGGGCCCGCTGTCCAGCCGGTCAAAATATCGGCTTAAGGCCAGGGACGCGTCTTCTGCATGGCTAATCGCCGCCCGAACGGATTCGTCGGTCGCAGTCAGACTCTGGTCGTAGTGCAGCGCCTTCTCAATACCCGCCGCCGCATCGTTGAGCGCGCCAAGCGCTCCGTCACCCGAGCCTGTCCCACAGATCGCCGCAATAGCGATGGAAATGCTCGAAGCGATTCGCTCGGCGTTTGCCAGTCTGTCACGCTCCTCGGTCAGCTCTTCCAGCTCACCGTCCTTAAGCGCAGCCTCATCGATTTCACCAACCTGGAAACGGTAGAGATCGAGCGCCCGCTGTTGATCGCGCTCATCCTGCTTGAGAGATGTCAATTCAGATTGAAACGCTCTGAGCTCTCGCCACACACCCTGCAGTCGGGACCGCAGGTCCCCTATCTCGGCCCCGCCCCACGCATCAAGAAGCTGCAGGTGCTTGGAAGACTGTAGCAACGATTGATGGTCGTGCTGACCGTGCACATCGACCAGAAACTCACCCAGAGTCCGCAAAGTGGACACGGTAACCGTACGTCCATTGATGCGGCAGATGGACTTGCCCGTAGCTCGATTTAGCTCACGCGTGCAAATCACGGTCCCCTCTTCAACATCGGAAATCCCGTTGTCCAGCAGAAAGGAAATGAGTTCCTCTGGGGCCGAGGTCAGGTCAAAAATCGCCTCAACAAGCCCCTGGGCGGCGTTCTGCCGCACAAGATCCCCGCCAGCCGACCGGCTGCCAAGAGTCAGCCCCAGAGCGTCGATAAGGATCGACTTGCCCGCGCCTGTTTCGCCGGTCAGGATGTTCAATCCAGAAGAAAAACGGAGAGAAACGTCCCTGATGAGGGCTATATCTTTTATGCGTAGTTCTTGTAGCATTAGTAAACCAGACGCTCGCCCCAGCGAAGTTTGCTTTGCAGCTTTTGATAGAAGTCAGCGCCGCCAACATTGATCAATCGGGCGGATTTTTCCGCCTTGCGTACGCGTATAGTGTCCCCATGCGCCAGCGGAAAGCCTAGCTGCCCATCAACAGTCACCCGGACAGTATCCTGCGGATCCCTCTCCACGGTAATAGCTATCTCGGAATGCGGCGGCACAAGAAGTGCACGCGAAGTAAGGGTATGCGGACAAATTGGAGTAACGAGGAGGACCTGGAGTTCAGGATGCACCAGGGGTCCGCCCGCTGACAGAGAATACGCGGTCGAACCAGTCGGCGTCGCGATAATAACTCCGTCTGCCGCATACGTGGTCACATATTCGTTGTCCACCGACAAACTGAGGTGCAGCACGCGCGACAGAGGGCCGTTTGCAACAACCACATCATTCAGCGCAAACACCGAGGCCTGATCTTGATCCTGTCCCGCACGCTCCGAGACAGTCCAGAGCATCATCCGCTCTTCTACCGTGTATTCGCCGGCGAGCAATCTATCCAGAGATTCATTAAGGTGCTCCGGAGCAGTCTCCGTAAGAAACCCAAACCTGCCAAGGTGAACCGGCAGCATCGGAGTGCTTTTAGACGCGCATTCCCTCGCTGTCGCCAGGATAGTCCCATCCCCGCCCAATACAAGCACGGCCTCTGCATCGGTGACAGCGCTGTCCGGCAGTCCCAGTTCGCTTTCACCAATGGCATCCGCAACGTGATGCTGGAGACGTACATGAACGCCTCGTTCCAGCAGGCACTTATAGGCCGAGAGAGCCACCTGGAGTGCGGCGTCTTTGGCGCCGTGCGCAATGATGCCAATATCCTGCATTAAGTTCCTAATCTACTGCTGAAAACGTTTGAGGTTTGCTTGTGCCTCTGCAAGAGTCGGGTCCATCTTAAGGGCGCTTGTATACGCATCGATCGCCTGTTTTCGGCGTCCCATTTTCTCGTAAACAACCCCGAGATTATTCTCCGCCTGTGCGTTTGTTGGATCGACCCCAAGGGCTTGCCTGAAGCACGAAGCGGCCGTCTTCAAATCCCCCGCGGATTCAGAAGCCACACCGCGCGCTATAAGAACACTTGCGTTTTGTGCGTCTGGGCCGGAAATCGCCGCATATTCAGATTCTGCCTTCTTATACTCTTTATGATTGTAGTAATAAGACGCCAGCGATACCCTGGACCTATCATCCAGCGGATCGAACTCCAGCGCTGCCTTCCACTCAGGAACGGCAAGGTCCAGCTTGTTCTCCTGACCATATATGAAGCCCAGCGTGGAGTGGGCCGCAGCAAAGTTAGGATTTAGGGCAATCGCTTTGTTCAAGGTGTAGACAGCATCGTCGTTGCGGCCAATCGCCACCTGCAAAAGACCAATGTTTAATATGGTTTGGGCGTCGTCCGGCTTTAGCTTTATTGCTTCCTGATAGGCTGCAATAGCACTCGCCTTCTTTCCCAGGTTTTCCTCAACCACTCCCAGGTTGTAGTAGCCAAGAAATTGCGTAGGATCGATTTCCGTCGCCTTCGCAAAGGAATATTCCGCAAGGATATACTGCTTTTGCTTGGCGTGAATCTGCCCTAATGTGTAATAAGCACTGTATTGATGATCGCAGTTAAGTGCGACGGCCTGCGAGATCGAATCGAATGCTTTGTTCGTTTCTTTGTTCTTTGCCTGAAGTATCCCCAGGTTAAGAAACGCGTTCGCGTAACGCGGATTGAGGACAGTCGCAGCCGTAAACGACCGCATGGCATCGGTATCGTCGATGGACTCCGATTGCGCCAGTCCCAAATTATAGTAAGCCAAAGCCGTGGGACGTTGGTCGATGGAGACCTTAAGTGCCGTCATTGCCTCGTAAATATGTCCTGTGCGGGCATAAACAACGCCGAGGTTCATATAGGCAATACCGTCTTTTGGCGACCGGAACACTACATCCTTATAGAGATCCAGCGCATCATCGGTTTTGCCCGTCTCCAGATAAGCCTGCCCAAGATTGTTCTCCGCGGCAGTATCCGTGGGATCCAGAGTCGTGGCAGTCTTCAATTCCAAAATGGCAGCGTCTGGGTTCTTATTCTTAAGGTATACAAACCCCAGCAACCCATGCAGCCCCGCATCTTTCGGCGAAGTCTGAACGAGGATTTTCAGCTCTTCCTGAGCAGGAACGAGTCTCCCCTGGTTAAAATCTCTGAGGGCGTGGTCATAAAGATCCTGATACTCGCTGTTTGTGGTCGGAGCATCCGGCTGACCTGGCGGCGCAGCTCCAGGAGGAGCAGCTGTAGGCGACGTTGGTAGCTGATACATCGGCTCGTACGGCGAACCCGCCGCTGGAGCGCTCGGCCCAAGCGGCCCCACCGATACAATAGGAGCACTAGGACCATCGGCCCCGTCAGCGCCTGCCGCACTCGGAGTCCTGCCAACTCCGACACCTACTCCACCATTAGCGCCTGCCGCACCAGTTGGGGCGATAACAGTACTCGAACCTGCTACAGGAGCCCCCGGTGCCTGCCCCGCCGGATCACCAAACGACGGAACCGCAGCCAGAGAAATACAAAGAACCGACAACAAACTAAGAGGGAGAATCCGACGCAACTTCGTGCTCCTATCAACAACCCAAATCATATCCCTTAAGTATAGCAGAATTGCCAACCCGAAATGATCCAAAACAGGCAACTGTTCACTCTGCCCGCCAACAACCCGCCCACAAATGTGCCAGGCTTGTAGCTCGGGACAAGCATGTCCTACCCCCGCCCCAACCAAATCTACAACAAACGTGCCCCGGCTTCAGTTCTCCACCATCAGGACTTACTGCTTATACCACGGCGACACATCCGGATCAGTCTGGAACTCGGCCACAGTCAGTTTCTGGTCAAGGCGTATTTCGCAAACAGAGCAGTAGCCATTGCTATCGAGCGGACAGCCGCAAAAGAAACAGACTTCGGTTGACAGTGGTGGGACAGTCTTCAGCATCGCCTTAAGGTCAATGGGAGGTTTAAGGATTCTGACCAGGAATATAAGCCCGATCGATCCTATACTGAAGATAGCCCGCATGGACCAGAACATCGACGCGTCTCCGGGTGACGTAATTGGCACTGACCAGAATCCTGCCGCCATGAGCCCCACCAGAACCGCCAGAAAAATCACAACACCCTTCCCTGTGCGAGTTCGCGCGCGGGGATTTCTGCCGCAAATAGTGCAAAACCAGTGCCCTCGAAAACCAAGCGGGATCAGCGGAATATAGTAGAGATGTATGACATCAAAACTTCTGTACTGGTTTGCAACACGAACCTGCTCGCAGCTCAGACAATAATCATTGCGATAAAGCGTACGCATCTTTGAAAAATTATAAGTGTCAATGATTAATAGCAAGGAGATAATCGTTCCTTCCGACACCCGCCCAAAACAACCGAAGTATACCTGCGCCAATCCTAAACCGTGGGACAGGCCTCCGTGCCTGTCACCTATTTAAGTTGGCTTCGTCTATAGATGTACTGATCGCCCCAAAGAAAAATCACATTGACAGTATGACGTCCCCCGAAGTACAATAAAACATATGTTCTAACTGGGAGAAAATAATAGGCGAAAAGCACTAAACGTAAATGTCCACCCAAACACCCCCTACAGAGTAAACATTCCTGAAATTCCGGGCACTTTCGGACATTTGCCCCTCCAAATCCAAATCCTTCCTACCGTGGGACAGGCCTCCGTGCCTGTCACCAATTTAAGTTGGCCTCGTATACAGTTCCTATTAATTTACAGCCCCCGCGCCCATCCCCAACAAACAGGCTCCTATCAACCCACCCCAACCATAAATCAGATTTGACTATTAAGTAGTCTGTCAGGTAGAATGGTGCCTATTCGCGCTTTAAGCGCTTTCCGTAACGGACAGGAGTAGCAGATAAGCCCATGCAGGTGACTCAAGAGGCGCTTGACCCATGTCAGGTCGCCCTGACTATTGAAGTGGAACAGGACAAAGTTGTCCACGCTGTTGATCAGGCATACCGAGAATACGCAAAGTACGTAAATGTACCCGGATTCCGCCGTGGTAAGGCTCCCCTGTCTTTTGTAAAGCAGCGCATACCAGAATCAGATGTTCGTCAGCGAACAGCGGAACTGCTGGTGGAAAAAGCATATGGAGAGGCGATCAAAGAAAACGCCATCGAACCATATGCCGCACCCAAGCTGGAGCTCCTTCAACTGGAGCTCGCAGACAAGCCCTTTATCTTTAAGGCAGTCGTCCCGCTTCCCCCGGTCGTTAACCCAGGCTCCTACACAAAGCTAAATGTGGACAAGGCCGTTTTCACCGTGACCGAAGACGACGTCACTCTGCAGCTTAACGCGCTGCGTGATCGTGCCGCCGAATATCCAGTCGTAGAGCGCGTCTCAGTGAATGGCGACCTTCTGGTCACCAAAATCCAGGCAACCGTCGACGGCGAAGATACCGCGGGTGACCCAAGAAGCACAGTCATCGAAATCGGCGGAGACAACATCCCCGGATTCGACGACCAGATCATTGGTCTGCAGGCTGGCGACGAAAAAACCTTCACCCTTACTTACCCTGAGGATTTCAAGGTAAACGAACTCGCCGGCAGAACCGTAACGTTCCGCATCGAAGTTGAAGCAGTGCGCGAGCGCTCCCTCCCTGAGATAAACGACGCGTTTGCGACAACAGTATCAGGCGGCAAAACAAATACCGTCGAAGAACTGCGCTCGGAACTGCGGTCGGATATCACACGCGAGCTGGAGAGATCCTCCGTACGCGACGCCCAGTACAAACTGATCGACCAAATTGTGGAGACTTCAGAAATCCTCTTCCCTCCCGTTATCGTGGAAGCGGAAGCGGAAGAAGACTATAAAGCTCTCCTCGCGCGCCTCGAACAGGAAAATACTAGCCTCGAAAGCTACCTGATCTCGATCAACAAGTCACGGGATGAGTTCGTCTCCGAGCTAACTGTAACCGCACAGCGCCGGGTCACCATCAGCCTGCTGCTTTCTGAGATTGCTAAGAAGGAACAGCTCGGGATCACCAACGACGATCTTGACGCCGCTATTGCAGAAGGCGCCGCCGAGCGCAACACAAGCGCAGCCGCGTACCGTGCCTATCTTGAGAACCGAAACGAACTGCGTGAAGTAGCCAATCAGGCCCAAACGGAAAAAATTCTGAACTTCCTTCTCTCATCCGCTGTTATAACCGAAAAGACAGCAGATGAACTGCAGGCAACGAGCGAAAAGCCCGCAGAAAAGGCCGCTCCGAAGGAAAAGAAGCCAAAGGCCGAAAAGCCCAAGGCAGCCGTAGAAGCAAAGACTGAGGAGACTCCCGAAGAGAGCGCCGAAGTCAAGAAACCCGCTGCACGTAAAACAGCATCGAAAGCGAAGGCCGCAGAGTGAACACATCACTGGGATTGCTAGACGCCGATAAGCTCAAGAGCATTCTTGAGATCCAGAACGTATACGTACCTGTCATCGTTGAGCAAAGCCCACGCGGGGAACGGTCTTACGACCTGTGGTCCCGCTTGATGAAAGATCGGATCATCTTCATCGGTGATCAGATCTACGATCAAATGGCAAACGTCATAGTAGCGCAATTCCTTTTCCTGGAAAAGGAAGATCCGGACAAGGACATTGAGGTTTATATCAATTCTCCCGGTGGATCTGTTGTCGCAGGACTGGCAATCTATGATACAATGCGTTATATCAAACCAGATGTGGCGACTACGTGTGTAGGTTTAGCCGCATCCATGGGCGCAGTACTCCTGTCCGGTGGGACCAAAGGAAAGCGGTCATCGCTTCCTAATTCCCGGATCATGATCCATCAGGGGAGCGCCGGGTTTGAAGGAACGCCGTCCGATATTGAAATCCAGGCGCGAGAAGTGCTTCGCTTTAAACAAAAGCTCACTGAAATTCTGTCTGAAAACTGCGGACGGTCCTATGAAGAAGTTGCTAAAGACATCGATAGAGACTACTGGATGTCGCCCGATGAAGGCATACAATACGGTATCATCGATGAAGTGCTTCGGAATCGCTAAGACTAAAACCGGTTATTCTCAATGGCCAGAATAGGCGCTGAACGGAACGATACCCGCTGTTTGCTTTGTGGCAAAAGCCGCGAACAGGTGAAGAAACTCATCCTGGGAGTACACGGCGGGGTCTGTCTTGACTGTGTGGACCTGTGTAATGAAATCATTCGCAGCGACACCGTCCACGTAGATGAGCTGAGCGCTGTGGGCATGATCCCCAAGCCCAAAGACATCTACAAAATCCTTTCCCAGTACGTTGTCGGTCAGGAACAGGCTAAACGCACCCTCTCCGTAGCCGTCTACAATCACTTTAAACGCATCAACGTCCAAATCTCGGACGTCGAGCTGCAGAAGAGCAACATACTCCTTCTCGGTCCGACCGGCTCCGGTAAAACTCTTCTCGCGCAAACACTCGCCAAAATTCTTAACGTGCCCTTCGCCATCGCCGATGCCACATCGCTGACAGAAGCCGGGTACGTTGGAGAAGATGTCGAGAACATCCTACTAAAGCTGCTGCAAGCCGCGGACAACGGCGAGAACCTGCAGACAGTCGTCCGCAACGCACAGCGCGGCATCATCTACATCGACGAAATTGACAAGATCACCAGAAAGTCAGACAGCCCAAGCATCACTCGGGATGTCTCCGGCGAAGGCGTTCAGCAAGCTCTTCTGAAGATACTGGAAGGGACAACCGCCAACGTTCCCCCACAGGGAGGACGCAAGCATCCCCAGCAGGACTATGTCCAAATCGATACGAGCAACATTCTCTTCATCTGCGGCGGAGCATTCGACGGACTGCAGGAGACCATAGAGCGCCGCCTCAGCGGCACATCCCTGGGCTTCCGGGCATCCATCGAGCGGGACAAAAAGACGAGCAAGGCAGACCTTCTCTCACACGTACTGCCCGAAGATCTTCGTAAATTCGGCCTGATCCCCGAATTTATCGGACGTCTCCCCGTCATCTCAACCCTGCACGCACTCGATCACAACGATCTGGTCCGGATACTAACGGAACCCAAAAATGCCCTAGTCAAACAGTACGCCAAATTCATGGACTACGACGGAGTAGAACTAGAATTCACAGAGGGAGCCCTGCATGCCATTGCCGACGCCGCCATTAAGCGCTCGACCGGAGCACGTGGGCTGCGCGCTATTATCGAAGACGTAATGCGCGATACCATGTACGAAATCCCTTCCCAACAAGATACTAGAAAGGTAGTAATTACCGAAGAAGAGGTCAACGAAAAGTTTGCTCCGCATCTAAATCGTCAACCCTCTCTTCGTACTGCTTCCTGACAATAAACTACAATTATGCCTCGTAAATCTCAGTCGTCTGACGTTGAAGCGGACCTCACCCTACCCATTGATCCGCGATCTCCTCTGCCAGCAATCCTTCCCCTGGTGCCCATTCGAGACACCGTGCACTTCCCAGGAATGATGTTTCCCCTGTTCGTGGGCCGGGACAAGTCCATTAGGGCGCTTGAGGAATCTGTCGGCACCCACCAGCATGTCGTCCTCGTCACGCAAAGAAGCGTCAATATAGAGGACCCTGAACCCGGCGATATGTATTCCATTGGAATTGCCGCCGAGATCATGCAAATCCTTAAGGTGCCGGACGGCACTGTCCGCGTCATGCTCGAAGGCCTGAAAAGAGTCCGTATTGTCGACTACAAACAGGCCGAACCCTATTTCCTAGTCAAGATTGAGCCCCTACCCTCAACCCATACGACGAGCCTGAAAACAGAAGCCCTCATGCGGTCGGTCACCCGACAGTTTGAATCCATCGTCACGTCGAGCAACAATATAGCTCCCGATTCCCTGGTCAATCTTCTGGAATTTACCGACGCGGAATTGCTCGCCGACCACATTACCTGGCATCTGCCCTCGTTACGCGTAGAAGTCAAACAGGAGCTCCTGGAAACCCTCAAACCCCACGCCCGCCTGGAGCGCCTGAACCGCCTTCTGGTCCGCGAGGCCGAAATCCTGGAAGTGCAAAAAGACATACAGGAGCGCGTGGACCGCGAGATGGGCGATACCCAACGCGAGTTCTACCTGCGCGAACAGTTGAAAGCCATCCACCACGAGCTGGGTGAACGTGACGAGCGACGGTCTGAAATCGACGAATACAAGGCCAAAGTTATTGAATGTCGAATGCCGGAGAGCGTAACCGCAGCGGCAAACAAGGAAATCGACCGGCTGGACCGTATGCCCGCCCATGCACCGGACGGCGTCATTATTCGATCCTACCTGGACCTGCTCACCGCCCTGCCCTGGCAATCCAAAACCGAAGATAATCTGGACATCGACCTCGCGGAAGCCATTCTCGATGAAGACCACTTCGGACTGCCCAAAGTTAAAGAGCGAGTTATCGAATTCCTGGCCGTAAGAAAGCTTGCAGGGACGCTTAAAGGGCCAATCCTCTGCTTCGCCGGTCCTCCCGGAGTTGGAAAGACAAGCCTGGGTAAGTCCATAGCCCGCGCGATGAACCGAAAGTTCCATCGAATTAGTCTGGGCGGCGTCCGTGATGAAGCTGAGATCCGCGGCCACCGACGAACCTACATCGGCGCCCTCCCCGGCCGGATCATGCAGGGACTGAAACACGTTGGCGTAAATAATCCCGTCTTCATGCTCGATGAGATCGACAAACTGGCCTCAGACTCACGGGGCGACCCATCCTCCGCCCTCCTGGAAGCCCTGGACCCGGAACAGAACAAGGAATTTTCAGACCACTACGTGGAGTGTCCCTTCGACCTGAGCGACGTGATGTTCATAACCACGGCGAACCTGCTGGAAACCATTCCTAACGCCTTAAGAGACCGCATGGAAGTCATCTCCTTCTCCAGTTACACGGAAGAGGAGAAACTCGTCATCGCGCAGCGCTTCCTCGTTCCCAAGCAATGTAAGGAAAACGGGATTCAGGAAAACCAACTCACCATCACCGATGACGTCTTAAACTCCATCATCCGGGAATACACCCGCGAGGCCGGTGTACGCAGCCTGGAGCGCGAAATTGGCAAGCTCTGCCGCAAGGTCGCACGCAAAATAGCATCAGGATCCGTCGAGCCCGTTACCCTCGGGCTAAAGGAAGCCGGCGAGCTTCTCGGCCCCAAACGATTTCGGTACGGACGAGCCGAGGAAGAAGATCAGATTGGTTCCGCAACAGGACTTGTCTACACGGAGTTTGGCGGAGACATCGTCAGCATCGAAGTAACGCTCACACCAGCGAAACAATCGAAGCTGACTCTGACCGGACAGCTCGGCGACGTCATGAAAGAATCGGCTCAGGCCGCGCTCACCTACGTCAGAAGCAAGGCCGTCGAACTTAAGATCGATCCTGTCGTCCTGG
>Ga0302315_10002667_pt1 | contig 16655 bp, 15 predicted proteins | sample III_Palsa_N3_1_FD_200532 | JGI IMG/M metagenome (GOLD analysis project Ga0302315, IMG submission 200532) | Peat permafrost microbial communities from Stordalen Mire near Abisko, Sweden - III_Palsa_N3_1 | ecosystem: Environmental > Terrestrial > Soil > Palsa > Peat permafrost | place: Sweden... | reverse complement strand
TCACTGATCTGCGCTGGAGATAAACCGGATCAGTTCAACATCAATCGCTGGTTCATATCGCAATCAGGACACATAGACACAAGATCACAACCACATCGACAGGAGAGATCCATGAGCAAACTAAAACTGGAACACGGCGTCAGCAGGATTAGACGTGCGAAACTGCAATCCTCCATCGACCAGACTGTAGCCGACGACATCGAGCTACTGGCGCAGTGGTCGAACAACGAAACCAACTATATCGTCAATGAACTACTGCGTTTCGCACTGACTCAAGATGAGGATTTCCAAAAATACAGGGCCAGCTCTGCAGCGAATACTGCGCGGGCTGCCAGTGCTACAAGACCATCACCCACACCCATCAAGCCTGTATCCGAACCCGTTGCGAACGCGGCAGCTCGCGCATAAGAAAGGCATCCACACACATGGGCTTCAGAGTTCAACTCCAGAAGATCATCCGGCCACTGGTCGACAACCGCATCGTGCTCACGCTCGGGATGAGCGTGGCCAGTGGCATCGTCCTCAATAGTATGTTTCCGCTCAATACAGCCAATCCGTTCCTGCGACTGATCGAGTTGGAGCGGCCTCTCGTCTTTCACGCAGTAGCGTGGAGCTATGGCCTCTTTCTATATTCGACTCCGTTTATGGCGTGTTCCATGATTTTCTCGTTGCTATATGTCCATCTCTATCGGGACGATCCGGAACAGCCTGTAGGTTCTCTGCCTCCGTATTCCGATCCGCGCACGCGAGGGGATCTTTCCTTAGTTCTTGGAGAGGTTCACCGTCAGCTAGTCCCGAAGCCCAGTCCGGCTCCGCAGTGGCTTTCGATCCCGGAGCGCGGTCTTTATACTGGCATCGCATCGTTCGGCTCCATCGGCTCGGGCAAAACCTATGGGCTGATTTTGCCGGCGATGCGTCAGTTGTTCGCGTATCGCGCCGACGATCCCTCGCGCAGACTCTCCGGTATCGTGCTGGAGGTCAAAGGCGATCTTTGCCGTCAGCTTCAGCGCATCCTTAAATGGTGCGGGCGCGAACGGGATTATGTAGAAGTTTCGCTCGATGGCGACATACGCTATAACCCGCTGAACAACTCGCTCGATGCTTACGCCCAGGCGTTCAACATCGCCTCCATCATCACGTCGATATGGGGTAGGGGCAAGGAGCCGTTCTGGCAGCAGTCGTACACTGATCTTGTGCGGTACGTGATCCTGCTGCACCGCATCCGTGACGGATACCTCACGATGGTCGATCTCTTCCGCACCGTCATCAGCGCCGGAAGACTGGAAGAGTTGCTGACCGAGGTGGGTTCTCGTTTCAGCACTACCAGCTATATCGGTATCGGCAAAGACGAGTACCGGGAACATGAAGGTCTGCTGTCTCCGCTCGGCTTCGAGTGGAACAAAGATGCTGGCCTTTACCTGATCGCATGGACGGAGGCGCTGGAGAACCTGCTCACACAAGAGACCTCCGCAGCGTTCGACGTCTTCACTCGCAGGCCCTATCGATCGGAGCATCGGGAACGCTTCGACAGCATCCAGTATTGGTACTGGGAGCACTGGAAGTTCTTTCGCTCCGAGGTTAAGACCTCCATCATCCAGGGCATCGTCGTCTTCCTCTCTCTCTTCGAGACCGACCCCGACGTACGCCGTGTCTTTTGTCCTCCGAAGGAACTCTACGACGGCAGGCCATGCGTTGCCGATCCCACAGGCCGCGTTCTGCCACCGTTCGATGAATTGATCGAATCGGGCGCGGTCGTGGGGCTGAACTTCCCTGTGGCCTTGAACCCGGCGCTGGCAAAGACCATCGGCACCATGATGAAGATCGACTATCAGCGTGCCGTCCAGTTGCGTATCCCCAGGATGGATGCTCATCCCGAGAGACACTATCGTCCGACCGTCTTTATCTGCGATGAGTACCAGAACTTCGCCACGGTCGGCGGCGACAACCCAACCGGCGACGAACGCTTCCTGTCCATCTCGCGTCAGCCCAAGTGCATCCCCATCGTCGCTACGCAGAGTATCTCCAGCCTTAAGGATGCGCTACCCAATGAGGGCGTCAAAACGTTGCTGCAGGCGCTCCGCAACAAGGTCTTCCTCACGACGACCGACCCGGAGACGGCGCGGTACGCCTCCGAGTTGTGCGGCAAGGCGGACCGCACCCGTATCAGCTATACCGTCTCCGAGTCCTCGACCAATGCCAATGTTGGCTGGCTCAGTGGCCGCACGTCGTCCAGCAAAGGCTCTGTCTCCGCTTCCAAGCAGTACCAAAAGCATGCGGAGCCACTCTTTGAGGAGAAGGTGTTCTTCGACCTCAAGAACGCGCAGTCCGTGGTCGTCGCCTTCGATGGTGTGAGTCCTCTGCGACCCACCTACTGCTATCTCAAGCCTGACTTCTTGCCCGTCACCATGTCGTGGTTTGACCAGGAACGAATCGGCTTCGATCCGGAGAGGATACCTGCATGAGCTTTGAAATCATCATCCCGTTCCTGAAGCCGATTGAACATCTGCTAATGGATGCGACCATCTCCGAGATCATGGTCAATCCCGATAGCTCCGTCTGGATCGAAGAAAAGGGTCACATCGTCCTGCAGCCTAGTATCCGCTTTGATGACGGCGCACTATTAACGGGTCTCGAAGTGATCGCAAATCGTTTTGGCAAGAGGCTCGATGCCGACTCACCCATCATGAATCTGCGCCTGCCGGATGGCAGTCGTATGGCGGCTCTCATCCCTCCGGTCGTGAATCCAGGTCCGATGATGACCATCCGAAAGTTCACCTCGCGGAACTTTACCATCCAAGACCTGATTGAGCGAAAGGCCATGACGGAAACACAGGCCGCTACTCTGACGGACAGCGTCAAGCGGGGCGACAATCTTCTGATTTCTGGCGGAACCGGCTCCGGTAAGACAACTCTGACCAATGTGTTGTCTTCCTTCATCCCGGAAAGCGACCGAATTTTGATTCTGGAAGATGTCGCTGAGCTCGGTATTAAAAAGCCGCATGTCATCTCCGCCGAGGCCCAGCTAGATACCCACAAGAGTCAGATCGGATTCGCCGACCTGCTCAAGGCTGCTCTTCGCCACAGGCCTGACAGGATCATAGTCGGCGAAATACGAGGCCCGGAAGCGCGTGTGTTCCTTGATGCATTGAATACAGGCCATCGAGGATCTCTTACGACCATCCATGCCAATAGCGCGGGAGAGGCACTCCGGAGGCTGGCCCAGCTTGCCATGCGTGGCTCTGGAGGAGGCATTCCGTTGCAGAACGTCGAGGAGGAGTGCGAGAGATCCATCGATGTAATCGTGCATGTGATGAATGAGGATGGATGGCGGCACATTACCGAGATTCGCATATCGGCTGGTCTTGCCGACGCAAATAGCCGATGAGTTGCGCCACGAATCTCTCGGAGTTATCGTCCAGGAACTCCCAACCTTTGCTTGTTAACTACAATTCGATAACTGCGGTTGTCCGGATATCCGAAATACCTGTTGCCCTCTCGGGCGCTCCGCCCAGGCTGGGGAGCTCACAATCCCGCGGGTGTAAGTGACCTCGGCCTGAGATGACTTTGCCACAGTTTCCGTCATAGTCCATTTGATAACGGAGTCTACGCTCTTCGCCGGTAGCAGTTGTATGTCAGTCTCCAATTTCACGTTCATCAATTCTCGATATCGGGAATGACATCGTAACTCGTAGGCCGGGGTTTGCATTCTCGGCACCGATAGTACCGGAGTGCAACTGGATCGCTCGCTTTGCGATCGACAGGCCAAGCCCCGTCCCTCCGCGCGTGGTATCACGCGCCTCCTCGATCCGAAAAAAGGGTTCAAAGATGCTAGTGAGGTACTCCTCAGGGACGCCGGGACCCCGATCCCTAACCTCAATCCTTGTCATACTCGATTCTTCGTTCACGATGACGTCTAAAACGGACTGCGGCGCAGAATATCGAATGGCGTTCCTCACTACATTTTCGATCGCTCGCCGCAGCAGTTCTCGATTTCCTTCTATTTGAGTCGTTGTAGAGCCAGAAACAGCGAGACGACATCCGTGCATCTCCGCTTCGATGAGACAGTCCTCGATGATTGCCTCAACCAATGAATCAAGATTCAAAACGGCCATGTTCAGAGGAGATGGATCGCCTTCCATCCTCGTGATCTCCACAATGTCGCTCATCAAAGACGCCATTCGATCCACATCACGTTCGATCCGGTCCAACGCAGATTGTTGGTCGAGCGATGTTCTGGCAAGCTTCGTGGCGAGCTTCAACCTCGACAGCGGGGATCGGAGTTCGTGCGATATGTCTTCCAAAAGTCTTCGCTCGCTTGTAATCAGCCTTTCAAGGCGATCGGCCATTTGATTGAACGACTGCGCGAGTTGCCCAATCTCATCCTGTCTCCGAGTCATGACCCTTGCTGTTAGCTCCCCTCGCCCGAATAATGCGGCGGTCTTCGATACTTTGCGGATCGGAGAAATCAGGCCCACGGCAGCAAGCCAGCATAGGAGGGCGATGACCGTCGCGACCAGGATGTAATAGGGGAAGAGCATCCAGGGATGCGACTTATCTAGGGGAGCCACAACGAGAAACCAATAATGCCCATCGTCGGATCTGTAGGTTATGAGTATTTGGTCCTGGAATCGAACGCGCGATTTCGTTGCTGGCAGTTTTGGGAGTACCTCGTCACGGTTCTTGCCGGAAACGACATCGGTACCGTGCCCATCGAGCAGATAGTGCGATCCCCCAAACAATTGATCCAATCTTTGCATATAGGCGGACACCGCACTCGGGCCGCCCTGATTCAGGGCTGCGCGAGCAGACTCGATTTGCAATTGTTCCATCTCATCGAATACAGGATCGAAATACGCCTTCTCCATTCGATCTGAAATTGAGCGGAATGCCAGGAATGACACCGACAGTATCCCCAGCATCACAAGTAGGATGGCGACATAGAGGGATTTCATAGTAGGCATCCTAGAACTCTCCTGTGAAGATGTAGCCCACTCCGCGGACAGCACGAATTAAAGTCTTGCGACACTCGAGTTTCTTTCTCAAGTGACTGATATGCACGTCGAGGAACCGGTCATAGGGCGTTGACTCACGATCAAAGATGAGCATCGTGATCTCATCGCGTGAAACTATACGACCGACCGAACGGGCAAGCAGTTCCAAGATGTCAAACTCTACGGATGTTAGCTCAATTCGTGCCCCGGACAAGCGAACGTCCCGAGTTGCCGAGTCCAGGCGAAGATTGCCAATAGACGTGATGCTGTCAATACGTTCTCGCGAACCCCGCGTCCGCCGAAGTACCGCATGAATGCGTGCGTGCAACTCATCGGCATCAAAGGGCTTTGGTACATAATCATCAGCTCCGGCGTTGAGCCCGAGCACCCGATCCTTCTGCTCGACTCGCGCGGTCAGCATGATTACCGGAACGTCTGTCCTCCTTCGTATCTGTTGAAGGACTGTGACACCGTCGACGATCGGCATCATCACATCAAGGATTACCAGATCGTAAGATCCGCTTAGAATCCGTGTCAGTCCATCCCGACCGTTAAAAGCCACATCGAGATGATGCCCTGCTTCACCAATAAACTCCTGCATCATGCTGCATAGCTCCGCATCGTCATCGACCAGCAGGAGTGAGAGCCTGGTTTTGTCTCCCGACTTAAGAGCAACGCCATCCTGACCAACACCGATCATGCGCGACCGTCCTCTCTTTTTCAGTTTCCCATGAGTCCTTGCCGCTACTGCGCGCTTTACAAAACTTAATCTCCTTTGCCGTGCCGTCAGCCTAGAGTGACACGCATGGAGCAAGCAGCGATGACAAGCTTTGCTACGGTGTCGCCTTCTATCTCTTCGACACGATTGTGGTCGGCGAACAGGCGCTCTGCGGACCCAGCTTCAAACCGCCTTCTTGCGAATCTCTCGCAAAGAGAGATTCCCAGCCTGTATGGCCTGCGAGGGATTGCGGCGCTGATGGTGGTGTCCTATCACTACCTCGAAGGCTCCAGACTGAATGGCGTCATTCCCGGGCCATACGCGGTCACCCTCTTCTTTGAGCTAAGCGGTCTGCTGATTACTTGGTTGCTTCTCAAAGAAATCGAGACAACAGGCCGAGTGGCGTGGGGGTTCTTTTACTACCGCCGCGCGTTGCGGCTGTTCCCTCTCTTCTATGTCGTCTGGGTTCTTTGCCGGATGGCTGGTTCATTCCCTGGAAGCGTGGCGACATTCTTCTACATGGGGGACTACTACACAGCTCTCACGGGGCACTATAGCATTCTCACGTCGGCGTGGTCCCTGGGGGTGGAAGAGAAGTTCTATCTGCTCTGGCCTCTGTTGTTGGTTTGGCTCAATGGACCAACTCGAATCAAGGTGTTGTCTGGTGTACTCCTCTTCGAGCCGGTCTATCGGTCGACTCTGACGTTGATTGGATTCCGCACATATACCTGGTTTGCATTCGATACCCATTTGGACGCAATTGTTCTGGGTTGTCTTATTGCCATCCTCGTTAAAGAAGGTTGGAATCCCCCACAATGGCTCTTCCATCGCGCAACGCCATGGATTACGTTGGTGCTCGTCTTTGCTCTTCAAAGCCAGAGTGACATTGTCACCTACCTGCTTGCTGTCATCCTTATATCGGCAGTCTGTCGCCCTGCGGCTCTTCTGAACTCCGCAGTGGTCAAATACTTCGGCCGAATCTCTTACGCGCTCTACCTATGTCATGTCTACACGAGCGCTGTGATCTGGCCCCGACTGTGCGTTCATATCCCCCATCACGTCAGTTTGCCTGTGTCATTGACAGCGCAGATTGCAATTGCAACGGTATTCGCCTCCGCACTCCATTTTGCTGTCGAACGCCCATTCCTCCGAATCAAGACCGCTCTGCGAAATTGACCCCGCGAACACATCCACACTCAAACCCGTGGCGCAGTCTTTGTGATTCGCGCTCCGCCAATGCATACAACAATGCGGCTAATACGCTACCTCGCCGAGTATGGCCAGGTATGAGAGAGAAGTCATGTTCAGAAAAAGCAAGTTTCTTGGAATCACCCTTGCTGTGGCGACACTTTCGTGTGCCTTGGCAACAGTAACTTGCGCGCAAACTACCAATGCGCCCTCCGGCAAGCCAGGGGATACGAAGATCTACGGCGCGGATTTCTTTGCAAACAAGAACCCGCAAACTGCATACGACATGGTGAACCTTCTACCCGGATTTACGTTCTCCGCCGGAGATCCTACCATTCGGGGCTATGCAGAAGCCGCAGGTAACGTCCTCATCGACGGGGAGCGGGTCTCTGATAAGCAATTCACCCTCGATACGGTGCTGCAGCATATACCTGCCGATCAGGTAGACCACATCGAGGTGATTGAAGGCGGCAGACCCGGACTGGAGATGCTTGGACAGACCGTCGTTGCCAATGTTGCACGCAAAAAAGTAGCAAATGACAAAATCATCGTTACTTTATCAAACGCAGTCTTCTCCAACGGAAGGAACACACCGGGCGGCACCATCGAGTTAACCAAGCACTGGTCAGGCGGACGGACCTTATCCGGGGCACTGTCAGCTAGCCAGTATGTGGAATTGGCCGAAGGCGACGGCCTTGATGTTACCGGGGACCTGGAAGGAAACGTCGTCAACCGGACTTCAGTGACAAGTTCAGCCGGCGGACTCAATACTTATACCTACGCAGCCTTCTCTGCTCCTGCATGGAGAGGAATGCTATCCATCAATGGCAGTGTGTCTCGCACCGATTACACCTATCAGGAACAGGACAACACAGCTTTTCCAGCACCGACCTCGGATCACTTATTCGAACACCTGGGTGGCCCACTCGGTGGAGAATTGCAGGACGAATTGGGCGTGCACTTCAGCCGGAAGCTTGGTGAGAAGTGGACAAGCGAGACTGTTGGGTTGGTTGACGTGATGGGGCAAACCTACTCGTCCGTCCTCAGTGGCCCCGGCTTGAATGAACAATTTTGTGAACGCGAACATGTTGGCGAGTCTTTAGGACGCACTAATTTTCGCTTTGCGGCAAACCATAATTTCACAGCCGAGTTCAGTGCGGAAGGCACCTACAACTGGCTCAACACCACGAGCACGTATTCCTACAACGCAACGCCTATCCCCTTGCCCAATGCTGCGGCCACTGTCACGGAACTTCGTGATCAATTGACCGCCAATTTGATCTGGTCGGCCAGGAAATCAGTCGAACTTGAAGTTGGCGCCGGAGTCGAAGATTCGCGAATCGCATCTCAGGCGGATGCGAACCAATCGAAGGTCCTGAACTATGTGAAGCCACGACTTGTTTTGACGCTGGCCCCTAACCCTGCCAACCATCTCCGCTTTCGTGTCGAGCATGAGGTCAGCCAACTCAACTTTACAGACTTCGTCGCGTCCTCATCGCTTGATACGGGCAGCATTCGCTCCGGCAACACCAACATTGTTCCGCAACAGGATTGGGTGCTTGAGGGACTCTATGAACATCATTTCTGGTCTGAAGGAGACTTGATGTTGACCTATCGGCATTACTTTCTTGCAGACGTTCTTGACCGCGTGCCGGTGTACAGTGTGTCGGACCCGTCCGACGTATTCGATGGGGCGGGGAATATCGGCAACGGGTCGGAAGATGAAGCAATTGCTAGCCTCACAATTCCATTGGACCGCCTTGGCATGAAACGAGCTCAGTTCAAGCTCAGCGCCGTGCAGCAATGGTCTGAGGCCACCGATCCCACAACTGGCGTACTTCGCCCGATCAGCGGCCTGAATCCCCTTGAATACTCCGTCAATCTTCATCAAGACCTGCCACGCTGGCATGCGAACTGGGGCGGGGCTTTTCTCACCCCTTGTTACGCATCAAGCACGGTCAAGGGCTGCACGGAAACTACATACCGGTTCGATGAAATTGATGTGTATCGAGCGACTCCAACCATCAACGCTTTCGCGGAGTTCCGACCGTGGAAGGGGATTTTGCTTCACCTCGAGGGCGATAATCTGCTTCAACAGCATTATGACCGGGACATTATCAGTTATGCAGGCCCCCGCAATGGTTTTCCTGTCTCATCGATCGATGATCGACGACTAACGTCATTTGCCTCCGTGCTGTTTAGCATTCGAAAGGAATTCTGAGCATATGAGCCTAACCATAATGAACAGATGTGAGTCAGGCTTTGGACCGAGGGATATGGCTGCTTATGTAGAGAACCCTGCGAACTTTGGGAACTCGCCCCGACTGCAAGGCTGTTTAGCTAACCGCATCAATCTTGTTTACATCGCGCAGTTGATTTTGGTCGGCAGCAATCGGAGAAAAATGTAGTTCAAGCGAAAGTTTCGATCGTGAAGAAGCAGAGCGGGCGATCTCGACTAACCGACGAATGGCCTGTACTGCGGTTACGGTGCAGCTATGCGTCAGCTCAACGTCACAATGGACGGCCAGATCGCCATCCTCGCGGTGGCAGACAGAGGCTCTTTCGAAGCCGCAGGAAAGTACCTCGGCGTCGGAAGGTCCGCAGTTAGAAAGAGGGTTCAGAGCGTAGAGAACGAACTAGGCACTTCTATCTTTTACTCTTCCGGCACCAGGGGAATGGTGCCAACGGAAGCTGGAAATCTTTATCTGACACAGGTGCGTGAGTCCGTTCGGCATGCGTGGCTCGGTGTAGATCGTGTCCAGGCTTTCAACCAAGCACAATCCGGGGATTTGCGAGTTGCGTATTCGACCTATTTGAATACAAGGCTCTTAGATGTCATCCGCCGTTTGGATGTCCGCTCGATCCACGTGACGCGAGAAAGCCTATCGACTCGTCAGGGTGTCTCCAGAGTCCTTCGAGGAGACCTTCACGCAGGATTCGGAATACTTCCTATTTTGGAGCCCGATATTTCCTCTCGTCTCCTCTTTGAGGAGCCGCTCATGGCATGTTTTCCAGTTGGACACCGCTTGGCAGCAAGGTCCACTGTGCAACCGGAAGATCTAGAGAACGAATCCGTTGTGTCTGTAGCACGCAAAGAACTTCCGGGCAGGCATCAGCAGATCGTCAGTCATTTTGAGAGCCACGGGGTGACACTCAACTTCGTAGCCGACACGTACTCACCTGAAGAGGCGGTCTGGCTGGTGACACAAGGTGCTGGAATCTCCCTGATGACAAAATTCTCTGCTTCCGTGTGCCGTTACAACATTGTGGTTAGGCCTCTTTCGGATCGCCTTCTAACTGTGAAGAGCGGGATATTCACGCGACGCGACAACAACCTGAAGGCTGTACAGGACTTCGTAGATCTGGCGTGGACTGAAACTGCAAGTCTGCGTGCAAATCCACCCTAAGCGCAGCAGCAATTGAGCCCGGCATCTCAAATCTCACCTTTCGGAGGACATCTTATGCGTCGTTTCTATCTCATTTTCATGGCAAATCTAGTCGCCCTCAGTGCATGCAACAGTGCAAGGAGGCCCAGCGACACAGCTTTCACCAAGGCAATCAGCGAGTATCTGACAAGACATGGTGCAGCCTGCACGGTGATCGGTCGCCAGTTCCCAATCGATGTTCCTAGGTCGGAACAAAGCGAACAATTTGGGATTCGGCCAAAGCTGGCGGCTTTGGAGCAGGCTGGCCTGGTGCAAGCAACCGAGGCGATAGCCGTCGTGCACGGAATGCTCGATCCCCTGCGAGGCTCCACTCCGCCGCAACATGTGGAGCGGTACGAATTAACGGCGGATGGTAAGAAGTATTTTCAGCAGATTCCCGAGAGGCTCGGACAAACCAACGGCTTCTGCTACGGGCAAAAGAGCGTCGAGTCCATAGTTAACTGGACGGAGCCAGCGACGGTAGGAATGTCGTCGCAAACCGAGGTTACCTACACCTACAGGATTGTTGACGCTGCGAGCTGGGCGCAACTCCCAGAAGTTCAGCAGGCGTTTTCGGATATTCGGACAACCGTCAACGGAGAATCTAAGACAACCGAAGTCGTTGGATTGCAGTTGACTAGCAAAGGCTGGGAGGTTCCGGGACAGTGACCTTGCCATTTAATTTTCTATGGGTGGCAAGGCCTATTCGCGTTAATCGTTCATCGGGTTCAACTCAGTCGTTCTGCTGCGATTTGCTGATGGCCTTCTCGTATTGTGCGGCCCTGCTCAGAACGACTCCAGTTGGCCATCGTAGCGAGAGAATAGTGCCCGTTGAGAAGCTTTCTAGTCCTCAGTAGCCCTTATCAAATGTCACCGCTGTTCTTGACAGTCTCGAAGTGTTCGGCTACATTCCTAAGAAACTTAGGAGAGAAATGCCCGACCATACGCAACTTCTTCCAGGAACCCTCGATCTTCTCATCCTCAAGGCGGTTTCCCTCGGACCACTACATGGCTACGGTGTCCTCTTGCGCATTGGGCAGATGTCAGGCGGCAGCCTGCTGATTGAACAGGGGGCGCTCTACCCTGCATTGTTCAAGCTGGTGCGTCAGAAACTTCTAACCGCGAAATGGGGCACGTCTGAAAATAATCGGCGTGCCAAATTTTATGAACTTACAGCTGCGGGGCGTAAGCGCTTCCAAGAGGAAACGGAGGAGTGGAATCGAGTTTCTGCAGTCATGACCCTCACCCTCGCCGCCCGGATGGAGGAGATGTGAACATTCTGGAGTCGCTCAAGGCACTTCTTTCTAATTTCTTTTCTGGATCTCGGGCTAGTGAGGACTTGGAGGAGGAGCTTCGATCTCACATTCAACACCGCGCTGATGATCTCGGGCGTTCGGGCCTCTCTCTCGCGGATGCAGAACGGCGAGCGCGCGTCGAGTTCGGCGGTTACCAGCACTTCAAGGAAGAGAGCCACGAAGCTATGGGAGGACAATTCATGGAAAGGCTTCTTCAGGACGTTCGCTTCGGCCTTCGTATGCTATATCGGGCACCGACCTTCACAGCTGTAGTCATCGTGACGGTGGCATTAGGGATCGGGATTAATGCAGTTGTATTCAGCGTTTTGAACGGGCTTATTTTGCGCCCGTTGAACGTGCCTCAGGCAGAAAACCTGTATACCGTCGAGCAAGGGAAAGACAAATCGCCGATGCAGTCCTACCCAGACTACCTCGACCTGCGCGATCGCAACCATTCCCTGAGCGGGATCGCGGCGTACAGCATAACTCGGGCAGGGTTGAACGTCCGCGACGGACATGCCTCGGCAGCGTGGCTATACGAGGCAAGTGGCAATTATTTCGATGTTTTAGGCATTCAGCCCCAAATCGGCCGCTTGTTTCATGGTTCTGATGAGCATGGTCTCGATAGCGCGCCCTATATCGTACTCAGCTATCGCTACTGGCGTAGTCGCTTTCAGAGTGATAGCTCTGTGATCGGTAGGACCGTTCAGGTAAATAAACACCCCTTCACGATCATAGGAGTGACGCCCCGTGATTTCGGCGGCACGGAGTTATATTTCTCTCCCGATTTCTGGGTGCCGATGGTTGAGGATGCGCAGCTTGGAGGTGGGAACGACTTAACTGCACGCGCAGCCCGCGGCATTCAATTGATAGCCCGAGTGAGATCTGGAACCACTCCGGCACAGTCTCAGGCCGATCTGAATTCGGTAGCAAGCTACCTCGCGAAGGCCTATCCAAAAGATGACGAACAGATGAGTTTCTCTCCGGCTAGGCCCGGGTTAATGGGAGATATGATCGGGCGTCCAGCACAGGCGTTTCTTACGATGTTGATGCTGTTGGCAGGTCTCATCCTTCTGGCTGCCTGCGCGAATCTCGGTAGCCTGTATGCGGCCCGCGCCGCAGATCGCGCGAAGGAAGTCGCAATGCGACTTTCGCTGGGATCGAACCGCGCGAGGATCTTGCGCCAATTCATGACGGAGGCTCTGATCATTTCGCTAGTCGGTGGCAGCGTAGGACTAGGGGCCGGCATCCTGCTTCTCCGCTGGTTGAGCGTATGGCAGCCAGTATCAAACTTCCCCATCCGCCTTCCTGTAAATCCAGACATAAGGGTATACGCGTTGGCGCTGATCCTCTCTTTGGCGAGCGGAGCCTTGTTCGGACTTATTCCGATTCGGCAGGTGCTTCGAGCGAATCCCTATCAAGTTCTTAAAGCGGGATCAGGCGGCGTGGCAGGACGAAGAGTTACACCTCGGGATATAGCTCTTGTCGTTCAAATCGCAGTATGTGCTGTGTTGGTCACGGCTTCATTGGTTGCGGTGAAAGGCCTCCAACGTTCCCTGCAAAGCAGCTTTGGCTTCGTACCGCAAAGCGCAATTGTAGTGGACACTGACCTGGATATGGCTGGATATCAGGGAGATGCCGCACCAGTCATGCAAAGGCGCATGCTGAATGCACTTCAGGATGTTCCGGGAGTTACTTCCGCGGGAATCTCAGATATGCTGCCATTGAGCAGGGAGCTTCCTGACAACGTTGCGGTGTATAGAGACAACGCGACAGAGCTGCGGGTGGCGAATACAGCTGCCGAAGCCGTCGTCCAGAGTGTTTCTCCCGGATATTTCGAAGCGGCTGGAACTACCCTGCTGACGGGACGCGACTTCACTTGGCATGACGACAAAGAGGCACCCAGAGTAGCGGTTGTGAACGAAGAGTTTGCGCACAAAGTATTCGGTTCTAAAGCAAACCCTGTTGGTCTTCGCTACAAACTGGGAGATGGAACCCACGTTCAAGTGATAGGCGTAGTGGAGGACGGGAGGTATCGAACGCTGACAGAAGAGATACATCCAGCAATGTTTTTGTCCATCTTGCAGTCGCCTTCGAGTTCTACGTGGCTAGTGGCACGCTTCAGCCATGATTCACAATTTGCAACACGACAAATTGACAGCAAGCTCCGCGGGTTAGATGGAGGCCTGCCTTTTACGGTGAAGACCTGGGATAGCGAATTGAACGGCGCACTTTTTGCATCGCGTGTTGCTACCGTGACACTGGGCGCATTAGGCGGACTAGGCGTAATGCTGGCGATCACCGGAATATTCGGCATGGCGTCGTATTCGGTAGGCAGGCGGTTACGCGAATTTGGGATTCGAATCGCCTTGGGTGCCAGTTCCAGCGCTGTACTGATCGCAGCCGTCGGGAAAGCATTTCGACTACTTGCGATTGGTTCGGTGTTGGGGCTCGTTCTGGGAATTGCTGCGCCGCGAGTGCTTTCTTCAATCGTCTTCGAGGCGAATGCCCGCGATCCGCTCGTATTAGGCGGAGTGGTTCTGGCCATGTTTCTGGTGGGACTTTTGGCGACCTGGATTCCGGCCCTCCGCGCCTTGAAGGCCAACCCTTCATTGCTATTGCGCGATCAGTGAGTGACGGGACGATTTCAGAAGCAATGCAGTGTCAGCTCGGGATTCTAGGTTGCGCCATTCCGGGCGGCTTGAGGAAACAAGGTGGCGCCATCCAGGCCGCCGCCTTGAATCGACTTAGCCGGCGCCGACGGGGTCCTCAGGAGATTTGGCGAACCTTATCGAGCGCGGAATCAATAAAATTAATTAAATGTGTTGCAAAAATTGATAAAGTTAATTATTGTCATTCTCGTAATTGATAAACGAGATCGCAAACCATGGATTTAACCCAAAAACCCGCCTCCGACTGGCAAGACCTGCTCCGCATCGCTCAGGGAAGTCCGCTGCTTATCGAGCGCGTCTCTATCCCGGAGAAGGGGATCGCTGTCGAAGGCCAGTTCACCCTCCCCGAGCTTGCCCGCCTCAGTCTTGAAGACCAGGTCTTCGTCGTCGCCTTCCTCCGCTCACACGGTTCCATCAAGGAGATGGAGCAGACCTTCGGAGTGAGCTACCCAACCATCAAGGCCCGTCTCAACCGAATCTCCGATCAGCTGCCATTCGTTGAAACCAACCCGTCTCCATCTCGCGCGGAGATACTGGAGCGGCTCAAGGCCGGCGAAATCACCGCCGACGAAGCTGTCCGCGCACTGGAGGCCCTGAAATGACACCCAAGTTCGCCGTCGTTGCCATTGAGACCCCAACATGGCGCATGCGGCGTCTGTGGATCCCGCTCTTCCTGCTCTGGGTCCCGGTCGTCCTGCTGTCGCCCATCATTTTCCTGGTGCTGATCGCCATCGCCGTTGCCACCCGCACCACCATCTGGCGTCTGGCCGCTCTCTGCTGGGGTATCCTTTCTGGCCTGCCTGGCACCGATGTGCGGGTGCACACAGATGGCAACCACATTCTCGTCCGCGTCCTCTAGCTCCAAGCTCCCTCGATATGCTTCACTTCGCCGCGTTCTTGTTTTTTGAGGCGAAGCTGGGATAGCACGACCCTCAACGACTAACGATTTCCATAGAGGTAAACCATGAACGAAAACCGCCGCCAAATCCTGGAGATGCTCTCAACGGGCAAAATCACCGCCGATGAAGCCGAGCGGCTCATCGTCGCCCTCGAGTCCGGCCCGGCCACCACTGTGGGCGAGCACATGGGTTCGATCCCTGGTCCAAATGGCGGCACCGCTGGCACAGTCAAAACCCGCGCTAAATATCTCCGCGTTCTAATCGAGGCCGACGAGCAAATGACCGGCACGAAAGGCCTCACCTCAGTGAACGTCCGCGTGCCCTTGCAGCTGCTCCGCGCCGGCGTACGCCTGGCCAGCCTCATCCCCGCGCATGCGCACAGCCAGCTCGACGAAGCGTTGAGCCGTCACGGCGTCCCCCTCACTCTCTCGCAGATCAAGCCCGAAAATCTGGAGGAACTCATCGACCACCTGGAAGACCTCACCGTCGACGTCGACTCCCGAGACGCGGGCACAACCAAAGTGCGCGTCTTCTGCGAGTAGTGCCGAGGCGCACTTCCGTGGATGCTGTCCTCGCAGCCTGCCGAAAAGCTTCACGGGAAGGCAATAAGTGTCAGGGCACGACTTCAGTCGTGCGGTAACAATGCTCAATGACGCTGGGCTTAGTAGCTATGAACACGATGCCCAACAAAAACTGAAAGGAACAAACAAATGCCGACTTTCAACACAACTCAACTTCCACGGAGGAACACCATGAACGAAAATCGCCGCCAAATCCTGGAGATGCTTCCAACCGGCAAAATCACCGCCGATGAAGCCGAACGTCTCATCGACGCCCTCGAGACCGAAACACTCCCTCCCGCCGGCGAACACTCCGGCTCTAACAGCGACACCGCGAAAACTCGCGCCAAATACCTGCGCGTGTTGGTCGAAGCCGACGAACCCGACGATTCAATGTCCGGCATGAAGGGACAGATCACGGTCAACGTTCGCGTCCCCATGCAACTGCTCCGCGACGGTGTGCGCCTAGCCAGTTTCATCCCCGTCCAGGCCCACCATCAGTTGGACGAAGCGCTCAACAAGTACGGCGTGCCTCTCACCCTTTCGGAGATTAGGCCCGAAAATCTCGACGAACTCATCGACCACCTCGAAGACCTCACTGTCAACGTCAACAGCTCCGAAGGCAACTCCACCAAAGTGCGCGTCTTCTGCGAATAAGCCACCACTAGCCAATTTAGGAAATTCAAAAATCCGTTCGCCATGAACGGACAGGAGAACCTCGCCATGACAACTCTAGATAGCTATGAACATGATGAAGCCGAACAACAACTGAGAGAAACAAATCCATCGAAAAGGCGGTGCAGCATGTTGGGCATGACAAGCGGAACACTCATACAGGGATATGTCGAGGACGGTTGGGGTAAGGTGGCCGACGCATTCCGGGCTAACTTCGAGGGAAACCCAGGAG
>Ga0302315_10002663_pt1 | contig 16682 bp, 16 predicted proteins | sample III_Palsa_N3_1_FD_200532 | JGI IMG/M metagenome (GOLD analysis project Ga0302315, IMG submission 200532) | Peat permafrost microbial communities from Stordalen Mire near Abisko, Sweden - III_Palsa_N3_1 | ecosystem: Environmental > Terrestrial > Soil > Palsa > Peat permafrost | place: Sweden... | reverse complement strand
CTGATCAAGGTTATTCAATCGCTGCCGGAGATCAGCCGCAAAAGCGTCGAGATCGTTATGAACCGGCGCGGTGGCAGCACGGAGCTGAGTTATGTATCCATCGCTCCCGAGATCCGCATGACGCACGTCCGCGAACGCGCTGCAGCGTGAATCTCCCAAGAAAGAAGAATAATGAAATTGCGTTTCCCACTCGGCTTTTTGCTGCTTGGTATTTTGCTGCTCTGCGCCTCTGGCCAGGGCGCGATTGCCGCGCCGCAGTATTTCTTTGCGACGTCGTCTAATCGTGTAACGGGCGGGAACGTCGGCAGCGATGCGACCGGCAACCCCAAAGATTGGGCGGCCTGCCAGTCCCAATTCAACGGGTCCACCACTCCGGACGGCACCCTGCGGTTCGGCGGCGAAAAAGGCGCGAACTGGACATTTTTATGGACGCGACAGGCGGGCAACACCGCCGCGTATTCCGTCACCCCGTCGTTCGCCATCTCGAAAGACTACAAAGGCCGTGTCGCCCTCCAAGTCGGCTTCGGCGACGTCTACGACCATACGCAGGTGCCGTGGCCAAGTGGCTACTGGGTCGATCACGAAGATGAGTGGATGACCCTGGACACGAGCGAAACGGCGGCGGGTCCGGTAACCCTTAGCACCATGGGGAAGCCGATCACGCTCCCTAGCTCCTCGAATGTTCTGTATCTGCGGATCTACCTGCTGGATGCGGCAGACAGCGGCTTGGTAACCGTCTCTCGCGGGACCGTCACGTTCAAGCTGTCGGCGCAGAAGGCGGAAGCGGCCAAGTCGGCTGCGCCCGTTGCCGTGCAAACGGATGACATAGCCCCGCTTTCTCCGGGCATTCAGAAAAGCGTCGTCGCCTACGGCGCCGACCCGACCGGCAGAAGAGATTCGACAGCGGCGATCCAAAAAGCCGTCAACGCGGGCGGTGTCATCGTCATCCCTCAAGGTCGGTTTCTTATCAGTAAATCGATTGAGATCACGCAGCCTTACACCGAGATCAAGGGCGACGAAGGAAGCACCCTGTTCCTGGCGGACGACGCTCCAGTGGACGGCATACGCGCCGCGCCGTCCGGTCCGCTATGGACGCTTCATGATCTTGTCGTGGACGGCGTGACTGTCGTAAACTCAGCAAACCAGTACAACCCGGGCGACAACATGCAGTTCACGTCGGGCATTGATTTCAACGGCATACGCAACGCACGGATCCAGAACTGCACCGTAAAACACTTCCAGGAGCAAGGCATCAATCTTATAGCCTGCCGGGATATTCACGTCACCGGATGCTTCGTGGACGGGGCCCGTCATGGGATAGGAGTTAACGGCAACGAGTTCGTAGGAACCCAGTTCGGGAGCTGGAATGTCCAAATCGACGGCTGCCACACGGTCAACACCTGGGATACGGGCATCGTGGTCGGCCTTCACACAAATTACACGTCTGTAACCAACTGCCTGGTCGAAAACTCATGGTGCCATGGCATCGATATCTTTAACTGCTCGAACGCCGTCATCAGCGGAAATACGGTCCGCAACTGGAACTCCTACAATCCGGGGCGGAAACAGACGGGACGCAGTATCGGTATTTTTGTCCACCTGGACTGGGGGCTTACCGTCGCGACGCCTACGCGGGACATCACCGTAACTGGCAATCTAGTGATCTACGACGCGCCGCTTGCGGAGGGGCTCCAGCCCGCTGCGATGGAGGTTACGGGGGGCGTCGATGGTGCGAACATCACCGGCAATACGCTGGTCGGGAGCTGGCAGGCGCTGGAGCTGCGCGAGCAGCCCTATGACCAGTACTACAATAACCGAATTAACAAAGACCCTGCCGTCGGCCCGCAGACTCCCCAAAACGTCGTGTTCTGCAACAATGTTTGCCGCGGTCAGACTGGAGACGTCCTCGATGTCAGCAGCGCGCTCCCGATGACGGCGGTAATCTCGAACAATGTGTTCGCACCGGCGCAGACTGCTTCCTTCAAGTTTAACGTCCAACCTGCGAGTACCGTGGTCATGACGAACAATATCTTTCAGAGCGACAATATCACGCGTGATATGCTTCCAAGCCTCACATCGAGCGGGAATGTGTTCCTGCCATTCGCCAAGACTCCCGCGAGCCAGGAGTTTGCCCAGGCGTTCGTCCCCACGGCAGCCGTCGCACAATGAGCTATCGGCCTCAGATTTCGGAGCCTGACGCTTTCCTCTACCGTGTCGGCACGTTGGACTATACCAAATCTTCCCTCGCGAAACTGTTCGTATGGCTGCTTTGGGGCGACCTGTGCTATATGCTGATGGAAAGTGTCGTCCCCAGCATACTGCCGCTTCAATTTCAAAAGCTGGGCGCGTCGAACACCACCATCGGGTTGATCATGACGACCATCCCGATGGCGATTACTGCCGTGGTGAATCCGATCGTCAGCTTTCGCAGTGATCGGTATCGGAGCCGTTTCGGTCGGCGTATCCCGTTCATCGTCGCGACGCTTCCGTTTCTAGTCCTCAGCCTCTTCGCGCTCGGATACTCCAACGCTATCGGCGCATGGTTTCACCGCAGCTACGGCATTACGCTCGGAATGTCTCCGACGGCGTCCATCGTCTGGACGATTGGCATCTTCGTCGTCGCGTTCACCTTTTTCAACAGTTTCGTCAGTTCAGTCTTCTGGTATCTGTTCAACGATGTCGTACCGGAAAAGCTGTTGGCGCGGTTCATGTCCCTGTTCCGCCTCGTCAGCATGATGTCGGCGTCCATCTACAACCTGTTCGTATTTCGGTATGCTGGGACCCATTCAACGGAGATCCTCGTCGGTGCCGGACTGTTGTACTTCTTCGGCTTCGGTTTGATGTGCCTTATGGTGAAGGAGGGCCGGTATCCGCAGCCTCCTGCCTATGTCGACGGGCAATCCGGCATCTTATCCGCCGTCAAGAGCTTTGCCAAAGAGTGCCTGACCCTGCCGCATTACTGGCTTCTCTTTTCGACATCGGTCTTCTCCAGCCTGGCGGGCGCCGCGAGCATTTTTATGCTCTTCTTCTACCAGTCCACCGGCCTCGATCTCATACAGATCGGCCGGGTCAACGGCGCCATGAATATCGCGGTCGCTGTGATGATCCCAATCTCCGGCCTCTTGGCGGATCGGTATAGTCCGATCCGGGTCGTCCTTGCCGGATACATTCTAACCCTCGTGCTCGCGCTGCCCGCATCTTTAATTTGGCTGTTTTGGCATCCATTACCCGGCGCCGCATTCTGGTTTTGGATCTTCGTGAGTATCGCACTGACAGCACCCGCCACCGCGCTCCTGGGAATATACGACCCGCCGCTGCTTATGGTCACGTTTCCCCGGAGTCGTTACGGACAGTATTGCTCCGCTAACGCGATGCTGAGGTCGCTCGCAGGCATTGCCGGTGGACTGCTGGCGGGTGTTTTCTTCGACCTGATGAAGCATTTTGTACGCCAAAGCGACGTGTACCGATTCATGCCCCTCTGGCAGTTCGCGTTTTCCCTCCCCGCCATGATCTGTATGCTGCACCTGTACAGAAGTTGGAAGCGCTACGGCGGGGACAAAAGCTACGTTCCTCCCATTCCGGGCGAAACGGTCGACGAGGTACGGCATGAAGAGATTGCCGAAGAAGAGATCGGCGTAACCGTCGCTGCAAGATAACGCGGTCGGAATTATTGCAGCGTTGAAAATTTATGACTTGGGAGGACGCACCGGTTCCACGGGCTGCAGTAGTTTTCGGCGGCCAGGTGTGAGGCGCGTCAGCAGATCCTCGGAATACTCAAAGCCGAAGCGTGTGGCTCCCCAGACGGGGCCATAACGGTAGATAGTCACCCTGCGCTCACCTGTCTCGTTTGTGCGGCTGCTGCCACCGTGGGTTAGTCCGTCTACAAAGAGCAGCGCATCCCCCTTCTTGAGATAAACAGGGATGGATCCTTCCAATGTGTCCATGGGATGCCCCATCCCGTAGTCCTTGATGTTCGGATGGGGGAAGTTGGACTTGTGGCTCCCCGGCACGACCATGGTAGGGCCGTCGCCGGGGCCGATATCGGTGAGAGCCAGTATGATGTTGCACTGGCCGCAACGGAATACGCCGTGTTCATACCCATACTTGCCGCGAAGCGCGCCTTTATAGCCGCCCGAATGGGCGGGGTGGTGTCCCCCGGACCGGCGGATGGACGCGATACATTCGTCGATGAAAAGACCTTCAACATAGGAGCCGGGTTCGCCGCAGTACCGGCCGACAAGATCGATCCACGACGGATGGTCGATAAGCTCCTCGAAGGGCTCCCCAGCCTCCACACAATTGTGCAGCTCATAGCCTGTGTGGTCGTTATAGTCACGCCGCTGCGCGTTGCCTATCCATTCGTACCGCTCTATCGGGGGAAACCCGTCAAATGCTTTGTTCAGCCTCTCCAGCAAGCTTTCATCGACAGCGTTCTCCAAAACAAGATATCCGTTGAGATCGAAAAGGTAGTCCTGTAATTCTTGTGTCATGCCCATTTATCCTTCGTCTGTAGTGTGTATGTGCTCATTTTAGGGCATTTACGGTAGAATATCTTCTCTGTTATGGGTGTAAACTTATCATTAATCGGTACATGGGAAGAATCTCTCGGCATTCCCGATTTGCGTGGCGGAGCTATGGTGAACCATCGTCCTGTCTCTCAAATGCGGCTGGGCCACAGACATAAGGAGTTGGAGCTCAACCTCGTCCTCAAGGGCACTGCCGCGTATCTTTTGGGAGATAGGCGCTACGAATTGCGGCGCAATACGCTGGTCTGGCTGTTTCCGGGGCAGGACCACATCCTTCTCGATAAATCAGAGAACTATGAGATGTGCCTGGGATTGTTCAAGCCCTGGCTTATCGAATCTGTGTGTCGCACAGAGATTCATAAAGTGCTGATGCAGGCAAACCCGTCCGGCTATTTTTGCCGGCAATTGGGAGAGGACGCGTCGCGATCGCTTGAGACACTTCTAGAGGCCGTGGCGACCGCGGCAGACGACCTTGACCGCCTAAACGCCGGTCTGGCATGGGCGCTGCTTTCGGCATGGCGCGCATTCAATTCCGCGGACGACACAGATACGGGTGTGGAACTGCATCCCGCTGTGGACCGCGCCGTCAGGCTGATGCGCTCTTCTGATGTTCCTGAGAGTTTGGAAGATCTGGCGGCGGCGGCAGGACTTAGTCTGTCGCGCTTGAGTAAAGTTTTTAAAGCGCAAATGGGGGTCGGGTTGGTCGACTTTCGCAACCGTGGACGGATGGAATCATTCCTCAATCTCTACGGTCAAGGGCGCCGTCTGAGCATTACCACCGCAGCCCTGGAAGCTGGTTTCGGCAGCTATCCACAATTCCACAGAGTATTCCGCGATCACATGGGATGCAGTCCCGCCGAATATCGACGAAAACTCGCCGCCAAACTGTAATTCCAGGAACCGTGTGTCACACCGGCAGCGATCGTCTGGCGTCTTCACGGTAGATTCGCGGACTTTTTCCGTGGAACTGGCGGAATCGTCTGTAGAAGTACGAGAGGTTTTCGAAGCCGCAGTCGAAGGCGATTGCCGCGATATCGCGGTCGGTTGCTGCCAGCTCGAAGGCGGCTCGTTTAACGCGCAGTTCGTTGATTAGCTCGGGCGAATAAGCACAAGCTGTCCTTTCCGAAGCACGGTAAGCGATCCGTTGACCCGATCTTTTCATGCGACAGGTTTGCACGGCTTAAAGTTATTTTTGAAGAGGATCTGGAGAAATATGGGGAGGACGATCTGGACACGATCCATTTCTGGGATGCGCGACTTCTGGATTTCCTGCTCAGCGATGAGGTTCTCGATCTTGTTGAGCCGCTCGTTGGCCCAAATATTGGGCTCTGGAGCAGTCATTTCATTTCCAAGCCGCCGCTTAAGGGCAAAGCCACGCCATGGCACGAAGATTCGTCTTATTGGAATGGTCGGGTCTCGACGATGGAAGGCATCTGCACGGTCTGGTTGGCGCTCGACAAGACGATGCCTGAGAATGGATGTATGAGTGTCATCCCAGGGAGTCACAAAAATGGCTTTTCCGAGTGCGAATCGGTAGATACCGAAGAAAACATCTTCGGCTCAGAAATAAAGTCCGATCAGTTCGATGAGTCCCGCGCCGTTTATTTCTGTCTGGAGCCGAATGAGTGTAGTCTTCACGAAGCGAGGATTATCCACGGTGCAAAGGCAAATACTTCTCCCTACCGCCGCGCGGGATATACGATGAGATATTTTCCGACATCGTCCAAGGTGTATCCTGAGCGAATCCCCAACCACAAGATCTGGCTTGCCAGGGGAATAGACCTCGGAGGTAACCTGTACGAACGATAGGGGATTAAAACCAAAACAACGAGGCGAAGACTGCTCTTCGCCTCGTTGCTCTGCAAACCGAACTGATTAACCGAAGAGCTTGCCGAGAAAGCCACCGCCTCCGCCTAAGGAACTTAAAATTCCCTGTGCCTCCGGGTATCGGCTGCTCACAGCCTGAAGCGCTTCCGGATGGTTTTGTTGAACATATTGGGTCAGCTGGCCGAGGTCGTCCTGGGTCAGGTTATCGACGTCCGCGCTGCTTACTCCCGCCTTCTCTGCGAGGCTTTCCACATCTATTCCACGGTCGGAAAGATGCTGCAGGGCGTCCCCAATGAAGTTGCGGTGCGCCTGGGATCCTACTCCGGAATCGGAATCGCCTGAGTCGTCGGAATCGCCTCCGGAATCGTCTGAGCTTGTGTCGTCATCCTGAGAGGAGTCGTCCTGATCGTCGTCCTGGTCGTCATCGGAAAACTCGGCATTGTTCATCGTTGTAATATCCTTTCCAGAGGTGCTGAGCCATTATAACATACGAACCCACTATTGTTGAAGGGCCAGTTCTCGCGATGGCGGCACGGCAAGAAGTCCCAGGGCCTGCGCCTTTGCTCCGAACATATCCAGTGAAGCCAGGTGTTCGCTGTCGAGGCGATAATCCATGATCTCCGTGAGATACCGGATGCAGAGGCCGTAAGGGCAGTTAAGAGCTTCCGACTGCTCGCGCGCGATAACGTCCAACTGTGTGATACCCCAATCACGGGCCTTCTTAAGCGTATCCCCAAGGGTTCCGGACGCTATTTCCGGACGCGCCAGCCACACCGCAAACACAAAGGGTAAATCCGTCATCTCTCTCCATGCGTGGCCAAGATCGAGCACATTCAGATTCGTTCCGTCTGCAAGCATTCCCTTGTCGCCTATCAAGAGGCCGGCGTCGGCAATTTTAAGCATTTCTTCCAGATCTGGAGCGTGGTTCAAGAAGGCGGGGTGCGCGTGATAGACTTCTGAAAGAATGATCTTTAGAAGAGCGGATGAGGTTAACGACGAGGTATCCAGCGCCACGGTTTCCACCATGCGCCAGGGCAGCTTTGCAAAGGCCCGTACGGCCAGGATCTCATCCTGACCGGAAATGGACACATCGGGAAGTATTTCATACCCAGGCGTGCGGAAAAACTCAAACGACGACATGAGAGCGGCTTCAATCTCACCCGCTGCAAGCTGGGTTGCTAGAGCTGAGGGCACATCGAAAGTAACCTCAATCCCGCTGTTTCTTCCCTCTTCGGTGTGCGTAAACCATCGTGTAAGCGGCTTTTCGTTGAGGTAAGGCACACTGCCTATCCGTATGGACATCGTAACCCTTTCTTCTATGCTCTAGCTGCTTCTTTGTTACCCTTTATGCGGTATCCGGCATGAACCGTTTTCATCGCAGGGGGCCGGCAGTCCAAGGACGCGGGAGATGATCAGGCGATGATCTGCTATCCAGCGGTAAACGGCGGGGCCAATGCCGTACAGGAGGGGAAAGCGCATCAGAAGTCCCAGCCATCGCCAAGCCGGGAGCTGCTCCAGAACGGCTGCCCAGGCGAAGTAGCCCGATCTCCAGGTGCCGTCGGGCAGTTGGACGCGCATCAGGTCGAACAGGTCCTTTGAACTGAACCGTTCCGCGGCATAGTCTGCCCATTTTGGATCGTGCAGATCGACAATTCGAATCACTCCGTTGGGATCGAACCGTCCTATGCGCTGTGCCCCCGCGAGGCACATTGGACATTCACCATCTATGTAGACAAGAAGCCGTCTCATGTTAGTGGTGTCCAATCAGTACGTCGGTCAGTGTAAAGAGAAAGAGGCCGACACTGATATAGCCGTTGAGCGTAAAGAACGCCAGGTTCAGCTTGGAGAGATCGTTCGCTTTCACTAGAGACTGCTCGTAGATCACAAGCACGGCCGAGAAGACTACACCAAGGAAATAAAATAATCCCAGATGCGCGGTAAGGCCCATTCCTACGAGCAGACCAACCATAATGACGTGCCCAATTCTGGATACAATGAGCGCACGCTCATTACCGAGCCAGACTGACATAGAGCGAAGTCCCTGAGTTTTGTCGAATTCCGTATCCTGCAGCGCATACAGAATGTCAAAACCAAAGAGCCAGAAGATGACTGCGCCAGCCAGGAACATCGCAGGCGGGTCGAGCCTTCCCGTCACCGCAATCCAGGCGCCCGCTGGAGCCACGGAAAGTGCGAAGCCGAGAAAAAGATGGGAGAACGCCGTGAACCGCTTGGTGTATGAGTAGCCCAGTGCGAGCAGCAGTGCAACGGGCGACAGATACAGAGCCAGGGGATTGAGTTTGTACGCCGCGCCAACCAGAACGGCGCAGGCAATGATTGTGAAGAGGACGACCTGTGGAACGGTAAGCAGGCCGGCTGGAATCGCGCGCATTTTTGTGCGTGGATTGGCGGCGTCATAGGTTCTGTCGACAACACGGTTGAAAGCCATCGCGGCTGAGCGCGCACCAACCATCGCCAGCAAAATCCAGGGAAGCTTCTCCCAGAACAATGGCCAGCGACCATGCACGGCAACGACCGTTGCCATAAGGGCGAACGGGAGGGCGAACACGGTGTGTTCAATCTTGATCATCTCAAGGATGATTCGCGTTTGACGCCAAAACCGCGCCATCACATTCAGATCTGCAGTTTGTGTAGCGGACACTCCATTGATCCCCCTGATAATTGATAGTGTACCCTCAATACCATACATTGTGCATAATTTCACAAAGTATTTCCACCGTCCTCGTACGTGGGTATACTAACGTCGATTCGATAACATAAGATTCGACGCTTATGGTTCCTATCGATCCAATTTTGTACTCAGGAAGAGAGAACATATCTGTGGCAGATACAGCAGTGACGAATGAAATTAGGTGGGACTTAACGGATCTATACGCGGGCATTGACGATCCGGCCATCGACAGAGGCCTCTCCGAACTGATAGAGCGCTCAAAAAGCTTTGAAGCGACTTACAAAGGCCGCCTTTCTGCTGCGGACCTGACCGCCGAAACGCTGCTTGCGGCCGTGCAGGAATATGAAGCCATCGACAACGAATCGAGCAAGCCTGGGGTGTACGCCCATCTGCTCTTTTCCACCGATACCAGCGATGCCGCCCGCGGCGCTTTTCTGCAGAAGATCCGGGAGAAGAGCACCGAATTGTCTCTGCCGCTCCTCTTCTTCACACTGGAAATTGCCGCAGCGCCTGCCGAAGTCATTGAGCCTTTGATCCAGTCGCCCGAGCTTTCAAATTATAAGCACTACCTTCATGATGTCCGCAAGTACAGCGACCACATGCTGTCCGAGCCCGAAGAGCGTCTGTTGGAAGAGACGGCCAATACGGGGTCACGCGCCTTCCAGAGGCTTTTTAGCGAAACCACGTCCAATACAGTGTTTCATTTGGACGGCAACGAGCTTACTCAGAGCGAAATTCTGTCCAGACTCTATAATCCGGACCGCGAGATAAGAAAAGCCGCGGCTGCTGCCTTCAGCGCTGGACTGCAGACATCGCTGCGCACCATCGTGCTTGTCTTCAATACACTGCTGCAGGACAAAAACGTGAAGGATCGGCTGCGCAAGTACGGCTATGCCGAAGCGTCGCGCCATCTCTCCAACGAGCTGTCTAAAGAGACCGTCGATCTTGTCGTGGATACAGTCAAGGATAACTACAATCTTGTAGGCCGATACTACAAAGTGAAGCGCGATGTGCTTGGGGTGGATACGTTAACCCACTACGACCGCTATGCGCCTCTTTTTGCATCCGAGGAGACAGTAGAATACGACCACGCCAAATCGATAGTCCTCGAGTCCTTTGGGGACTTGTCGCCTCAGATGCGTGCGCGAGCCGAAGAGTTTTTCGACAAGAACTGGATCGACGCCACTCCGAACAAAGGCAAAGAGGGTGGGGCGTACTGCATGTATGTCACGCCGGATCTGCACCCCTACGTCTTTATGAACTATCTTGGGAAGATGAAGGATGTAATGACGCTGGCGCATGAACTCGGCCACGGCGTCCATGCGTCGCTCTCACGCGAGCAGACCATCCTGAACTTCCACGGCACTCTGCCTTTAGCGGAACTCGCCAGTACTTTCGGCGAAATGCTCGTCTTCGAAAAAGTCGTTGCGGAAGCCAGTCTCAAGGAACAGCTCGCGCTCTACGCCGAAAAGATCGAAGGAGCCTTCGCCACAATCTCGCGGCAAACCGCCCTCTATCGATTCGAGCAGGCCATCCACAACCACCGCAGAACCAAAGGGGAACTGTCCGCGGACGACTTTGGAAACTACTGGCAGCAGGAAGTCCAGCTCATGTTCGGCGATTCCGTGGAGCTAGGCGAAGAGCACAAAGCCTGGTGGTCCTACATCGGACACTTTGTGCGCTCGCCCTTCTACGTCTACGCCTACTCCTTCGGCGAACTGCTTGTCATGTCTCTGTTCCAGCAATACAAAAAGTCCGGCCCAGTCTTTGCCGAAAAGTATCTAAGAATGCTAAGCTGCGGCGGTAGTCTAACCCCCCAGGAACTAATGGCGCAGGTTGACGTGGACCTGGAAGACCCGAAATTCTGGCAAGGCGGGTTCGACGCGCTAGAAGTACTGGTCGCCAAGTTCGAATCCCTCTGGGCGGAGTATAAGAGCACACCAGCCTAAACTATCAGCCCTCATGAGAGTCAATCTTAGACGCACCAGATCTCCGGACTAAAGTCCTGCGCTGAGCGGCCTTCGGCCACAAAGTCCGCAAGCGGACTGCGATCGTGCTTCTGCGTGGAGTCCGCCTTGTGCGGACTTTGTGGGCGTCTTCGCCCGTTCAGCGTAGGAATTTATTCCGGAGCGAAGCAAGCGCTTCGAAATAACAGGTCTGCAATAGCTCGCACCTTGTAGACCAATCCTGAAAACACAAAGTGCTGAACAGTTATGCAGATCCTGGAGAGCAAAATTAGGAACTGTAGCCATCGGTACGGAAGACGATGTTTTGCTATTAAAACGGTCTGAAACTGGAAGTCTGCCCTACCGGTGGAAGGCGTTCTTCGGACGAGCATTTTGGGACAGGACATATCAACATGACTACAAACAGGTGGGATTGCCCGTTCTTCTGCCCGAAATGCAAAAGGGCGAGGAATGCCAGATAAAGTTTATCGTTGCCTGGTCCACGGGACCAGGGTATCGCAACCTTTGGAATATTCTTGAAGTGCCTGCATCTACTGTGCTGGGTGCCTGTGCCTGTAGTTAATCTACCTTACACTGGTCATATCCGACAACCTGTCCAGACGCCGCTGTTTTTCATTCAGGACATTTACGCGTTCGTTGTAGTCGACGACCATATCATCGTAAGCGTCTAAATCTCGCTGATAGGCTCGGTGCTCGGCGTTGTAGTCATCGACGTCTTCATTGAAGGCCTCCAGTGATGCTCGGTCTCTGCGGTCGAGCGTCCGCCTTTCATCGTCTATATTCGCTTTTCTTGAATCGAGTTCCGCGGCCTCTTGTTCCAGATCGGCCTTGCGCGCTGCAATCCTTCGTTTAAGATGGGCAAGACGTGGCTTGTTCAAAATGACATAGGCGTTCAGTCCATCCATTTCTGAATTTGAACGTTCCGATACATTTTGCGCACTGCTTGGGTCTGCATGCAACCCGTTCGACAGTGCCGGTAAGGCAATCAACACCGCCATCGCACACAGCGATTTTATCAATTTTCTTTGCAATGAGTTACGCCTCCTGTCTCTAAGGCTTATACCCATCCGCAACGCTATCCAGTCTCTTTCGCGTATAATTGTAGTACCGGGTCCCTGATCCGGGCTATCTTGCGGAAAGTGTGTGCTAAGTGGCGACGCTGCAGCGACCGGACAGTAATTTTGATGCTCTCGAGACTCCGCTCTATGGGGTCACAGCTCGATTACGCCTGATCCGACTTGTCCTTTTTGCATCTCGCGGCGCTCTGGCAGGAACCGCACTCTCGCTTCTGGCCGTTATTCTGGACGATTTTGCTCTGCTTCCAGACTGGTTTTCGCTTTATGTGTTCATCCCCGTCGCAATTCTCCTGGGCGGAGGCATAGGCGGTGTATTGGGAGCGCTAAAGCGGATTTCTCTTCGGAGCGCCGCGGCTCTAACGGAATCGCGTCTCGGGCTGAAAGAGCGCATTACTTCGGCGATGGAGTTTTCCCGCGATCCTGCGAACTATCATAAGGACGCGGAAGCGACCCTGCTGCTCCGTTTGCAGCAGGAAGATGCTGTTTTCCACGCACGGCTCATCCGTCCATCCGCCGCGGTTCCCTTTAAGATGTCGTGGGAAACAAAGGCGCTTATCCCCGCCTTTGTTATTCTAATGCTGGCTATCCTGCTGCCGAATCTCTTTGCACTGATCTCTCCACGCGAACGCAACGAGCAGGCCATTGTCGGGCAGACAGGCGTCAGGCTGATTAAGTCGGCCGACGACCTCGAAAAAGAAGCCATTGCGCACAGAGAGGCTGAGACCCTGCATATCGCACAGTCTATGCGCCGTCTTGGTCAGCAGATGCGCCACGGTCATATGGACAAGCGCCAGGCGATGCTTAAGATGGCCGGGCTCAATAAACAGATTGACGACGCCCGTAAATCCCTCAATGCCTCCGGCGGTCTTGCCAATCCAGGCGATCTAAATCAGGCCGGACAGCAGCTCGCTAAAGAGCTTGCGGCGGAAAAGAGCTTGTTCGGAAATATTCCGGGACAGAACATACCCAAAAAGGGACAGGCAAGTGCTAATCCGTCCACTACCTCGGGTGACATTAAAAACGCGGCCGATTCCACGCAGGAAGACAATGCGATGGGACTCGGCGATCAATTGCGCAAAATGGCGAACAGACTGAGTACACAAAATGTCAGCCCCCAGGAGCAAAAACAGACTGCCGGCGCTCTGGACAAACTTGCGCAGGCGCTGCAGGGCCCGTCGCTTCAAGATGCCAAACAGCACGTTCAGGCCGCGGCCGACGCTCTGCGCAAGGGAGACAAAACCACGGGGGCGAATGAACTGCGCAAAGCGGCGGATTCGATAGACAAGGCGATGCAGAAATCGCAAGACGCGCAGCAGGACAGCAGTGGGCTTGACGACGCCCAGTCTTCCGTCCAAAACACGCAGGACTCCATGGCAAAGGCGCAGACCCCCGCCCAGGCCAATTCAAACAGTGGATCGTCTCAAGGCAAGTCGGGGCAAAACGGGCAATCGGGTAAGAACGGCCAGTCTGGTCAATCCGGCCAGCAGGATCAATCGGGGCAAGGCCAGTCCGGACAGGGTGGTCAGCAAGGCCAGTCGGGCCAGAACGGACAGGGCCAATCAGGTCAAGGTCAATCAGGACAAGGCGGTCAAGGTCAGTCGGGTCAGAGCGGACAGGGGCAATCTGGACAAGGCCAATCCGGTCAAGGTCAGTCAGGACAAGGCCAATCGGGGCAGAACGGCCAGGGCTCCGAGGGAAGCAATGGTGGCAACGGGCATTCCGGCAGCAGCGCAAGCGGTGGATCCAAGTCCGCCGGAAATTCATCTGGAGGCGGACGGTCTCAGGGGCAGGGATCCACCGGACATTCGCCTGGCACTCAGCCGCCCAACCGAACCTGGGACAGCGATTCGCATATGCAGGATGCCGCAGGCAAGTTCGCCATTCCTTCGGGAAATCGGGCCGGTTATAAAGGCGGAATGGACTCCGCCCCCCGGATGTCGCTGCCATCACAAACCATGGGCCAGCAGCAGAGTAAGGTGCCGTACGAGCAGTCGGTGGATCAAGCGCGCAGGACGTCCGAAACGGCGATGGATAACGAAGACATAGCCCCGGCGGACAGAGCTCTTGTGCGCAAATACTACGATTCTCTGGCACAATCGCATTGAAAAAGCAAAATGAGAGAGGACAGGCTTTAATTTATGCCGCTTGACGAAACGAGTGTTGCCCGCTTTAAAGAGGACTTTGGACGTGTACGGGCCGAGGTAGGCAAGGTCATTGTTGGACAAACGGATATTATCGACGGAGCGTTGATTTGTCTTCTCGCCGAAGGTCATGTTCTCCTTGAAGGCGTCCCCGGCCTTGGGAAGACACTGCTTGTGCGAACACTTTCCCAGGTCCTCGATATATCGTACAATCGCATCCAGTTTACGCCTGACCTTATGCCGGCGGACATCACAGGCACAAATATCCTGGCCGAAGACCCCGAAGGACGCAAACAGTTCCAGTTCCAGCCCGGCCCTATCTTTGCAAGCATCGTACTGGCGGACGAAATCAATAGAGCGACCCCCAAAACCCAGTCCGCCATGCTTGAGGCCATGCAGGAGCATTCGGTGACCGTGGCCGGAAAGATGTACAAGCTGCAGGAGCCCTTCTTCGTGCTTGCTACACAGAACCCCATCGAAATGGACGGCACCTATCCGCTGCCGGAAGCTCAGCTCGACAGATTTCTGTTCAAACTAATCGTGACAACACCGTCTCTTGCCGAGCTTTCCGCCATTCTCGACAGGACGACTGGAGCGAGCGTCAGTACAGCGGAAAAGGTGCTTACCAGCGGTCGGATTCTGGAGATGCGTCAGATTGCCAAAGAAGTGCCCATCGCATCCCACGTCCGCGAGCATGCCGTACGGATCGTCCTGGCAACACATCCTCGGTCCGAATCCGCGCCGCAGATTACCAATCAGTTCGTAAGGTTTGGCGCTTCCCCCCGTGGGGCTCAGGCTCTCGTACGAGCCGCCAAGATACGCGCGCTGCTCGATGGACGATACAATGTCGCGTACGAAGACATCATGGCCGTGGCGCCCGCCGCGCTTCGCCATCGTGTGATCCTGAATTTTGAGGCGGAAGCCGAAGGAATCACCACCGACTCTATCATTCGTGAGGTTCTCAATACGCTTTCGGCAAAGCTAACCGCCCGCGCGGCCTGATCCAAAGCGCCTTGAGCCAAACTGCCGATGTTCAGTCCCTACGCTCTACTACTGCTTCTCTTTCCATTGCCCGTTGGGACCGACCGCAAATTGCGGAGGGTCCCATGGGCAACCCTGTCCCTCATCGCCCTCAATTTTCTCTTCTACGTCATCACCCGCCCCGATACCAGGCCGGATATGGGGGCCGATCTGTTTGCCCAATGGGGACTGACACCGGGAAGCGGTGCGCCGCTAACCCTGATTACGTACCAGTTCGTGCACGTAAGCTTGCAGCATCTCTTCTGGAATATGCTCTTTCTCTGGCTGTTTGGCCCTCCCGTGGAGGAAGCTGTTGGGACAGCGTGCTTCCTGCTCCTCTATTTTGGAGGAGGACTGGCTGCCGGTGTTTTGAACATGGCCTTTGTCCTCATTGGGACCGGATTTAGTGGAGCGGCTCCTCCTCTTGTCGGAGCATCGGGAGCCATTTCCGCCATTCTTGCGCCCTTTGCCGTGCGCTTTTACCGATCGAAAATCCACATGATCTGGCTGCCGGGGTCTCTGTTCGGCTCGCGTATGTGGATACAGGTCCCCGCCCTTGCCGGAGTCAGTCTGTGGCTAGTGGAAACCGCGGTTGGAACCGTGCGAACCTACACCATCCAGCAATCCGGCGGAACGGCCTATTGGGCTCACGTGGGCGGTTTTATCTTCGGGTTGCTTGCCGTGGAAATCAGCGGCCTGTTAAGGCGCGGTCAGCAGCAATATCTGCTCGAAGATGCACGGGCCGCATCGGAACGGGGGCACGTACTCATTGGAACCGCTCGGCAGTGCTACCAGGCATTTCTAAGGACGGATCCGAATAATATAGAAGTTCGGTTTGAATATGCAGCCGTTCTGGTGCGTGAAGTGGGAGAACATGGATCTAGGGGAGTTCACAGCGCAGACTATGCCTTCGCCCAAGAGGAATGCCGCAGCGTTGTGCGCGCCTTGTTGGACCGCGGTCGTTTGACAGAGGCCTATGCCTGCTACTCCGATGCTCAGCAGAATGGGGTTACCCTGAACCCGCTGCCGGAAGAGCGCTTGAAGCTGGCCCGAGCCGCGGAAGACGCCGGCGATGCGGAATCTGGGAGACGTCTGCTGCGTTCAGTAATCCGGGACTATCCGGATTCTGTGGAAGATGAAGTGGCGCGCTTGCGTCTCGGCCAGATGCTAATTACAACAGCGCCTGCCGAGGCCGCCGAAATGCTGCGTAAGTTTCTGGAGAGATATCCGCAAAGCCAGTGGAAGGTTCTGGCGACGCAGCTGCGGGAAGACGCACATGCACGCGCCGTCAGACGCGCCCCGTCCCTTTCCGGTCCGGCGTCGCCTTCGTCAACAGATGGAGAAGTTAATCCGGCGTAATAGCGGAAACCGAAGCTGGATAGCCGCTGGCGCGCAAGGCATCGGCTGCGGCGTTGGCGGCGGACTTGCTCTGGTAG
>Ga0302315_10002662_pt1 | contig 16683 bp, 17 predicted proteins | sample III_Palsa_N3_1_FD_200532 | JGI IMG/M metagenome (GOLD analysis project Ga0302315, IMG submission 200532) | Peat permafrost microbial communities from Stordalen Mire near Abisko, Sweden - III_Palsa_N3_1 | ecosystem: Environmental > Terrestrial > Soil > Palsa > Peat permafrost | place: Sweden... | reverse complement strand
CTGATCTTGGAGATATGAATGGGAGAATTCTTGTACAGATATAATCTAAGCTTCCTATCTGAGCCGCATAGTGATATAACAATTCTTTTTTTCGCGAAAGAAGATCATTCTTTAAAAGATTAATCCGAAATAATAATAGTTCTCTAGGTATTGATTTAAAATAAGCAGAATAGAATGACAATGGAGCTTCTTGCTTAAACAAATAGTTACTATCAGGATATACCGGAAAATCTTTTAATGAACTATTTAAATCAGATTCTACTCTGTTTCTAAATTCTTTTTGGCATATATAAATAGAATCGCCCATAGCATTTATTATGCCTTCATTTAATGTTTTAGAATTTAAAATATCATTTTCAACTTTCTCATATACTAGGTTTAAGTGATCCGCTTTTATTAAAGCAGTTTCTATATCTCTTAATACTTTTATTTCTTTAGGCCTACTACCTCTATCATAAACTGCTTCATAAATTCTACTTTTAGCTTCATTAAATTGTTTCTCTATTCTTTCATCATCCTCTATTATTACTTTATTAGCAATTTGAATAATATTAAGTTCCTCACTTGTAAATGAAGGACTACTGCAACTAAAAAAGAGAAACACAAAAAAAAGTATAATTAGTACGTATTTATTACAAATCATCTTAATAGCATTTTTTTCTGATTTGGTATTCATTTATATAACCAATAGAAGTATCATTAAAACTATAAATATTTATTTCCCCTCTGATTGTTCTTTTGCAAAGTCCATTCTTATTAAACTTACCAACTTTAGTTTCGATACCAATTTTACCAACCCCATTAGAATCAATGGAGATTTCGACACCCTGGCACGTGATTGATTTTATTAACGACTTATTATTACTACAGCACATCAGAGGAATAATTTTTGCTTTATATATTTTCCCTTCTTCTACAATATTAGATTCTGCAATAACTTCAACATTTACTTTATCAAATCGGATTTGCTTATCATCAAACGATTTTATTAATTCTTGCAAAAACTTATTTTCTTCCATGAGGATTTTCGTTTTTAAAGTTGCAAGGGTTAATAGCTGCAAACTTGTATATGATTTACTACTTAACTGCTCTTTAATTTGATTATAAAAAATATTAGAATCTTTGTTACTGTAACATCTTCTAAACTCTTCTACTTTTCCAAATAATAATCTAATATGTCCGCTCTCTATCATTTGTTTTTCAGTACTAACTTTTATATTTTGATCTTTGACGGAACTATTGAGAATTAAAGAATCATTTATTTTCTTAATAAATTTATATATAGAGTTTTTATACTGATTTGCCTTTTCTGCGTTATTAACTAATTCAACTTCGTCACATTTATTACCTCTATCTTCAGCGTAATAATGTAGTTGTCTAACAAACTTTTTATTCTCTTCCTTTATTTCCTCAGCCACCTCATCCAGCTTTTGGGCATCTTCCAGCAAGGCCTTCAGGTTTATATCCCTTTGTCTATTGCAGGAAAATAGTCCAGCAACTAAAAGAAGTATAAGAAAAGTCTTAGTTAAATGTTTCGGAGTATAAATCATGCGTATAGTTAAGTCTGTCTAAGATAACAATTTTCCCTTATCCTCAAAAAACTCCTCTATCCTCTTTTTTTCTTCCTCAGGAGTAAGCCCTTTGTAATAGGACTCTTTTAGCAGGGAAAATAGTCGGTTCAGCAGGGCATTGTCCCCCTGCATCAGTACCAGCCTTTTTGTTTTGTGGGTTATTAGTTTCTCCGCCAGCCGGGTAACCTGTGCAGCAGAGGCGGCGCCATCTATGGAGATATAAAGTACAATCTTATCTGACTGCTCCACCAAATCCGCCGCATAGTTGAACATAAACGAGTCCGACCGGCTGTCCAAATCGAAGGTCGTTATACCCTCAAAACGGGCTTTGGCCCACAAAATAAGTTCTTTTTCGTAGGCGCTTGTTAAAGATTCGGTTAATTCTATATAAATTAAACCTTTCATTTTGGGTAGCAAAAGTAATGGAAATAGCTGAAATATATAAAAAATACCTGCAATGCGCAGGGGTAAGCACAGATACCAGGCAAATAGGCAACGGAAGTATGTTCTTTGCCCTGAAGGGCGCCAACTTTAACGGCAACGCATTTGCAGCAAACGCCCTGCAACTGGGGGCAAAATATGCGGTAATCGACGAGGAGCAGTACCAACTGGATGAGCGGTACATTCATGTGCCGGATGCTTTGGAGGCTTTACAGCGTCTGGCCAACCACCACCGCAGGCAGTTTAAAATTCCTTTTATAGCCATTACAGGTTCTAATGGTAAAACTACTACGAAGGAACTGGTAAACGCTGTGCTTTCGGCAAAGTACAAGGCCTACGCCACTAAGGGCAACCTGAACAACCATATAGGTATTCCGCTTACCTTATTAGCCATAAAACCTGATGTGGAAATAGCCATTATAGAAATGGGGGCTAACCACCAAAAGGAGATCGAGGGTTACTGTAAGATAGCCGAGCCTACGCATGGACTGATTACCAACATAGGTAAGGCCCACCTGGAAGGCTTTGGCGGTTTTGAAGGCGTGAAGAAGGGCAAGGGAGAACTTTATGACTACCTGCTAAAGACTAACGGAATAGCCTTTATAAATTCTACCAATGAAGTGTTAAAAAACATTGCTAAATTTCCGAAGCCGGTTTACTACCCGCAGAAGGGAGATTTTTATTCCTGTTCTTTTATAGAGGCTTCGCCATTTATAAAAGTGCAGGCAGAGAACGGCGAGTTGATTACTACCCAGATTATAGGAGCGTATAATTTTGAGAACATTGCCGCCGCTTTGTGTATTGGCAAATTCTTTGATGTTCCCGTTACAGACGCCAACAAAGCTGTAGCCGCTTACGACCCACAGAACAATCGCTCTCAGGCGGTAACTAAAGGAACTAATACCCTTGTTATGGACGCCTATAATGCTAACCCTTCCTCTATGAAGGCGGCGATAGAAAACTTTGCCAGGTTGGAAGCTGTCACTAAAATGGTGATACTTGGAGATATGTTTGAATTGGGGGAAGAGAGTAAAGCAGAGCATGAGAATTTGGGGAAGCTGCTGGTTTCCCTTTCTGGTAGTTTTAATAAAATACTATTAGTTGGTAAGCAAATGCACTATGCCAAAGAACAATTAGCATCCGCAAATTATTTTGAAACCAAAGAGGCTTTATTAGACTGGCTTAGGGAGCAGCATTTTGAACATTCTACTATATTGATAAAAGGCTCGCGGGGTATGGGCTTGGAAGCGGCGAGGGAGGTTTTATAGTTTAAAATAAATAGTATAATAGTTAGTGCATTTTCTTTATAGCTTCAATCAATAGTTGGGTTCTTTTTTCGCGGCCTTCTTTACTTAAATGATATACGGTATCGAAAAAGTAACTTTGCGGCCATATAAGGGTAACAGGGTTTTCGAGTATGCTTCCGGGAAAATCTTTATTGCATGTGGTATATAAAACTTCAAGCCTTACTTTATAAGGGGATATAAAATAAATATCGGCGGCAGGGAAACTAAGGTAGCAGGTTGCTCCCTTTTTCTTACAATTTTCCATAAAGGAAGAAATAAGTTTAATAGTAGTAGCGGAAGGATCTTTTTTAAGAGAAGAGAAATCGACAGTATATTCTTTGAGGTCAATAATAGAATCCAGGTGCCCCACAAAATCCCCATACTTGTTAAAATTACTTCTTCTGTAAAACTTATCTTCTTTTACTTTATACTCTCCACGGATGTAGTACCATAGGCGGTAATCCAGCTGGTATAGCAAAAACTCCGCTTTAAGCTTTAGCCTGTTCTCCCGGTCGTAATAGTCTAACGCCTGAGGATAGGAGTAAGCGAGGTTAAAAAATTCCGGCTTAGAAAAATTGGTTTCAAACCAGTACTGGTATTCGGGAATCAGGATAATTATGTCGTTCTTCTTGCAATTGGCGAGCGCTAGGTTAAGATAAAGTTCTAAGGGAGAACCGCCGTATAGGCCCGTATTACAAACCGGGCGATTTAGCTCCTTTGAGATCTTTTCAGAATCGAAGCCAAAAGCCACGTTGGAGCCTCCCACCAATATAATTTTACCGGCTGGCAAACTCTTTAAAAGCGCCTCCTTGTCTTCCAAAGCGGCATAGTAACTGGAGGACTTATCCGGTTTGGGTATTATTTTGTTAAGCGCTACCAGGCTAAGCCCCACAGCTATTAGTAAACAGGCTATATAAATGATACCTTTTTTCAAAACTGGAAGTAGATAAACTGTGTGTTGCTATAAAATTTGCCAAATAGTAAAATAAGCATCAATACGGCGTAGTAAGTAAACCATCTGCCAAATATAAAAGGTTTGCTAATGTTGGTAGATGGTTTAGCATACAAATATTCTACAACTAAAACAGAGGCCATGGATAAAAAGGCCAGCGCCAGTTGGTATTTTGTATCTCCCGCAGTTATAAATGGTTTCATAGGGGTTAGTCGGCCAAATTCTTTCACGAACCATACGGAAAACTTCCAGTTTGGGGAGCGGAAGAATATCCAGGCGAAGGTTACTATAGCAAAAGTAAACGCTACCCTTATAAACTGTGGTAGTTTAATAGTTGTAGGCAAATAAGTGGCGAACAACAAGCCCGCTACCATTAGCAGGCCATGCAGGGCGCCCCACACCGCAAAGTTCCAGCTGGCGCCGTGCCAGATGCCGCTTACCACAAATACTATCATAAGGTTACGGCATACCTTGGGAACGCTTACCCTGCTGCCACCCAGCGGAAAGTATAAGTAGTCTTTAAACCAGGTAGATAGCGAGATGTGCCACCGTCTCCAGAAGTCGGAAATGCTGGCGGCCAGGTAGGGCATGTTAAAGTTCCGCATCAGCTCGAAGCCCAGTATGCGCGCTGTACCCCTTGCTATGTCTGTGTAGCCGGAGAAGTCGCAATAGATTTGGAAGGAGAAGCAGACTGCCGCAATAGCAACCCCTACCGTTCCAAAGCCCTGAGGATCATTAAATACAGGGTCTGCTACAGAAGCCAGGCGGTCCGCTATGACCAGCTTTTTAAAGAAGCCCATTAGCATAAGACGCAACCCTGAACCTATTCTGTCCCAATCAATTATGTGGACTTCGCGGAACTGCCCCAGCAGGTTCTGCGGGCGTTCTATGGGGCCTGCTACCAGTTGGGGGAAGAACATAACGTACAGGCTGTAAATGCCAAAGTTACGCTCGGCCTTTTGCCTGCCGTAGTAGATTTCCATTACATAGCTGAGACTCTGGAAGGTATGGAAGGAGAGGCCAATGGGTAACAGGATGCTAAGTTCCTTTAAACCAATAGGATATCCTGTCCAGAACCCTAAGGTATTCAGGTTTTCGACCAGGAAATTGTAATATTTAAAGACGGCGAGGATGAGTATGGTAATGATAACGCTGAATGCGAGCCAGAGTTTACGGGCGCTGCCCTCGGTCTTTTCGATCATGATGCCGGCGGTGTAGTCCACTATAATGGTGCTGAAGAGGATGAGGATATACACGGGCACAAAGGCCATATAGAAGTAGCAGGAGGCGGCCAGCAGAAAGAACCACCTGAAACGATGGGGCATAAGGTAGTAGGCTGCGACTACCACTATAAAAAACAATATAAACTCTAAGGAATTAAAAAGCATTAGTTAAACCAGGGCATGCGCCGTTAAAAATATTCCCCTGCAAATAAAACAAATTTAGATCGTTTAGGAATAATAAGCATTTTATTTATTAAAATGTTTGGCAAAAAAAGGAAGTATAGCGGGGAACTTTTTTGGGCAATAAATTGTATTTTTTTTATAACATCATGGCTGTATTTATCTTCTTTTATACTACTATTTGGCCTGTGCCAACTGGCACAAAGGCATAGTTGCCGAATGAATAACCTCTAATTTACTACTAAGCCAGATAGGGAAGGCAAGTTTGTGCTACTTTTAAAAGTTTAATTTTACTAGTAATCTTACCTGGCACACGTTGGCACACTACTTTTTTATTGTTTTGGCATTGTTATGTCATTGTTATGGCATTGTTTTGTCATTGTTTTTTGCATTGTTAATTTTGGGGCATGTAAGATTTTTCTGTTTTTGAACGCTGTGCCAGTTGGCACAATCTAAGTGTAAAGTTTAAAGAGTCATCCCCCTGGCCCCCTTCCCTTACGCATAAGCTTTCGCACAAGGGGGACAAAAAGGTAGCACAGAACCTCTGGATTGTGTAGAAAAATTATAGTAGTATGACTATGGCGCAAGTATTTATTTATGCTTTATATTTAGTTGTTGTTGGCTTCTTGCTTGTAAGATTTTTGAGTGAAGCAAATCTTGTTGGCGGGACGCCAACAAGTAGTTAATAGTAGCATATTTTCTGATTTCTAAAAAACTGATTTCACTTTTTTAGCTCTCTAAATATTGGGACTGGTACAATTAGTTTCATTTGGCTTTAGGTTGAGATGAAGACATATTCGATTCAACTTTACTATTAATTTTATCGCATAAATAATCAACGTACCTACCTAAAGAATCACTTCTATAAGGAATCCCTGACGGAAACCCTGATTCTACATTGAAATTATATGATAGTAATTCAAGTATTGTCCCATAATTACTAGTATTTAATGCCGAAAAATCAATTTTGTTTCCATTTTTAAGATGTACAGATAAAATCATTTCGCATATAGGATGTGGATGCGAATAAGAAAACCAGGGAAGTTCTTTGGCAGTCTTAATAAGATTAAATATAGTTCTAATTGAGTCCTTATTGTAAATAGTTATACTATCAATAAATTTAATATCATAATTAGGAATATTATATATAGAAAGATATTTGACATCAGCTAAAGATAAATCTTGTAATTCCTCTTGCTTTTCCGTAGATGCCTTTCTTCCAGGTGCATCTGCAATATATGATTTAAGTATATAAAGCACTACTACTACAGCAATGATTGCAGATAAAGTTTTTTTTATAATTTCAAGTCTATTGGAAGTGATAAATATACTTAATAGTATAATAAATACATATACGAATACTATTAGCCAAAATAAGTATGTTAGAAATATCATCATAATCAGTTATAAATATACGTTATTCTTATACTTTAATTATTCCGTCCCAGCAGAGTCTCCCATAGGACTCTGCGTATCAAGAAGCCTGCCAGGGCAGGTACTAAAGAGACTCTGCCAAGACAAAAAGGTTTAGCGCTGTATAAATCTTGTTGGCGAGACGCCAACAAGGAAGCAAATATTTATTACTACCAGACTATACATTGAAACTCAACTACCAGAAGATACCAAATCGACTATTTAACCAAGATATGTTTACTACTTACTAGTTCCTTTTTAAAGTCCACGAGTCCAGGTATTCTGTGCCTTCTTCAATATCGCAACACTCGCTAAAAACGTTTGGTTTTTCTTCGTGAAGTTTTGTATAAAAGGCATGATTGTAAAGGGTAATACTAGTTCCATCTTCGGAGATTTCGCAATAGGCAACCGAGGTATGGCTACCGGCGCATATTTTACAGGTATGTTCGTTAACCGTAGCAGATGTAATTTTCCAGTAGATGCCGTATTTTTTGCCAACTAATTTGTTAGCGCCCTCGTACTTGCCGGAGAAGAAACGATCAGGGTGATCCGTCTGCTTAATTACTACTTCGTCTCCCGTCTGTTCTATAGTAAATGCCAGCGTATCCCCATCGTTAGTAATACCCGTCCAGTCCCCTGCCAGGTTTTTTTTACGTTTTTGCAACCTTAGTTCGTAAGATAGCCTTGCTATATTTTTCATAATCGCGGTATCATTAGGCGCAAATTGCAGGTACTTATTGTAGTAATCTACAGCCAGGGCATATTCATTTAAGCAATCGCAGGTTTTTGCCATGTAGTAAATGTAGCGGGGCTGGCTTTGGCCTTTTGCAGAAACTTCGCTTAGGGCTTCCTTTGCCCCCTTGCAATCGTTCTTTTCTTCAAGCGCATGTTGCGCCTCTAAAATTTTGATGGCGTCGCTTTGGGCGGTTGCCAAATTATAAGCCAGCAGAGTTACTAAAACAACTAAAACCTTCATAAGAGATTGAAAAAGCCCGTAAGTGGCTTAAAGTTAATATATTTTCCTATTTTATAAGATGAAAATACTGTTTTACAATTTCAGGTATTATAGGTAAAAGTCGCTTATACTATAAGTTTAAAAAGCGGTGTTGTATAACTCTTATTAGGGCTTAAAGAAGATTTTTGAATGGGGAAATGAAATTACCGGCAGGTGCAGTTGTTAATTACTTTGCGAATGAACCTAAACATTACATACTCCTCGCTCTCCTGATCTTTATTTACTAACAATTCCAGTTCGCTTATAACCCGTTGCCTTATAGCGTCGGTCCTTAAATACTTGACGGCGTTCTCTGCAATATAGTTTCTTTTTTCGGTTTCGGTATGGGAGCGGTATTCGTAGTAAACCTCTTTTATAAGTAGGTCGCAGCGGGAGGGATCTAATGCTTTAAAAGCTTTTTCCTTAATGGAACTCAGCTCTTTACCAGAAATAAGGCAATCGCAGTCGGCTATGCTCAGGTATAAGTAGGTAAGGTAATGTTCGTAAACCCAACTAAGGGTAATATTCGAATGTATCATACTAAAACAACTGGGTTCAAATCTCTAGTATGTTTACGAATTATGCAAAAAAATAGCCTCGAAATATTCGAGGCTATTTATGTAATCTTCAACTAATTCTTACATCATGCCGCCCATGCCGCCGCCCATTGGAGGCATAGCAGAAGCGCCTTTTTCTTCCGGTTGGTCTGCTATAACGCACTCTGTTGTTAACAACAAAGCAGCGATAGAAGCAGCGTTTTCCAGAGCAAGACGAGTTACCTTAGTAGGGTCTATAATACCTGCGGCAACCAAGTTTTCGTACCTGTCTTCGCGGGCATTGTAACCGAAGTCGTCTTTGCCTTCTTTTACTTTTTGCACTATTACAGAACCTTCCAGGCCAGCGTTAGATACAATAGTTCTTAAAGGAGCCTCGATAGCTGTTTTGATGATGGCGATACCAGTGTTTTGGTCTTCGTTTTCACCTTTAAGCTTCTCTAGGGCTGCTGCAGCTCTGATAAGAGCAACGCCGCCGCCAGGGATAACGCCTTCTTCAACGGCAGCCCTTGTAGCGTGTAGCGCATCGTCAACGCGATCTTTCTTCTCCTTCATTTCCACTTCAGTAGCGGCTCCTATGTATAGGATAGCTACTCCGCCGGAAAGTTTGGCAAGCCTTTCTTGTAATTTTTCTTTATCGTAATCAGAAGTAGTAGAGTCTATTTGAGACTTGATTTGGTTAACCCTAGCCTTAATATCTTCTTTCTTACCAGATCCATTAATTATAGTGGTGTTATCCTTGTCTATGTGGATTTTTTCAGCCGTTCCAAGGTACTCAAGCGTTGCATTCTCAAGTCTGTATCCTCTTTCTTCAGAGATTACAGTACCGCCAGTTAATACAGCGATATCTTCCAGCATTGCTTTTCTTCTGTCGCCAAAGCCAGGAGCTTTTACAGCGGCTATTTTTAAAGCGCCTCTTATTTTATTTACTACCAAAGTAGCAAGAGCCTCGCCGTCAACATCCTCAGCGATGATAAGCAAAGGCCTTCCGGTTTGTACAACTTGCTCCAGTATAGGAAGAAGTTCTTTCATAGAAGATACTTTCTTCTCGTAGATAAGAATGTAAGGACTATCAAGGTCAGCTTCCATTTTATCTGCGTTAGTAACGAAGTAAGGAGAAAGGTATCCTCTGTCGAATTGCATGCCTTCTACTGTTTTTACTTCAGTTTCTGTGCCTTTAGCTTCTTCTACAGTAATAACGCCGTCTTTACCAACTTTGTCCATAGCGTCTGCTATCATTTTACCAATTTCTTTATCGTTATTGGCAGAAATAGTAGCAACCTGGGCAATTTCGTTAGAACCGCTTATTTTTTTAGATTGTTTTTTAAGGTTTTCTACAACAGTAGCTACCGCTTTGTCAATCCCTCTTTTCAAGTCCATTGGGTTAGCTCCTGCGGCTACGTTCTTAATACCGGCGTTAAAGATAGCCTGTGTAAGTACTGTAGCTGTAGTAGTGCCATCGCCAGCCTGATCGGCAGTTTTAGAAGCTACTTCTTTTACAAGCTGTGCGCCCATATTTTCAATAGCGTCTTTCAGCTCAATGTCTTTTGCAACGGTTACACCGTCTTTAGTAATGGTAGGAGCTCCGAATTTCTTATCAAGAATTACGTTTCTTCCTTTTGGGCCAAGGGTAACTTTTACGGCATCCGCTAAAGCGTCTACGCCTTTTTTAAGTTTTTCCCTTGCTTCGGTGTCAAAAAATATATTTTTTGGCATAGTTGTTTTGTTTTAAGTTTTAGGTGTTTGTTAAATTATTCCAAAGATGTCTGATTGCTTCATGATAAGGTATTCCTTGCCGTCTATAGTGATTTCAGTTCCGGAATATTTACCATAAAGAACATGATCGCCTACTTTTACAGTTATAGGTTCATCTTTTTTTCCTTCGCCAATCGCTACTATAGAGCCTTTTTGAGGTTTTTCTTTTGCGGTGTCAGGAATGATGATACCGGATGCTGTTTTTTCTTCAGCGGCAGCTGGTTCCACTAGAACTCTGTCTGCCAGTGGTTTAAAATTAACTTTTGCCATAATTATTTAAAATGGATTTGGTTTGCAAAAAAAATTTATGTCTACCCCCAATCGAGCATTAACTGTGCCAATGCCTGAAAAGACAATTAATCGGACAAAATTGCAGAAGCCTTTGTATGCTTTATTATTAAATTATTTATTAAACTGACAGAAAAAGCCTTTTTGACAGGGTTTATACAACTACCTATTTGTATTTTTCGTATATTAATGGAAAGAAAAGGGACTTAAAAATACAGAAAGCCATGAAAGAATTGCACAAAGACTGGATTACACAAGGTATTATCGATTTTGAGTACAAAAAGTATGTTTTGCTTGCCTACTTACAAAATGTAAAAGAAAATTTTAGCGACAAAAAGTTATATCCCTATTTGTCAGACTTATTATTTCATTATAATAACCTTGTTTATATAAAGGAAAATAAAAAGCTTTTGAGGGAGAATTTCCCCAAACAAATCTCTAAAGCTGATTTTGAGAAACTGGAGCTTATTTATGATGAAATAGTTAGCGATGACTCCATAATGCAGCAGATTGAGGAAATAATAAGCTATTCATTGCCAAAAGTGAAAGAGCATTTATTGGAAGGAAGAGACATTTATGAAGGGGTTGAGCAAAAGTTAAGCATAACTCCTATCGGCCTTTCTCCCCTTTATCCTGATGAAGGGTACTTGTTCATTAATATTGACAGGGAAAGGGAGGCCAGAATTTTTGAATATCAGATTACTATTTTTGAAAATGCGGATGAAAAATACAGAGGAGTACATTTAAACTTCCTGGAAAATGTAACCAAGAGCATTTTTAATACATTTGAGGCTATTAAACTTGACTTAGTGAGGCGGTATACAAAATTGCCCAACCCTGCCACCTTTCTTATTGACTCTAAAGAGAATTACCCATTTGATGAAACCTTGCTGCCCATTGCAAAGCGGTTGCTTGTAAAGTACGTTAGCTCAACATAATAGTAATGTAAGTTTTTTGATTGTTTTGTCTAATAATAAGTTATCTGATAGTTTTGGTATATCTATTTAAATTCCATTAAAATACAAAAATTTGAGTTTTAATAAAATTTACTACTGAGTTTTATAAAAAACTATTTGTAGATTTTGATGTAATAATTTTTGATAATTGGCGTAATAGTTTCTGATAATTATAACCAGAAAAAAAACCACTATGAAACCAATTTTTAATAAAGTAGCTATAACAGTTATAGCGCTAAACTGTTTTGTAAGTAGTTCATGCAAAAAAAGTGATAACGCTCCCCCGACGGCGCCTACAGGAACAACATATACTATTAATGGAACTACCTATACCGCAACTACGCAAGTAGCAGCGCATAACGATTCCTCTGTACAACAAGGTGTTTTCCCGGCTCTTTCTACCACTAGCGGATACATAAGTTATACGCTTACACAAGATACTTTATATCAGTATTTATTTGCTCAGGAGAATGTATCAAGCGCGGGAGATACTACAAAATTAGTAATACTGATGTCTTCTCCAAATGGTTTGTCCACGGGATTATACTCTATTATAGGCGGGCCTTTAACTACTATTACTAGCAATGTGTCCAACTTTGCTACAATAAGTTATTATGATTCTAAAAATAATTTTTCGGACAGCGCAATGGTTGGAAAAAATATTGGAGCATTTTCTATTAATGCCATAAATAGTAGCTCATCAGGCGGCGGCACGTTAAGCGGAGTATTTAACTTTATTGTTACAAACAAAAAAGGAAATGTGCCGACAACAGATACAATTACCGGAGGGCAGCTTTTTAATATACCCTTTCAGCAGTTTTAATAGTAGTCAACTATAAATGCAGTTATAAAAAGCCCTTTATTAAAGGGCTTTTTAATTTTAGCTTGTATAGGCTTATTTTTTAGTAAGCGAATAACTTCTTATCTTTATCCTTAACATACATACTGTTATGAAGCATTTTGTTACTAAAATTACTCTTACAATCGGGGCATTTGGTTGTTTTATTCTTTCATGTAGTAAAAAGAAGGATGCTACTCCATCTGAAACCTGTAATCAGCAAAGCGAATGGCAGAATGGGGTAAAGGGAGACTCGTTTGCTTATAACGGAAGCAACCAGCTAATAACTATTTTTGAATACGATTCCACCGGTAAACAAGCCTCGGTAGCAGGCATTACTTATAATAATAACGGAACAATAGCCCAGTTTACTATTGCTTATAGTGGCGCCGATAGTTCTGAATCTATGAAAAATTATTATAACTCTTCCGGACAGTTAAACTACCAGTTGGTCTATTCTATAATAGGCGTTACTACTACAAAGACAGATTCTATAGTATATCAATATACCGGTAACAACATTACTACAGAGATAGATTATTCCGTTGGCGTAAACGCAAGTCCAAGTGTTTCGTTTAGTTCGGTATATACCTACGACGGAAATGGGAACGTGCTTACCGAAAAGGATACCTACACCGGCGGCTATGATATGTACACGTATACCTACGATACGGAAAAGATTCCCTATGGAACGCTTATTACTAATGCATATACCAGCACAGGAGATGGTATAGACATGGCCTATTTGAATGGAAAGAATAACCTGACTTCAATGGTTTATACTGTTAATTCAGTTACTCAGCCAGGTAACTTTACAACATCCTATTCTTACAATAGCTATGGTTATCCTGTAGCGACAACTGATAACTATAGCGGCCAAATCTATTCTTCCAGTTATAATTATGTTTGCAAATAGAGTACTAATTAATACTATGGAGTAAAACTAAAAAAGCCCTTTGTGAGGGCTTTTTTAATTATCAACCAATATTGAAATTTATTATTTTGTAAGATCAGTAGGCGCTGCATTGCCAGCAGGAGCTTTCTGTGCAGGAGCAGTATTTTGCTGCGGTTGTGAAGGGGCTGCCTCTTGTTCTTCTGTTGGGGCTGTATCTGGTACATCTTCTGTTTCGGTCGGTTTCAATACCAGGTTAACGGCAAGGCATAATACAATAATGCCTATTGCAAAACCCCAGGTAAGTTTTTCGAGCAGGTCGCCTGTCTTTTTTACTCCTATAAGTTGGTTAGCGCCGCCGCCGCCAAAATTTGAAGCGCCGCCCCCTTTAGGGTTTTGCGCCAATACTACCAATACCAGCATTACTGCTGCAATAATTATCAAAACAATTATAAATACGTCCATTACTTTTTAAGTTCTTCAATTTTGGATGTAAAGTAAGCTCTTTTTTCGGGATATTTCAAGATAAGCTCTTCATAAATCTCTAGCGCTTTGTCTCTTTTGCCCTGTAGCAAAAGTATTTTTGCAAAGTTTTCCGATACAGGATTCTTAGTTATTTTTGTACTTTTTTCAGAAAGATCTTCCGGTTTTGCCACAGGAGTTTCGGCGGTCAAGTAAGGAATACTAGGGTCTTCTTTTATAAACTTTTCAATAATTTCCTCTTCTTTTTTGCGGTCTCTTTTCTGATGTTTGCCATCCAGATAGGAAAGATAATTAAGAAAAAGCTCAGAGTCTGGCATAAGGCCGTTCTTACTTAAAACTTCCTGATCTTCAAATCTGTCAGATATTATATTTTCATTTAACGCAGTCGAGGGGTTTTCATATTTAAATTCTATTTTTTCAGGTTCTGATTCAGGCAGGGGGTTAGGCAGCGATTTAGGACGGAATAAGGGCAATTTGGGTAATTGGGGTTCTTCTGTTTGAGGAGCAGGAAGTTTTGGGCTTTCTTGCGGCGTTGGTTTTAATATGTCTTTTTTAAGTTCATGAAGTTTTTTTAAGTTCTCTTCTAATTCTTTGTAAAATTCTTCTTTGGGAGAAACATTGGTGTTTTTTGGGGAATCTTCTTTTTTATCCGGCTCAGGTTCAATGGCAGCTTCCCTTTTCTCGTTAGATATATTAACCTTAGTTTCAGTTTCCGGCTTTATAGGCGGCATCACTTCTGCTACTGCAAGTTCAGGAAGTTGGGGAGGGGAGGGAGCTCCATTATCAAAGATAAATGTTTTTAATTTTTGCCTGTCTAGCGTATAAGCGGCCGCCTTTTTAACTTTTTGTTCCGCAAGCATGCTTCCGCTCTGTTGTGCGGCCCGCGCCAGAAAAATGTGTGCGGCCTGGCAATAAGGAAAATTCTTTATCACATCTTCCAGCAGGGGAATGCTGGAAGAGGAAAGTTTAGATGGATTAGTTAAGAGTTCTGTAAATTCCTGTTTGTTCACGTATTACCAGTTAGACGTTGTTTTTGTAAATATTTGCAATACAATATTAGATAATATAAGAGGGTCCAGCGTGCCTTCTACATCAGAAATGCTTTGGGCCTGCGGAAAATCCTGATAGTAAGAAAAATCTGTTTGGAAATCTGCTTTTGGGTCAAGATTATTTGTAAACTTTGCATTCACACGTATAGTCAACCTGTTTAAGCCTGCTGTTTGGCCTGCCTGTGGGGCTTGCGGACTTACCGTGTAGCCTGTAATTTTACCTTCCAATTCCCAGTCGGCATTGTTTTTTACCAGAAAAAGCTTGGTATTGGTCTGGTAGTAGGCTCTTAAATCTTCGGTCAATGTTTGAGATAAAGCGGCCGGCCCCCCCGATTCGTTAATAAAATTACCAATGGATATGCTTTTGGCAAGGCCAACAGAGCCGCCTGTAAACGAATATACTCCGCATCCGGTAAAGAAGAGCGGAATAGATAGTAGTACTAGTAATTTTAATTTACTCTTCAATCTCATATTGTTTAATTTTCCTGTAAAGAGTCCTTTCGGAGATGCCCAGGTCGTTGGCGGCGTATTTTCTTTTGTTATTATTCTTTTTTAGGGCCTTCAAAATCATTTCTTTTTCTTTATGCTCCAGCGAGAGCGATTCTTCAGCCGTCTCGTGCGGTATATCTTCTACTACCTTAACCTTATCAATGTTTATAGGAGCGGGTATATGCTGTTCCTGCGGCGGCAGGTAAAACGTTTTCTGGTCACCGTGGTCTTTTAAATCGTTAAATAAGTCAGGGTGGTCTTTTAACGCCTGGGTATAGTTGCCCGTCTGCATCAATTCAAACACCAGCTTTTTCAGGTCGTTCATGTCCTTCTTCATGTCAAATAGTATTTTGTAAAGAAGGTCGCGTTCCGAAAATTCTTCTCCTGCTTTCTTACCTATCAATGCTGGCAGCGAAGAATTATTAGGCAGGTATTTTATAAGCTGATCTCTGGTTATAAGCCGGTCTGTCTCTAAAACGGAAATTTGCTCAACAATATTTTTAAGCTGGCGTATATTTCCCTGAAAACGATAGGCAACAAGTGTTTCCTTGGCGTCCTCGGTAAGTTTTATGGGCTGCACATGGTACTTATCGGCAAAGTCCGAAGCAAATTTTCTAAATAGTAACTCTATATCATTCCCCCGCTCTCTGAGTGGCGGCACATAAATAGGCACTGTATTTAGCCGGTAGTACAAGTCTTCCCGGAACTTCCCTTTTTCAACCGCCTCATATAAATTTACATTGGTGGCTGCCACTACCCGCACGTCTGTTTTAAGCACTTTGGAAGAACCTACCCTGATAAACTCCCCATTCTCCAGCACCCTTAACAATCTGGCCTGTGTGCCTAGCGGCATTTCGCCAATCTCATCCAGGAATATGGTTCCGCCGTTGGTAACCTCAAAATAACCTTTGCGGGCCTCGTGCGCCCCGGTGAACGAGCCTTTCTCGTGTCCGAAGAGTTCGGAGTCTATAGTGCCCTCTGGTATAGCCCCGCAGTTAATGGCGATGAACTGCCCATGCTTGCGGGCGCTTAGGTTGTGTATTATTTTGGAAAACGATTCTTTTCCGCTGCCGCTTTCGCCGGTTATCAGCACCGTCATATCCGTAGGGGCTACCTGCACCGCTACCTGTATGGCATGGATGAGCAGGGGCGAGTTGCCGATGATACCAAACCGCTGCTTTACGCTTACTATTTCTGCATTCAAGTCCATAACGTTCCCTCCTTTAAACTACTTCCCCCAACAAAGTTCCCTGTGTGCATTCTGTAATAAGTACGTTTACATAATCCCCTGCTTTGTAATTGGCCTTAGGGAAAACAAC
>Ga0302315_10002661_pt1 | contig 16683 bp, 16 predicted proteins | sample III_Palsa_N3_1_FD_200532 | JGI IMG/M metagenome (GOLD analysis project Ga0302315, IMG submission 200532) | Peat permafrost microbial communities from Stordalen Mire near Abisko, Sweden - III_Palsa_N3_1 | ecosystem: Environmental > Terrestrial > Soil > Palsa > Peat permafrost | place: Sweden... | reverse complement strand
GGGTACTATACCAGTCATTACGGCCGGTAACCGTTAAATACAGGAAGTTTTTGTAGCTTAAATCCGTACTTGCATAAACTGATTCATATTCTTCCTGGTTAAAAGCATCAGATTCATAGAAATTTTGCAGGTTAGAAATAGTATATAAAAATGGAGTTGCAAAGTTTTCTCCGCCGGCGGTTAAGTATTCTTGTATTGATTTCCTGTAGTTTGTACCCAGTAAAATGTTCAAGCCAAAGTCTTTGCCAAATTTGTAATTTTTGCCGGTTGTTACATCAATATTAAGCTCAGTCTGTTTTACGTTTTGCTCACTCATATCACCATTCGGTTCATAGCCTGTACCTGTTGGCGTAGTAGCAGTGTTGCGGTCATTGGTGTAATCCTCATTCACATCGCCCTGTATAAAGTACCCGCTGTCAAAAGTGTATTTCACATTAGCCGAACCAATAAAACGGTTGCGGTGTTCTGCTTCCTGGAACTCGTATGCGGCAAAATAAGGGTTGGTAGTGAAATAATCGGAAAATGGGTTTAACTCATACCCGTTGGCCATGGTACCATTACCATTAGGGCCTGCCAGGGTTGTGATATTAATGTTTGGCGGTACAAACATAGGGCCCCAGTTTAAGTTGCCTATGGCATCAGAAACGCTGGGGGCATTTTTAGTATACTCTGAGTTATATTGCGAGTTTAAGGTTAAAGTTAAATTTTTACCAATTTTTAAATTTGTATTTTGATTGAAGGTAAAGCGCTGCAGCCCCGCGTTTGGCACGTAACTGTTATCCTGGAGTTCGCTTACCGAAAAACGGGTATTATCATCATTATCCCAAGATTTGCTGAACGCTGCAGTGTTGGTAATGTCCGCACCTTGCCTGTAAAAGCGTGCCAGGTTACCTTTTGCTGCTTCTGAATATGGCCTCGAAACACCGTCAAATTGTGGTGTTAATGAACCATCCAGCAGTGCGCCCCAGCTCGATTCCATCGAACCTAACGCGTCAGCGGCGCTAACGGGTTTAGTGCCATAAGTGGATCCACCAACTGTCGAATAACCCTGCCCGTATTTGGTTTGAAAATCTGTATTATCAATTACATTTTCAGCTACGTAGTTGGAGTTTACTTCAAGTACACCATCGGCGCCTTTACCTTTTTTGGTGGTAATAATTACAACACCATTGGCACCGCGGTAACCGTACAATGCAGTTGCAGCCGCACCTTTTAATATAGATACTGATTCAATATCATCAGGGTTAATATCGCCTATACCATCACCACCATCATGGCCGCCGTAACCGCCATTATCTGTTTGGGTGTAGTTATTATTAACCAACGGCGTACCATTAAGTATGTACAACGGCTGGTTATTGCCTGTTAACGAGGTTAAGCCGCGTATAATAACGTTTGTTGCACCGTTAGGCCCGGTGGCCACACCGCTTACGTTAACACCTGCAACCCGGCCTTCCAAACTGTTAACAAAGCTGTTTTGGCGTACTTCGGTAAGTGAAGCGCCTTTTACGGTGCTTACGGAGTAACCTATCGCCCGGTCTTCTTTGGAAATACCCAAGGCAGTAGTAATTTTAACTTCACCTAACTGTTCAGAGGCTAATGCCAAATTAACATTTATTACGGTGTTGCTTCCTACTACAACATCTTTTGGTGTGTAACCAATAAAAGAGAAAATAAGTGTTGCGCCGTTAACTGTTGCAATGGAATAATTTCCGTTTGCATCAGTAGCTACCGCCTGCGTGGTCCCTTTTACTTTTACAGTTACGCCCGGGAGCGTTTCGTTAGTAGCAGCATCAGTAACCTTACCTTTTACCTGTATAACATCTAAATGTTTTACGGCAAAAGCTGCATTGCTGAGCAATAAAAAGAACATTGCCAGAAAGGCAACAGTTTTGAGAGCGGCATTAAGTTTTAGTGTGTAAAGGTTTTTTTTCATACTTGTTATTTGAAGATTAAAAACTAATTGGGCAAAAAGGTAAAAGAATAGTTATACAAAGAAAAAAGAAAACTGCATATTTTATTACAAATAATTGGCGTATTCTAATACTATATTGTCATTTGCATGGTAAATCATTATTTTTTTTGTAATATGTATGTTACTTTCTTGTGAATAAACGGTTAAATAGGGCCATGCTGCCATAACTTAACAACAATCGATTACAATTTACATATTTTCGGTTTAACCAAGCATTTTAAATCGTAAATAATAAATTATAGCGTAATTAGCGTAAAAAATACTTTATGACTACTGCCGAAGAAAATTTTGCCGCGCTGGGCTTAAGCCTTCCACCTGCGCCGGCCCCGATGGGCGTTTATAAACCTTGTTTAATTGACGGGAAATACCTGTACGTATCGGGCCACGGTACCGTGCAAAACGATAAAACTTTAATTATTGGCCGCATTGGCGATACTATTAATATGGAAGATGGCAAACTGGCCGCCCACCAGGTTGGCCTGGCTATTTTGGCAACCATAAAAGCCAATATAGGCAGCCTTAATAATATAAAGCGGGTTATTAAGGTTTTAGGCATGGTTAACTGCGTACCCGAATTTGAAAAACACCCATATATTATTAATGGCTGCAGCGAGCTTTTTGCACAGGTATGGGGCCCCGATAACGGTGTGGGCGTACGCAGCGCGGTAGGTTTTGGATCATTGCCTGATAATATACCGGTGGAAATTGAGGCGATGTTTGAATTAAAAACTGATAAGGAGTAGTATTTATAATATCGAACACCGAATATCGAATGATGAATAACGAAGTTTAACCTCATCATTCGATATTCAGCATTCGGTGTTCGATATTAACTTAAAATATATGCAAAACTGGTTTAATATTTCTGATGCAGAGAACCTGGCTACACCGTCGCTGGTATTGTATCCCGACAGGGTAAAACACAACCTGGAGCTGGTAAAAAGCATGATTGATGGTGTTGCCCGCTTGCGGCCGCATGTAAAAACCCATAAATGCAGGGAGGCAACACTGTTATGTATAGCAGCCGGCATTAATAAATTTAAATGCGCTACCATTGCCGAAGCCGAAATGTTGGGAATGTGCAACGCATTGGATGTATTGCTGGCTTACCAGCCTGTCGGGCCTAATATTCACAGGTTTATTGACCTTATAATAAACTACCCGCTAACCCAATTTTCCTGCCTGGTTGATAATCCATCGATTGCAGCCCAAATTTCCGGCGCCGCGCTTAAACGGAAAATAATTATAAATGTTTTAATTGACATCAACTGCGGCATGAACCGCACCGGTATACTGCCCGATGGCGCTTTGCAATTATATCATTATTGCAGACATTTAGATGGCATTCAGGTTTTAGGCCTGCACGCTTACGACGGACATATACATGATACTGATTTTGCTGAACGCGAATTAAAATGCAATGCAGCATACAAACCGGTTGAAGAGGTTGCCGAGAAACTAAAGCAAGAGGGTATTGAGCCGCTGGTAGTAGTCGGTGGTACGCCTACCTTCCCTATACATGCAAAGCGGAAGGATGTAGAGTGCAGTCCCGGTACTTTTATTTATTGGGACGATGGATACGGGCAGGCCTGTGCCGGGCAGCAATTTTTGCCAGCGGCCTTAGTAATAAGCAGGATAGTATCATTACCCGCCGAAAATAGGATATGTACAGATTTGGGCCACAAAGCGGTAGCAGCAGAAAATATCCTACAGAAAAGGGTTCGTTTTCTAAACGCGCCCGATTTAATACCCGTTAGCCAAAGCGAAGAACATTTGGTTTTGGAAGCGCCTAAGGGCCATCAATACAAAATTGGCGATGTGCTGTATGGCCTGCCTTATCATATTTGCCCAACGGTGGCTTTGCACCAAAGCGCCGTTACTATAGAAGATAACAACATAAGCGGACAATGGGAAACCATTGCCCGTAACCGTAAAATTAATTTTTAGCCCATGTTTACCATTGATGCCCACCTCGATTTAAGTATGAACGCCCTTGAATGGAACCGTGACCTAACACGCCCCATTGCGGAGATTAACGAGCGCGAACTTGGCTTAACCGATAAACCCGACCGGGGCAAAGGTGTAGTATCCTTACCCGAATTACGCAAAGGGAATATAGGCTTGGTGGTAGCTACGCAAATAGCCCGCTATGTTGCGCCGGGCAACCCTTTACCGGGCTGGCACTCGCCCGCGCAGGCCTGGGCGCAAACGCAGGGGCAAGTGGCATGGTACAAAGCCATGGAAGAAGCCGGCGAAATGGTGCAGGTTAATAACCTAATAAGTCTGGAAAAGCATGTGCATTTATGGAATAATGGCGATGATAATACCCACAAACCCATTGGCTATATATTAAGTTTGGAAGGCGCCGATTCCATCATCACCCTAAAACATTTGGAAACTGCCTATAATTATGGCTTGCGTGCTGTTGGCCCTGCGCACTATGGCCCCGGCCGTTATGCGCAGGGTACCGATGCTACCGGCTATATGGGCAGCGCCGGGCATGAACTATTAAGGGAAATGGAACGGCTTAATATTATATTAGATGCCACCCATTTATGTGATGATAGTTTTTGGGAAGCGCTCGACCATTTTAACGGCCACGTTTGGGCAAGCCACAACAACTGCCGCGCGCTGGTAAACCATAACCGCCAATACAGCGACGAGCAGATTAAGGCATTGATAGACCGCGGCGCGGTAATAGGCGGCGCGCTGGATGCCTGGATGATGGTACCAAATTGGGTGCGCGGACAATCCACCCCGAAAGCCATGAACTGTAACCTGGAGGTAATGATAAACCACCTCGATCATATTTGCCAGATTGCAGGCAACGCCCTGCACGTAGGCATAGGCTCCGATTTGGATGGCGCCTTTGGCCGCGAGCAATGCCCGTATGATATCACTACCATTGCCGATTTAAGCAAACTTGAACAGTTATTAGCCAATCGCGGTTATTCATCTGCGGATATTGAAAACGTAATGCACGGTAATTGGCTCAGGTTTTTACGCAATGCCTGGGAGTAATAACCTATTTGTCATCTCGAGCGATAGCGAGAGACCTTTTCGAGTGTGTAATCCCGAATTTGCATCCGGCGGAATACTCGAAAAGTTTTCTCCTCGTTCCTCGTCGAAATGACAATAGGGTTTAATAGTAAAAGAAAAGAATGAAAAACAAAATCTTACTCATAATACTCATCCTGCTATCCTTCGTAACCCTTGGATATGCCCAAACTGTAACCCTCGATTATTACTTCAACCATAAAACCCGCACTGCCAAAAATGGCCAACTACAGCAATACCATTACACCTGGGAAGATCAGCAAAATACCGGCTTTTCTACCTGGGGCAATGTCTTCAAAAAAAACGGCGCCACATTAAACTCATTAAACACGGCTCCAACATTATCCAATTTACAAGGCAGCTCAATTTACATTATTGTTGATCCTGATAATCTGCAGGTAAACCCTCATCCTAATTACATCAGCCAAAATGATGCAGAGCAGGTTGCCAAATGGGTAAAGGCCGGCGGTGTACTGGTATTAATGGCTAACGACAGCGAGCATACCGATTTATCACATTTCAATATCCTCGCCACAAAATTCGGCCTCCATTTTAATAACGACTTGCAAAACCACGTAATTGATGATGCGCATTTTAACGATGGCCAGGCTATTATTATAGATACAGCCATATTAAAAACAGCAAGGCAGGTGTTTTTGAAGGATGTTTGCGGCCTTACCACAAACGGCCACGCAGAAACGGTATTAAAATCTGCCGATAACGCCGCCATTATTGCCACGGTAACCAAATACGGCAAGGGGACAGTTTTTGCCGTTGGCGACCCATGGCTGTATAACGAATACGTAAATGGCCGCCTCCCTGCCGGTTTCGATAACGATAAAGCAGCTGATGATTTGGCACAATGGCTAATTAAGCAGGCCAATAACAATCGCCCCAAAATAAAGACTGATGCAGGTATTTTAAAACTGATTAACCAAAACTTTACCGATGCCGCCACCCAATATCACCTGCTCATGCAGCACGTACCCGCCGATAGTCTGCCAGAAACTTACCATAACGGCCGCTGGCACAGCATACCCTCGCCGGTGTGGACAAGCGGGTTTTATCCCGGCACTTTGTTCGAGCTGTATAAGGCTACCGGTGATACTATATTGTACCATGAGGCTTTGCGGAGGCTTAGAATAATGGAGCCTGAGCAAAACAACAACTCGCACGATGTGGGTTTTATGATGAATGATAGTTACGGGCTTGCCAATCAAATTTCGCCCAGCAACAGCTATAAACAAATACTAATCAACAGCGCCAATACGCTGGCTAAGCGCTTTAATCCAACCGTTGGTTGCACCTTATCGTGGGCATCGCCGCCGGGGCAGTTTAAGGTGATTATTGATAACATGATGAACCTGGAACTGTTAATGTGGGCAACAAAAACAACCGGCGATTCCAGCTATGCTAAAATTGCCATATCGCATGCCAATACCACCATGAAAAACCATTTCAGGCCCGATTACAGTTCGTACCACCTGGTAATTTATAATCCTGAAACCGGCGCGGTTATCAAAAAACAAACTGTGCAGGGTGCTGCGGATAGCTCGGCATGGGCAAGGGGACAAGCCTGGGGATTGTACGGCTTTACCATGATGTACCGCGAAACCCGCGACCCCAAATACCTCGCGCAAGCAAATCATATTGCCAATTTTATATTAAGTAACCCCAACCTGCCTGCGGATGGCATACCGTACTGGGATTTTAACGCGCCCGGCATACCCAATGCTTACCGCGATGCATCCGCAGGGGCTATTTATGCTTCGGCGCTGATAGAGCTGTCGGGTTATACGGATAAGTTCAATGCTGAACGGTATTTGCACGCGGCAGAAAAGGTTATCAAGTCGCTTTCCTCGCCAAAATATAAGGCGGCAATCGGCACAAATGGCGGATTTATTTTGATGCACAGCGTGGGTAACCTGCCCGCTAAAAGCTTGATAGATGTGCCGCTAACCTATGCCGATTATTATTTTGTAGAGGCGATGATGCGGTATAAAGCTTTGGCCATAAAATAGAGATCAGCTACAGCTATCAGGTAAATCACTTTAATATTGACTATGCTAAACAAGTCGTTATCTGTAATAGCGAGTTTTGGCTAAAGCCGGTGCTGGCTTGTTTATCAATCCGTCACATAAATGTGACGGCAATGATAAGAAAATGGTTTTCTCATTGCTGTTGGCTATAGTCAACGAATTAAGATACTGCAATAATAACAATGGCCTTTCATTGCCGTTGGCTTCAGCCAACGGACTGCGGTTTCAATTTGAGACGGGCTTTAGCCCAAACTGACACGCAAATTACTTCAACAACAAAACCGGTACCGCCGAAGTTTCCGCCAGTTGCAGTGAAACACTATTATGTAATAACGACTGGAAAAAGCTGTATTTATGCGGCAGGGCAATCACCAGCTGGGCATCCTTTTCGGCAGCAAAATGCAATATGCCGTTAATCACATCCTTATTATTAATGTAAAAGTATTTGGGGTTAAACTGCTTTAGCATGGCATGCAGGTCGGTTTCTTCGGCTATTTGTTGCGCATCGTGCTGGCTGTGCTTGTTTTTATTATCCACGTTAACTACCAGCAATTCGGGATGTTTGCGGGTTAATAAGCGCTTTAAAGCTTGCAGGGGCACAGTTTCGGTAACGCGGTTAAAATCGCAGGCCACTACCACGCGGCTCACATCCTCAAACTCAAACACCGGCGGCACAATAAGCACGGGGATAGGGCTTGCCTTAGCAACTTTAACCACATGGCTGCCCAGGTGCCTGTCGCTGTAACTGCTGTTGCCCTTGCTGCCCATAATTACCAAATCCACGTTTTTTGAAATGGAATTCTCAACCACAGCGCGCAGCAAGTGCGAACGGTTTAAATGCGTGCTTATCCTAACGCCGTCCCTTACCTTTTTTAATAGACTTTGTTTCAAGCTTTCCAGCTTTGCTATCCGCTCTGCCGAATTTTGCTCAATTTCATCAGGACCTAACTGTACCATATCCGGACTGGGCAGCGTGCTCTCGTAAACCGAAACGTAATAAGCATTTAATAAAATAATATGCTCAACCTCGGTTTGATGGCTCAATGCCGCCGCAAAATCGGCAGCGTGCAGCGCCGCCTCCGAAAAATCAACAGGTACAAGATAGGTTTTCATGTATCAAATAAGTTTATTGCCGGTAAAAGATAAAATTGGTAGCTAAATATACATTTTTGCTTTTAAAATGTATGCGTAATAAACATTTGTTAACTAATATATGTTTTGTTTACACGTTTGAATATCAGCCCAATGAAAAAAGAACAATTTACCTACCTGCTTGCCCGCCTGCCCATTGCCATGAGCTTTTTTGGCCACGGCCTTGAACGCCTGCCAAAATTGGCCGAGTTTAGTAACGGCATGGCAAAGGAGTTTACCAAATCCATACTGCCGCAAGCATTGGTTTTACCTTTTGGCTATGTATTGCCTTTTTTAGAATTTATTACCGGTGTACTGCTATTGCTTGGCTTGTTTACCCGTTTTGCAAGCGTTTTAGGCGTTGCCATTATGCTGGCGCTGATATTTGGCTCCAGTATGGTTGAGCAATGGAACAATGTTTTTACGCAGATTATTTACGGCGCATATCTCGCATTGCTGTTTTACTTCGCGCAGTATAATGCTATTTCTGTTGATGGATGGATATTTGGGAGGAAGGTTAATTAGTTCACTGGCTCATTAGTTCATTGGTAAAAAAGGAGCACGGGGTTGTCATACTAAGCGGCAGTTGAAGTATGAGCGCAAGGGCTTTTGTCCCGTTAAGGCAATGGTAACCAACGTCCCAAATTTTAGTTCCTATTCCTGAAAATTTAAAACTATTATTGCATATACAATGAACATACATTTAAATAAAGATAACGGTGAATTAACTATTGGTGACGTGAAGATTTCCCCCACGTTTTCAATTGCAGATATCGAAGATTTACAAAACAGGTACGAGATTATCTTTATTAGGACAACAAATACCGGATATACAACCTATAGGTCCTCTTCTTTAAATGACGGAGATAATTCTATTTTGTTTACTTTTCGGCAAAACGAGATATTCGGATTGAACATCAGTAATGGTTTAAAATATGCCAATCCTCCATACGTAATTACAGAAGAAAAAAGAATAAGGACAAAAGAATTGCTTAAATTGTTGGGAGGTGAATACGATTATTTGTGGGGGAAGGTTTATTATAATGAAGATCCGAAGGGCGGAAATGTTAATGTTGGGTTAAGATATAATAATTAAGTTTAGAGTAGTGCGGATATTACAAAAATGAACAGGACGTATCCCTTGACTGTAACTTTCTTTACTCCAAGGCATGCGCCCGTGTATGTCAACATTGCTTCCTTTAACTAAATTTCCTAATAGCTTCTGCTGTAACCGGTGTAAAAAAGTTTATCAAATTGCCGTCCGGATCGCGGAACAACAGTGAGCGATTGCCCCAGGGCATGGTAGTTGGTTTTTGGATAATATCGTCGGCAATTTCTTTAATCCTTTCGTAGTCCTCGTCCACATTCTCAACGCGAAATTCGATAATCACGCTCCGGTTACTGGCAGGCTGTGCTATCCCGTCGCCAAACAGGCCGATGGTACGTGTGCTGCCTATGGCCAAAGTGCTGTTGCCTGTCACTATTTCGGCAAAATCATCCGTGTACCAGGTGGCGGTTATGGTGGTAGCTTGTTCAAAAAAATGTACTAATTGTTTAATGTTGTTGGTGATAATTCTTAATGATGTTAATTTCATGAGGTTGCCATTTTAAATTTCAGCAAAAGTAAAATGGGGTGTGACAGCAGTATGTCAGCAGGATTACCTGAAATTATACGTTTGGTAAATATTAACTACTTTAGCTATGATAATTTACTGCAAGTGTGCCGCGTGAGATAGCGAAGCAATAACACCAGTAACAAATTTTATAAGTTAAGCCTAAACAGAAAATGATTAAATACCTGAAATATATCATTGGAATCGCTATTTTTTTATCTGGTTGCGATTATTCAGCTGAGACCCTGGGAGGATGGGGGGACAGAACTTTTCCGATTTCCAGGGGAAAACTCACTATGGCTATTAATAAGTTATACAGCCTAAACAGCCAGTATAAAGTTCCAGAAAAATGGATGGATGAAGATAGTTCAGAAATAAAATCTTACTTTTTTTTACAGAGTATGACCTTTTATTTTAAAGAGAATCCTGAAGAGATGTATTATGTAACATTTATTGGGGATAGTACAATGCTGGCAGATAGTTCGAAAACAATTATCTCTGTTAGAAGCGTTTATAATGGTGGCTATTATAAGTGGCCTCGTTGGATTGATGAAAGCCCGGCTGAACAGAAAAGGATTGGTGAAAGGTTTGATAAAGAGATTATTTCAAAATTAGAATTATATACAGGTACTAAGTGCATTAAAGAAGTAGAAAATTAACCTGTTTAAAGTGTTTTATTTGTTTTTTTTGTTTAAAGTGTTTTTTCTGTTTTAATTGTTTTTTTCGAAAATTTCGTTCTTATTGTTGTCACCGTTTTTCATGAATTCCATGTCATTCTGAGCGACAGCGAAGAATCCGTCTGCGTTCTTCACCAGGCGCCGGGTGAGGGTGGTACACAAAGCGACAGATTCTTCACTTCGTTCAGAATGACAATGACGGTTATATATTATACCCCTCCAACTGCTCCGCTACCTGGTGCAGCAAATCATCCTCAACCAAACCCGGGTTTTTGCAGATGTGCAGGAACTTGTGGTTATCCGGCTCAAAGCTGCCGATAAACTGGCCGTCTTTAAATATTTCGTACTTGCACTCCTCGCCGTTATGGTGCATATAATCGCGTACCTCCAAATGTAAATTTTGGTTGTGCCAGTTAACTGATATTTCAAATTTTTCCATGCGATTAATAATTTATACCCATTATCAAAACCAACGTGGCAGGCATTTTGTTGTAAAAGCAGTCTAAATTATTTAATACCATGGCTTTAGATCAGTATGTAAAAAAGCGGGACTTTAAAAAGACCGCCGAACCAAAGGCAGGCAGGAGTAAGGATAAAGACCATTTGATGTTCGTGATACAAAAGCACGATGCCAGCCGTTTGCACTATGATTTCAGGCTGGAGATGGACGGCGTTTTAAAAAGCTGGGCAGTGCCCAAAGGCCCCTCAACCGACCCTAAAACCAAGCGCCTGGCCATGATGGTGGAAGACCACCCTTTTGATTACCGCAATTTTGAAGGCATCATCCCGCAGGGCCAATACGGCGGCGGTACAGTGATTGTTTGGGATGAAGGCACCTACGAGCCCATTGAGGAAATAAAAGGCAAGAAGGCACAGGAAAAGCACCTGCTGGCGCAATTAAAAGCAGGCTCGTTAAAAATTAAGCTGCACGGCGAAAAGCTGCAAGGCGAATACGCCCTGGTAAAAACACACGGCATGGGCGAAAACGGCTGGCTGCTGATAAAACACAACGATAAGTTTGCCTCTACTACTGATATTACGAAGAAGGATAAGTCTGTTTTATCCGGCAAGACCATCGAAAAAATGGAGAAAAACAGCGACAAGGTTTGGCAGCACGGCCATGAGGAAGATTTAGCCGAAGATGCAAAAGAGCCTAAAGCGGGCAGTAAAAAAAAAGCCCTGGCAAAACCGCCTGAGGAAGTGGTGGGTGAAGAGCTGGCTGAGGGACAGGTGGATACGGATATAGATGTTGCCGCGCTGCTGAAATCGGCGCCAAAATCGGCCATGCCGCGCAATGTGAAGCCCATGAAGGCCACGCTGGTTGATGAACCTTTTGATGATGCCGACTGGCTTTACGAAGTGAAATGGGATGGCTATCGCGCCCTGGCTTTTTTGGATAATAAGGAGGTGGAGCTCATATCGCGCAATAATATCCCCTTCGAAAAATATTATCCCCTAAATAAACTGCTCAAAAGCTGGGGATTAAACGCCGTGCTTGATGGCGAGATTTTAGTACTGAATGATAAGGGAATTTCCGATTTCGGCGCGCTGCAAAACTGGCGCAGCGAAGCCGACGGCAACCTGGTTTATTACGTGTTTGATATTTTGTGGTACGATGGCAAAAACCTGATGGACCTGCCACTAATTCAGCGCCAGGCCATCCTAAAAGATGTATTGCCTACGAATGACGACCGCATACGCCAAAGTAAAGTGTTTACCGGCAGCGGCACAGAATTTTTCCAGGCGGCTGAGAAAATAGGCTTGGAGGGCATCATCGCCAAAAAGGCAAGCAGCGTTTATACCTCCGATTTACGCTCGCGCGAATGGTTGAAAATAAAGGCGCACAAGCGGCAGGAGGTTATTATTGCCGGGTTTACTAAAAACGCGGGAACTTCAAAAGCCTTTAGCGCATTGGCATTGGGTGTGTACGACGGCAAAGTTCTTAAATACGTAGGCAAGGTGGGCACCGGCTTTACCGAAAAGATGCAAAAGGAAATGATGGCGCAGTTTAAACCGCTGATTACCGATAAAAGCCCTTTTGATGTGGAACCGGATGTTGATAAGCCTTCACGCTTTCGTCCGCAAAGGCTGGGCGCAAAACCAACCTGGCTAAAACCTGAATTAGTAGGCGAGGTTGCATTTGCCGAGGTTACCAGCGAGGGTATATTCCGCCAGGCGTCATTTAAAGGCATGAGGGTGGATAAGAAAGCTAAAGATGTAGTGTTTGAAGCGCCAAAGGATACTGCCGAAACCGTAAAAGAAGCTGATGAGGAAAGACCACAAACCCATACCGACGTGATAAAGCCACCAACAAATACCGACCGCAAAACGCTGCTAAACCCAACCGATGAAACCCAGGTGCGCAAAATTTGCGGCCACGAGTTGAAGTTTACCCACCTGAGCAAAGTTTACTGGCCCGAGGACGGCGTTACCAAGCGTGATATGTTTAATTATTATTACCGCGTTGCGGAATATATTTTGCCGTATTTGAAGGACAGGCCCATGTCGCTCAACCGTTTCCCTAATGGCATACATGGTTCCAGCTTTTACCAGAAGGATGTAACCGGCAAAGCGCCCGATTGGGTAACCAAAACCTTCCCCTATACCACCAGCGATGGCGAGCATAAGGAGTATTTGGTAGGGTCTGATGAATCGTATTTATTGTGGATGGCATCGTTGGGTTGTATTGAGATGAACCCCTGGTTCAGTCGCGTGCAATCGCCACATAACCCCGATTACTGCGTAATAGACCTCGACCCTGATAAAAACACCTTCGACCAGGTGGTTGAAGCGGCGAATGAGGTACGAAAAGTATTGGATGCTATCGGCGTGCCATCGTTCCCCAAAACATCAGGCTCAACGGGCATGCATATTTATATCCCGCTGGGTGCTAAGTATGATTACGATCAATCGCAAATGTTTGCCAAAATAATTGTAAGCCTGGTGCACAAGCAAATACCCGATTATACCAGTCTGGAGCGTATGGTAGCCAAACGCAACGGCAAAATGTACCTCGATTTTTTACAGAACCGGCCCGGCGCCACCATTGCAGGGCCATACTCGCTTCGCCCTAAAATTGGCGCAACGGTATCCATGCCTTTAGCGTGGGACGAGGTAAAACCCGGCCTAACCATGAAGCAGTTCACCATATTCAACTCCATCGACCGTCTCAAAGAAACCGGCGACTTGTTTAAAGGCGTTTTTGGCAAAGGCATTGATTTGGAAAAGACGATTAAAAAGGCGCAGAGTATATTTGGGTAAAAAGAGTGTTATATTTGGAATGATTTGTTGTCACGGATTTATTATTTTGCATATTTATTTAAAATGGAACCGGAAGATAAAAACCCTTTGGAAAACTACAAATGGGCAGTATTTTATTATGATCCTAAAGACAAAAGATTATTTGTACCCCAACTTTATGGCAATGGTGGTTGGACATTAAATTATGGTAATTATTGGGCAATTGTTATTACGCTTACGGTGATAGTTATTATGATATTGGGGATTTTGGGAAGCCTGCATATAATTAATTGAAACAGAACAAAAATTAGCCTTATTACTACTTTGGCGTTTTATTTTGACGACTTAATTTAGAAACAATTTAGGCTATTTGTAATATTATTACGTGTGGGTAAAATATGTTTTCAATATTTCCCAGTCTCTTGGATCTAAATCTTTATAACGAATATTTGTTACTTTCTCTTGCCCGGTATAAACTATTATTACGTTCTTACTTATCGAAGATTGGATGTCTTTTTTAAGAAACGTTTTAGGCTTATTTTTAAAAATAACCTTATTTAAGTAAAATACAGTGAACTCATTTTCAGAGTACTCAATATAATGCGGTTCAAATTTGTTTAAATATATTACAACGAATGATCCAATGGCAGCAAATCCAACACTTATTTGAAATTTGTCCTCGTTAAGCAAATTAAGGTTAAGAAATATAAATGCGCTTACAATCGCAGATATTCCACCCCACCAATAAAGTGATTTTGTAAAATAGTAACTTTTGAAAATTATTTTATTCATTTTATAAAACTAAATAAAAACGCTTTGATAATATAATTAATGATTTAGGTTCTAGACACGTAGTTGTATGTCGCTATCTATTGAAAGCTGTCTTTTAATCAATCAACCGATAAAATAACCTATTCTGCCGATTTTTCCTAACTAATCTTTTTACTGCATACTATCTTTACTGTAAATAATAAATATCATGACAAAAGAATCATTCACCCTTAACGGCGAAAACCTTTTAAAAAAGGTAAAAGAGCTGATAGCAGAAGGTAATGTACGCAAAATCACCATCCACGATAAACACGATAAAGAAGTAGCCAGTTTCCCATTAACCTTTGGCGTAGTAGGCGTTTTAGTTATGCCCGTACTGGCGGCTGTAGGCGCTATTGCAGCCCTAATCGGCGAGTGCAAAATTACTGTTGAGCGGGACGAGGTTTGAGATTAACTGTTGCCCCCATTTCAATCCGCACCAAACATATACTACCTTAGCCCTGTATTAATATATTCAATATTGATTGTACTATGGGTAACCAAAAGTTTAAAATAGCTGTGCTGGACGATTACCAGCAGGTAGCAGTAAAGTTTGCCGACTGGTCGGCTATAAACAAAAAGGCCGAAGTAAGCATTTTTCACGATCATGTGGCCAATGAAAATGCGGTTATCACACGTTTGTTGCCTTTTGAAGTAATATGTGTAATGCGCGAACGTACGCCGCTAACCCGCGATATACTTTCTCATCTTCCCAACTTAAAACTCATCGTATCAACAGGCAAGCGCAACGCTTCTATTGATATCAAAGCAGCCGACGAACTGGGCATCACTATAAAATATACAAACTATGTTGAAAGCGGCGCGCCCGAGCTTACCTGGGCGCTGCTAATGGCCATAGCCAGGCATATTCCAACAGAAGTAAACAACTTTCGCGCTGGCGGCTGGCAAACTACCATAAGTGCCGATTTAAAAGGAAAAACCATAGGCATCATTGGCCTCGGTAGGGTGGGTAGCAAAATAGCTGCCTACGCCAAAGCTTTTGATATGAACGTAATTGCATGGAGCCAAAACCTGACCCCGGAAAAAGCCGCCGAAGCCGGCGCACATTTGGTAAGCAAAGAAGAGGTATTTAAACAAGCCGATTTTGTAACCATACACCTGGTACTAAGCGACCGCTCCCGTGGCATTGTAGATAAAGAGAGCCTACTGCTGATGAAGCCGACCGCCTACTTTATCAATACCTCCCGTGGCCCGTTGGTTAATGAGGCCGGTTTGATAGAAGTATTACAGCAACACAAAATTGCCGGCGCAGCGCTGGATGTTTATGATACCGAACCCCTGCCCGCCAATCACCCTTTGCGAAAAATGGATAATGTGCTCGCCACCTCTCACATTGGATATGTAACCAATGAAACTTACCGTGTGTTTTATGGCGATACCGTTAAAGCGGTAGAAGAATGGCTGGAGCATAAATAAAAAACGCGTCATTGCTGAGCGATAGCGTGGACAACCGACCGCAGGGAGCTCATTAATACCATTAAAAACAAACAATACATTAATAATCTTCGATATGCAGGCAGCGAACTTTTCTATCGAAGATTGCTTCGTTCCTCGCAATGACGCCGTTAGAAAAAGCCTGTTTTCAATTCTGAATATATGCCAAAACCGCGTTTTTGTAAACCGGTTTTTGCAATTGCAGCTTCAGCTTTTTAAATATCTGCATAGGCCCTTCGGCGGCAAACATATTTACCAGCCATGTGGGCAAATCGCCGCCGGGGTCAACATGCAGGGTATACTTAACCCTTAATTCGCCATTTGCTAAAGGGGTAATTATCCATTGGCTGGCTGAGCGGCCTATCCTTACAATACCCGCTTTTACGGGTACAAAACCAGGCACCGCAGGGCCATCCATGGTAATAACTTTGGTATCGGTTTTTTGGGTAATGGTTAGGTGGCATACAAAATCACGGTTTTCGGCAGGCCAGGGCAGGCTTACTTCCGAATAGTAGAATAAATCAGACGGCGAAACTTGCTTTAATACTGTGCAAAATTTGGTATGGTACAGCCATTCGGGCGAAGCCTTAATATCCATCAAAACCGCCACAAACTGCGATGCCGTAGCCTTAAAATCGCAATCGACCATCACCGCTTTTATTTTTGAGCCGGGCACCAGGCCGGTA
>Ga0302315_10002656_pt1 | contig 16702 bp, 13 predicted proteins | sample III_Palsa_N3_1_FD_200532 | JGI IMG/M metagenome (GOLD analysis project Ga0302315, IMG submission 200532) | Peat permafrost microbial communities from Stordalen Mire near Abisko, Sweden - III_Palsa_N3_1 | ecosystem: Environmental > Terrestrial > Soil > Palsa > Peat permafrost | place: Sweden... | reverse complement strand
AGAACAACCGCGGACTGGCCAACAAGGAGTCCGATCATAACTCCGAAAATTGCAATTCCCTTGATGGACAGCAACACTATACAGAGTGCGGCTGTAAGAACGAACTTAGCCACCATAAAGGCCGCAAACTGAAATTTGGCCAATGCTGTATCATCCTTTGTGGATACAAACTGTGTGAACAGCTTACCAACCAGGAGCAGTAGCATTACGCCAACAGACAAACTTATTAGTGCTCCGGCCAAAACACTAAGACCAAGAGCAAGTTTTCCGAAAACAAAAAATAATCCGGCAACCGGCAGCGCGCCAAACGCCACGGACTTAACGACAATAACCGGCTCAGGAAGTGCGCTTCCTGCTTGCGTAGCCGTTACTTCTTTTATTACTTGCGTCGCTATTTTTGCCTTCGATCTTTTCCGCTGGCGCCCATTGCGCGCATCAGATTCAGGAATCCGCCCACGGCGCCCACCACCGTCATAATTACGGACCAGAGGTACGCGCCAGGCTTGCCATAGTGCGAGTCCAGCCAAATTCCAAGCGTCAGTCCCCCGAACAAACTGCCTGCCAAAGCCATTCCTGCAGCAGCCGTTTTTCCGGCACTCTGCACACCTGGCCTTCCGGACTGGTCCGAACCACTACTTTCAGCCAGTTTACCAGGACTACCCGTATTAGGGGTCTTGCTTAAGCTGGGTCTGGAGTAGCTGATATCCGGAGGAGGAGGAAGGCGGTCGTGAAAAGATCCAGAATCAGACGTGTTAATGTCTTTTCCTGCTTCTTCTTCCGATCTGTCGTCATCGACCATGGACAACCCTCCACGCCGTGGGCTTCCAAAACTTCTAATTTTCCGCCCTTGAGTATATCATATCGGTTAACGGCAAGTCAACGGGCTTGCGCTTTTTTTCACAATGTTTGTGAAGATTTCTTCAGATCCTGGAACTTTTGATGAAAACTCAGCGCTATGGTTACTCGATATGTTTAGAAAGTGCGAATTTTGGATAGCGCGGGGTCGCATCATGTATAATATATCGGCTGGTTTGTACTTAGTGTTTGTCTGCCTGGCAATGTTGCCTGTCCAATGGGGGATATTTTAGTCTTGTCCGATCATCAAAGTCCGATTTTCTTCGATTCCACGAATCGTCGCTGGGGATTGATATCTCGTCTGCTTATTGTGTTCAGTGTCGTCTGCTGTGTCGCGGCGGCTCTGTTCATGATCACTATTGCGGTCAACCCAAGTCTGCCCTCCCTCGCGTTCAGCCATACGGCGGCATCGCTGGTTGAAGCCACGTCGAAGCACAATAAAGGACGATTGGGTGAAAAGCCGGCGGAACTGAGCGCGCACCTCTTTGTTGAGACGACATCCCATGCGGAAAACCAATACATTCTGAATCGTAACGCCGATGTGCAGGAATCGCAGCACAAGCTCGATCTGATAATACGGCACGATGAGACAAACATCCCGGTCCCAGCTTCGTCGATTGCCCCAGGACATATTTCCGGTCCAGTGCGTGTAGCTTTCTATGTTAATCAGGGAACGGACGCGCAGGAAAGCCTGAGCTCCTTCAGCAAGAACTATCAGCACATATCTCACCTTCTTCCAGTATGGCTGAAGCTAGCTCCCACGGGCGCGACGATCGATTCCAACGGCTGCCTGATCACGCCTGCCGGCCAGCCGGTGCCTGATGAAGGACCAACCGTCGACGACCAGGCTGTGGCGATTGCCCGGCACAACGGCGTCGCTATTCTTCCTGTGCTGCAGAACTACGGTAATCAGGACTTCCAGACTGTTTGGCTGCACCGACTGTTGTCGAATCGGGCCAATCGCGCCATGGTTATCAATCAGCTCGTGCAGTTTGATGTCACCAACCAGTGCCAGGGAGTCAATATTGATTTTGAGAACCTAGACGCTTCCGATACGGCAAACCTGACGGTGTTTATGTCTGAGCTCGCAAGATCCTTCCACAGCAATGGGCTGATTGTGACCCAGGACTTGCCGGCTAACGACGACAACTTTAATCTGTCCGCGCTCGGTCAGATCAACGATTTCGTGATCCCGATGCTTTACGATGAGCACTCTGAGGGTTCGGACCCTGGCCCATTGGCGAGCCAGGCCTGGTTTGAACAGGATCTTTCGAACTTCCTGAACCAGATCCCGGCGTCAAAACTGGTCATCGGTATGAGCAATGGAGCTTACGACTGGTCGGCGAAGGGTGGATACGCTGAGCCGGATACGTTTGGCGGAGCGGCGCGCACAGCGCAGGAGTCTAAGGACGGCGATGACGGAGTCATTCGGATCGATCCGGCAAGTCTGAATCCTTACTTTACATACTACGACGACTCTGCCGGTCAGGGCGATAAGGAAATCGCCCATATCGTGTGGCTGGAAGACGCGACGACCGCTTACAACGAAGCACTCTACGCACAGCAGTATAAGCCGCTTGGCATGGCCATTTGGCGTCTTGGGTCGGAAGATCCGAGTGTCTGGAGCTTTTTCGGCAAGGACGAAACTCTGGACAATTTCGATACTTCCGCGCTTTCGGAAGTAACGTACAACTACTTTGGCGTCCTGCCGCGCGGGCAAGGCGACATCCTTAAAATCATTAAGCCGCAGACGTCTGGGTACCGCAAGATTACCGTGGATCCCAAAAAGGGATATGTGGTCGGCGAGAATTTCCAGAGCTATCCGAGCCAGTACGTCATTCAGCGCAGCGGGCTGCTTGACGGTGGTGAGAACAAGAGAAAGATCGTCGCCCTTACGTTTGATGACGGTCCTGATCCCCGCTGGACTCCGCAGATTTTGCAGATCCTGCGAGAGAACAACGTACCCGCGACCTTCTTCTTGATCGGTGAGAATGCCGAGGCACATCCCAACCTGGTTCAGGACGAATGGAATCAGGGCATGGAGGTCGGCAACCATACGTTTACGCACCCGGAGATTGTGGACAACGCAGAGGGTTCGGCTTCGGTTCCACTGCGGACGAAGCTGGAGCTCGACGCTACCCAGCGGGTTATTGAAGCCCTTACAGGACATATGACCGTTCTGTTCCGGGCTCCCAACCACGCCGACTCCGAGCCGACCACGGAGGCCGACTTCGATCCTATTATCGATGCGCAGCGTCTCGGCTATATCTTCGTGGGAGAGACCATCGACCCGACGGACTGGTTCCCAGGTATTAAGTCGGACCAGATAGTGCGTACAGTCCTAGCAGGAGCTCCGGAAGGCAACTGTATCCTGCTGCACGATGCCGGTGGAGATACCAGGCAGGAAACGATTAAGGCTCTGCCGATCATTATTAAGACGCTTAAGGCCCGGGGATATAAGTTTGTGCTGGTCTCTTCGCTTATGGGCAAAACCAGGGCTCAGTTGTTTCCCGCGGTCACAGGCCGTCAACTGCTCAGCGTTTATGTGGACCGCGCGATTTTCGACATCACCTACTGGGTCGGGGTGGTGTTTACCATCCTGTTTATTGCGACCATAGTGCTGGGCATGCTCAGGATCGTCGGTGTCTCAGTCATGGCCTTCGTGCAGTCGAGAAGAGAGAAGAAGCGTGTCTTCGATCCTACCTATCAACCCACAGTAAGTGTCGTCATTGCCGCCTACAACGAAGCGAAAGTCATCAATATGACCATCGCGACGCTTCTGACGAGTGATTATCCGAACCTGGAAATCGTGGTTGTAGACGACGGTTCTTCAGACGGGACTGCAGACACGGTTCGTAAGGTCTATGGTTCCCATGCAAGTGTGACGGTGCTTCAGAAGGAAAACGGCGGAAAGGCCTCCGCACTTAATGTGGGAGTGCGCCAGTGCCGCGGCGAGATCGTTATTGCCCTGGATGCCGACACAGTGTTCCAGCACGACACTATCCCGCTGCTTGTTCGGCACTTCTGCAACCAGAATATTGGAGCCGTTTCGGGCAATGTCAAAGTCGGGAATCGCAACAACCTGTATACGATCTGGCAGGCTGTGGAGTATATCAGCAGTCAGAACTTTGACAGGCGCGCGTACGACCTGATGAACTGCATTACAGTCGTCCCTGGTGCGATTGGCGCGTGGAGAAAAGACGCCATAGTTCTGGCGGGTATGTATTCCTCACAAACCCTGGCTGAAGATACCGACCTGACTTTCCGCGTACGCCGGCTTGGATATCGTATAGTAACCGACAATGAAGCCTTAGCCTACACAGAAGCCCCCGACACCCTGCGCAGCCTGTTCAAACAGCGCTTCCGCTGGGCCTATGGGACGCTGCAGTGCCTGTGGAAGCACAGGGGCGGCCTTCTCAATCCGCGCTACGGCACCTTCGGCATGGTGGCCATGCCCAGCATGTGGATTTACCAGATAGGCTTCCAGGCGCTTGCGCCGATTGTCGATCTGACAGTACTCTGGTCGATCTTCTACTGCCTGGTCATCTCCCCCAGCCTGGCTAGCAAGGATATGTTGATGCTTGGCGGATACTGGGCTCTTTACACGGCCGTAGAGATTATAGGCGCCCTGCCTGCGATGATCCTGGACAAGGAAGATGTCAAGCTCGTCGCATGGCTGCCCTTGCAAAGGTTCGTCTATCGTCAGCTTATGTACTTCGTCATTTTGAAGTCCATCTACACGGCCATTCATGGGTCGATTGTTGGTTGGGGAAAGATCGAGCGCAAGGGGACTGTGGCGCAGCCGGCGGGGAGCTCAGTATCTGCCAACCTAAGAAATACGTCATCAATAGGTCGTGGCGGAACGGGCGATGGCGGAACATCCATCGACTCGGGCGACTTCGCTCAAAAGAGATAGAAATTCTAAACGGCACCCGACCCACGAACCATTTCGGGTGCCGTTTAGATCAAATACACCTCGAATCCCCTGGGCAAAGCTATAAAACATTCCTGAAATAAGGTATATTCCTAATCAGGAAACATGAACAATTCAGGAATACATTCTTACGAGCCGCTGACCGAGCGTACTATGTTGGAGTACTTGTCTAAGGGACAAGTACGACTGCCGGCCGTCGACATCCATATTCGGACCGTACCAACTACCTCTCATACGCTAGATATGCCGGCAGATGCTGTGGTTGACGTTACGTGGCAGACAAAAACTCATAAGTTCATTGTCGAATGCAAGGCCCTATCAACTCCGAAGCTCACCGCGGCCGCTATCGGACAAGCAATATATCAGTCACGAGCTACTGGGTTGAGACCTATGATATTTGTACCGTATCTTAGTCAGGAGCAACTCAACCATTTGGAGGCTTCCGGAGTCAGCGGCATAGACCTATCGGGCAACGGCATCATTAACGTACCGGGAGAAATGTTAGTCTATAAGACCGGTGAACCAAATTTATACCCCATACGCCAGAAAAGGCCAAACCCATACCGCGGTACGAGCTCCCTTGTGGCACGTTCTTTTGCAATACAGACCGAGTTCAAGTCGTCCCGTTCAATCGAGGCTTTTATTCAGCAGCGTGGAGGTAGTGTCACGCAGGGCACCATTTCAAAAGCGTTACGTCAGCTTGAAGAGGATCTAGTAATCCGACGTCAAGGGCACTCCATCCTGGTGCTACAATACGATTTGCTTCTTGAAAACCTTGTTCGTTCCTACGAGCGACCGGAGGCAAATGAGACTCGGACTTTCAAGATCGACGGATCCGCTGCTGATATCGCGAGGACAATATCAAATTGCGCAGCTGAGCTGGGCGAACAGGTTGTAATAACAGGTATTGGCTCCGCCAGCTACTATACGGCTATGGCTCAATCGCCACCGCTGCCAATTTACTGCCGCCGTCTAGACCTTCTAGATGGTCATGCTGATTCGCAGAGCCGGTTCCCAAATGTAAGTATAAAGAAAATGCCTGATACTTGGGCCTACTATGACGCTCGGTGTGCAGATAACTGGATGTGGGCGTCGCCCGTACAAACTTATCTGGAACTGATGAATGGCGGCGCGCGAGACCACGAGATGGCCGATCAGGTTCGGCATCTATTTGCGCCCGAAGCAGTCAGCACACATCCTGTAGAGAGGCGAGATAAGCTACAGTGATAGAACCAAAGAACGAGCTAACAGGCTTACTGCTCGACATCTACTACGAGTTGCGAAACACACCTATCCGTCCAAAAATTGTCGGCGGTCTGGGAATCTATCTCAGGGCAGATAACATATTCGAACAGAAGCAGCAAACCTTGTTTCCGCTCGCCACAGCACGCGCGACACAGGATATCGATATGATTCTTCCCGCAGGAACAATCATCGAACCAGAGCTGAGGGAAAGTTTCAAGCTCATGCTGAATACTCTGGGCTTCTATGTTATAGAGAAGTACGCATACTGGCAGTACAAGAGGAAATACTACGGGCATGAGCAAAAGTTGGATCTGCACACCTGGATACCGTCAGACTTGGACAAAGAATCTTTCCGGATCATAGGAGAAAAACTCGTTCCAGCCGACACTAAGGCCAAGCTAGACGCACATATAGCAAGCGAAGCGATCGGCGCAGATATTCTCGGCTCAGAGCTACTTTGCAAAGGCTATCGCAATGAAGGTTCCGAATATAAATGCGCTGTCAGTGTCTCACATCCACTAACTCTTGCAGTAATGAAATTACTGGCCTACCGGGACTACGAGCTAAAGAGAGCGACTGTTGGGATAACATCCGAGGAAGCAGCAAGACATCTGATCGTTGCACAGAAACACGCTTTCGATATCTATGTGCTACTCTCAACCATAACCGAAGCTGAATGGCAGCAATCAAAGGAACTTGCATTATCCTATAAATACGCTGCAGCCGTTCGGGAAGCCGAAGCAGTTGTCAGAGAAGCATTTTCGACGATTGACTCAGCAGGCATGCTACGTATGCGTTCAAGCTTGGACGCGAACGGAACTATGCAATTTGGAATGATCCCTTCACTCTTATTTGAGCTATTCGGGATTAACTAGTCTGTTTGGTGTAGGCACGCTAATGTACGCCATTTAATTTGGATTAGGCTCTTGGGTGAGCTTTGTTAAAGGCTTCTCGGAGCCGGGTTACGTCTACCCGGGTGTATCGCTGTGTGGTTTCTATGTTGACATGGCCTAGCATCTCTTGAATGGCGCGGATGTCGGCTCCGCCGGAGAGTAGGTGGGTGGCAAAGGAGTGACGCAGTGTGTGGGGGGTGATGTTTCTGGAGATGCCGGCGGCTTTAGCGTATTCCTTGATTATTCCCCAGAACCAGACGCGGCTTACGGGGCCGCCTCTTGTGTTTAGGAAGAGGTTTGGCACAGCGGGTTTTCCGGCGGCGAGGTGGGGTCTGGAGTTTCGGAGATAGACTTCGAGGCAGTCTTTTGAGGCGTCGCCCATGGGGACCTGGCGTTCTTTTGCGCCTTTGCCGAAGGGGCGGACGAGGCCAGAGTGCAGGTCGAGGTCGGACTCTTTGAGGCTTACGAGTTCGGATACTCTTAGTCCGCTGCCGTACATGAGTTCCAGCATGGCGGCGTTGCGCAGGCCTTCGTGGGTGTTTCTGTCCGGCAGGGCGAGGAGCTTGGTTATTTCTGCGCTGGTGAGGACCTGGGGCAGTTTGCGGCCGGTCTGTGTGCCGGTATCCAGAGCGGCGGAGAAATCTACGCTGGTCATACCCTCTCTGCAGGCGTAAGCGGCGAACATTCTGAGCGCTGTGGTCTTTCGAACTATGGTGGCGCCGCTGCAGCGTCGTTTATAGAGGGAGGCCAGAAATGCGGTGACGAGATCCGGAGTAAGGGCGGTGATGTCCGTGACTTTGCGTTCGCTGCACCAGGTGATAAGCTGCGTGATGTCGGATCTGTAGGCAGACAGCGTGTTTGTGGACAGGCCGCGTTCGACGTTTAATTCGTCGATGAACACGTTTAGGCTGCGTATCATGCTGGATGTCTGTGGATCGGTCATTGGTTTGGCTTGTGGGGATGGGCGGGTTATCCGGATTTCATGCCTCCTCGCCCCATTCCTATGTGGGAGAGGATTGAGGTGAGGGGCGCGGCATGGCAATTACGTACGGCTGCACTGTTACCGGTAGGCTCCAGGCCCCCTCATCTCAATCTTCTCCCACAGGATGGGGAGAAGAGGCCGGAGCCGGATGAGGCCCTCGGATTCTTACGCTACTGCGCGGGTTCTATTGTCGCAGGTTCTTCTTTCGGTGTTTCCTCTGTTATTGATATCTCCCCTACTTCGGCGGTTTCGTCTTCTTCTCCTTCGGTGGCGCTTACGAGTTTTGCTAGGAGGGCTTCAAGATCGTCCTGGCCGTTGGCGCTGCTCATGCGCTGGTCGAGGATTTGTTCCAGTGTTGGGGCGCGCTCGGCGAGGGTTGCGGTGACCGATGAGGCCGGTCTTGCTCTGGTTTCGGCCCAAACTCGGAGGACGTCGATCTTCTCTTTCATGGTGAGAGAGAGTGGAATGGATTCTCCTACTACGCTCAGGATGTCTTCGGTGGTGATGTCTCGGTCGAGATCGAAGGCGTCGTAGAGGGCGGCGATGACGGCCTGTTCTATTTCAGCGCCGGAATAGCCGTCTGTGGCTGCGGCGAGCTTTTGCAAATCGAACTTTTCGGGTTCGCGCTTTCGCTTGAGCAGGTGGATGGAGAAGATTTCGGCCCGCTCTTTTTCTCCTGGGAGGTCTACAAAGAAGATCTCATCGAAACGGCCCTTGCGCAGGAGTTCGGGCGGGAGCGAGGAGACATCGTTTGCCGTGGCGACGACAAAGCATGGCGCGGTTTTATCCTGCAGCCAGGAGATGAAGGTACCGAAGACGCGGGCTGTGGTGCCGCCGTCGCTGATGCCTGAGGACTGGGTGCCGGCGAAGCCCTTTTCCAGCTCATCGATCCAGAGGACATTGGGCGCGGTGCTCTCGGCGATTCGGATGGCTTTGCGGATATTTTCTTCGCTCTGGCCGATGATGCCGCCGAAGATCTGCCCGACGTCCATGCGCAGCAGAGGGAGCTTCCACAGCGACGCGATCGCTTTGGCGCTGAGCGACTTGCCGCAGCCCTGCACTCCGAGCATTAGAATTCCCTTGGGAGCGGGCAGTCCGAAGTTTCTGGCTTTCTCGCTGAAGGCGATGGTTCTCTTTTCCATCCACTCTTTGAGCAGGTCCAGACCGCCGACATCGGCAAAAGCATCGGTGGACCTGTAGTATTCCAGGATGGCGGATTTCCGGATGATCTGTTCTTTTTCGGAGAGCACGACGTTGATGTCGAACCGGTGCTTTTCAACCAGGGATTTGGCGAAGACGTTTTCCGCTTCGGTCGCGGTGAGACCCTGGGCAGCTTTGAGAATTTGCTCGCGCTCTTCCTGTGTTAGGTTTGTATCTACCTGGGGATTAGCACGTACGGACTGTATTATCGAATCGAGAAGTTCCGCAAGATCGTCGAGGCCCGGCAGAGCATAGTCGACGACAGTGATTTCTTTTTCCAGTTCCGGCGGAAGCTTGAGGACTGGTGACAGAATGACCAGGGTCTTGTAGGAGGTCTTCAGGGCGTAGGTCAGGTCGCGCAGGCGGCGGATCAGGGCGACGTCATTCAGGAATGGATGCAGGTCCTTAAAGAGAAATACAGCTTGATCGCGCGATTCGAGGACGTAGTCGAGCGCTTTGATGGGATCCCGGGTGGCTTCATCGCGGTTTGCGGGATTGTTGACCATTCCCTGCGATACTGTCCACTGAAAGATCTTCTTGTTCCTGGATTGAGTAATCGCGCGCAGGGCATCTTCCACGCGGCGTTCCTCCCAGGAGACGATATAGATGATGGGATATCGCGCCCGGATGAGCGTCTCGAGCTCGGCATCATTTGCTCGCTTGGCCATATCGAACTCCAAATTCTAAGGTTTAGCCCGGCATTACCCAGGTGACGCAGTTACCGGCGCGGGAACATCCGAGCCGGGCTTTGCCCAGATCAGCGATTTCAGTAGTTTCTGAATGTCCGGCCTGCCTACGGCTGTCGTAATTACGCCTGTTTTATTGTCACGAAGGCAAATCGTGGGGGTGCTGATAACTCCCAATTTGTCGCAAAAGCGGGAGCTGGCATTGATTTGCGCCAGGTAGGTGTGGGGGGCCCAGTCTTTATTAAAATTGGCGGTGCTGATTCCAACCTGGTTGGCGTAGGTGGACATAAATCCTGGTTCGAGATTATCCTGGTTCTTATAGAGAATCTGGTACATCGGCCAGAATTTCCCGTATTTGGCAGCTATTTGAGCTGTTTCAGACGCTCCGATCGCCCATTTGTGTATCAAAGCGAAAGGACGGTGCACAAAATATAAGTTTACCTGGTTCTGATTTTTCTCTATAAATCCAAAGATTTCAGGCTCCATTTTTCCGCACTGCGGGCACTGAAAATCGCCGAATTCGACCATTGTGTAGCGAGCGCCTGCGTTGCCATATGGGGGCGAGGCTGCCGTCCTCAAGATAGTAGGCCAGGCTGATTTCAGGACATCACCAGGCGGAGGAGGAGGCGTGGGAGGAGGCGTATTGTCGGGGCCCGGGGTCCGGTTCATAAACCACAGGCCCACCGACAAAAGAACAAGGATACCGATCCATGCCGTAAAAAGTACTGTCTTTTTATTCTTCTTATTCAAATGAAATCCATACCTCCAGAACAACAATCAAACCGCGGCCTTGCTCCGCGCGAGGTCTATTGTGGTGACGATGCAAAGTAATGTCATGGCGCAGGCCGAGGAAAAGCACCAAATGCAGAATGCGCCCAACACAAAATGAGCGATGTACTGCAGGTACCAGGAGTAAGCAAAGCCTCCTGCGACAATAAGCGATTGCGCCCAGAGGGCCAGACGCGCCGGTCGGGGGTCGTCGGCGCCCATACGGACCATGACTATGGTCAGGATCAGCACATAGCCTGCCAGGCCAAGCAGGGCTACGGGGATACTCAGGCCAAATAGAGATAGGTGCGACCATGAGCTGTTTGCAACGATTTCACACCCTCCGTCCGCCGTGCATGGGAGGTCGATGTGATTCTTGTCGGCAAAGTATTTTGTTCCCGCAATGAGAGCGCCGATGAAGCTGAGGACCAATTCGGTAATTTGAAAGCGTAAAGAAGAGGTTTGGTTCACAACACTGTTTCCAAAGAACGACCGGACAGGACTAGCTTCGAGCCCGCTTGTTGAGCGAGTCTACACTACAATCATACTCTGATCGTAGGCAGAATGTCACACGTTGGCGAATTCGTATTTGACTTGGCTGAAACCGATGGGATATAATACCGGCGGCATCTTCTGCTTCGGGGCGCGCGCGCCATCGCTACTCTCTCCAGGCCACGGTTATAGGATACCCGTGATCGAGTACCACTTCTTAAGAATTTTAAGCCACCACAATCTATTTTGCGGTAAGGTGTATTGCTACGACTATGAGAAAGATCCGTAAAGCGGTAATCACGGCTGCAGGCCGCGGAACCCGACAGTATCCAGCATCGGCTACGGTGCAAAAAGAACTTTTTCCACTTGTAGACATTGACGGGTTTACCAAGCCAACTTTGCAGATTATTGTTGAGGAGGCCCTGCTGTCCGGAATCGAGGAGATCTGTATTATCACCAACCCGGTGAATTCCGATCCCATTCGTTCGCACTTTAAGGGCCTTACTCCAGAGCAGGCCTCCGGTCAGTTTAAGGGCAAAGAGTGGGCGCAGAGTATTTCCGAGCGGCTGGATGATGCGGGCAGGCGAATTTCTTATGTGGTACAGTCAGCGCAGGAGGGTTTTGGCCACGCTGTGTACCAGGCAAGAGAATGGGCGGGAGACGATCCTTTTGTTCTGCTCGTCGGGGATCACGTTTATATTGCCGATGACATAGTCCGGTGCACGGCTCAGATTGTCCAGGCGGCGGAGCAGTCACAAGCGGAATCGTTTTCGGGCGTAATGCGGACGACGGAGTCTGAAATTTTTAGGTACGGGACGGTCGCGGCAGCGCCGCTGCAGGGTCAGGAAACGGTGTACTCCATTGCCGGCATGACGGAGAAGCCCTCTGTTGAGTTCGCGCGGGAGCACCTGCAAACATCATGGCTGCCTGACGGCCAGTATTACACGTTCTTTGGAATCCATGTGTTTCCATCCGGCATTTTTGACTGTCTTGAATATCTCATACAGTCTGACACTCGGGTCAAAGGAGAAATCCAGTTGACATCGGCGCAAGAACTGCTGCTTAATAGATGCAAATATCTCTGTGGGGAAGTCCATGGTTTGCCCCATGATATGGGCATTCCGGAAGGTCTGGTGGAGACGCAGATTGCTTTAGCATTGCGATCGCCTTATAAAGAGCAAGCGAAAAAGCAGTTACTCGCAAACTAATCACGCTATCACGTTATGGAGGAATTAGATGTCCAGCGCTATTACAAACATTCAGGCGAGGCAAATTATCGACTCGCGCGGCAACCCAACGATTGAAGTGGACGTCCACTTGGAAGACGGCTCTGTAGGCCGCGCCAGTGTCCCATCAGGCGCTTCCACGGGAGCGAACGAAGCTGTAGAGCTGCGTGACGGCGACAAGTCTTTCTACGATGGCAAAGGTGTCCTTAAGGCCGTCGAGAACGTCAACGAGCGCATTGCTCCTGAATTGATCGACCTTGACGCCACCGATCAGGTTGCCATCGACGAGCTCATGATTGCTCTCGACGGCACCGAAAACAAGGGTGAGCTTGGCGCAAACGCTCTTCTGGGCGTTTCCCTGGCTGTAGCCAAAGCTTCGGCAGCAAGCAGCGGACTGCCTTTGTTCCGATACATTGGCGGCGCCGGCGCCCGTCAGCTTCCCGTCCCCATGATGAACATCATGAACGGCGGCAAGCATGCGGATTCCAATGTAGACATGCAAGAATTCATGGCCATGCCCGTGGGAGCTTCGTCGTTCTCGGAAGCCCTGCAGTGGGGTGTTGAAGTTTACCATGCGCTTAAGGGTGTTTTGAAGGCCAAGGGACTGGCGACCGCGGTCGGCGATGAGGGCGGTTTTGCTCCCAACCTGCCGAGCAACGAGGATGCCATCAAGGTTATTCTCGAGGCCATCGAGAAGGCAGGCTACGAGCCCGGCGCTCAGGTTGCCATCGCCATGGACCCCGCGGCTTCCGAGTTCTACATCAATGGCAAGTATGAGCTTAAGGGCGAAGGGCGTTCGCTGACGGGCGACGAGATTGTGGACTATTACGCCAACCTGGTGGACAAGTACCCGATCATCTCCATCGAAGATGGTTTGGCTGAAGACGACTGGGACACCTGGTACAAGTTGACCCAGCGCATCGGCAACAAGGTTCAGCTCGTGGGCGACGACCTGTTTGTGACCAACACCAAGTTCCTGCAGCGCGGAATCAGCTCGGACACGGCAAACTCGATCCTGGTTAAGGTCAACCAGATCGGAACGCTGACCGAAACCCTAGCCGCCATCGAAATGGCCAAGCGCGCCGGCTATACGGCTGTTGTATCCCACCGATCCGGTGAGACCGAAGACAGCACGATTGCCGATATCGTCGTAGCGACGAATGCGGGCCAGATTAAGACGGGCGCTCCGGCCCGTACCGACCGTGTTGCCAAGTACAACCAGCTCCTTCGCATCGAAGAGACCCTGGGCGAAACAGCGACCTTCGGCGGCTTGCGCTCATTCTACAACCTGAAGAAGTACCGCAACGGCTAACCTCTAGGTTGGGTGAGGGGTCTTTCTGGGGTGCTATAAGCACTGCTTGTCGTTGCCCCAGGACCCCCTCACCCTACCCTCTCCCGCCATAAGAATGGGGGAGAGGAGAAGATTTACGCTCTGCGTTTGAATCATCGAGTGACATTTGTCTCGTCAGTCTTTTGCTGAATTTCTTCTTGGCTTTTTTGCCCTCCCCCTTTGTATCCTTTTTGGAGGCATGGAAGGACTGCTGTTTCGGGCCGGGCGCACGGCGATCGTTATTACGGTGCTGGTTGTCGCGGCCATTCCCATTTTTGGAGCCATACGGACTCGGCAGCGTTCCCTGCTGTCGGGATTGCTTTGCGGCGGTGTGGCCTCATTCTTCTTCTATATGGCGGTACACCATGGTTAGAGCTTTTTCCCTCACACTTTTAGCAGTTGCCACGGCGGTTGCGCTGAAGCCCGCTACTGCTGCACCCTTACAGACCCCCACGCAGCAAGGCGGCGTATTGAGCGGGATTACTATTTGTCTGGATCCGGGTCACCCTTCTGAAACCAGTGAGGGGACGGAGAGTCTGGACAGGACTCTAACTGAAAAGCATCTCAATTGGGTGGAAGCCAAGGATTTGGCTCCTCTGCTTTTGGCGGATGGCGCGAAAGTTGTCTGGACGAAGAGTTACGAGAAGCAGCTTGTGACGAACCGCCGCCGCGCCGAGATCGCGAATGCGGCAGGCGCGGCTCTGTTTCTGAGGCTGCACTGCGATTCCGCCCCGGATTCAGGAATTGCGAGTTACTACCCCGACAGAGTTGGTGAGGTGGACGGTGTAACAGGACCTTCTTTGAAAGTGCGGCAGGACAGTCGAATTGCCGCGGCAGCCTTTCAGGCGGCGGCAGCAGGATTCCTTCAGGGAAGCATGCGCAATAAGGGTCTGTACGGCGATTCTGCGACTGCTGTAGGGCACAAGCAGGGGGCACTGACCGGGTCCATATTCGCTCAGGTGCCTGCGGTTACGGTGGAAATGTGCGTCTTAACGAACCGGCACGATTTTCTTCTTATGCGAACGACAGCGGGTCAGGAATTGATGGCGAAGGCTCTTTTTTATGGCGTGCGGGCGGCGGTTAAGGCCGTTCAGGAAGAAAAATAGAGTAAGTTTTCGTTTTTCGGAACAAATTGATTGATTAGAGCCGTTTAAAGGGTAACAGTGACTTGAGTATGATACGACCGTAGAGCTCACGATGTTGTGGGTTTAGAACGCGGTTTACGACGTGCTTCAGGTAGGTACACTGCCAGTAGAACCAATCGAAAACTCAAAGGGGAGATTCAAACAATGTCCGAAACAACAGAGAAGACTCGTTTACACGATGCCCACGATCATCTTCGACACGACAGCACTACGGAAACGCCTGAACAACTTCAGGAGAATGTCCGGCTAGCGCAGCTTGCGAAGGCTCGCGAGGTTGAGCAGAAGAACTCAGGTAAGGCTCAAGCGGGCAGCAATTAGTTGTATTGATGCAGGGATGATAAAAGCCGCCGAAGGATAATGTCCTTCGGCGGCTTTTTATTGTTTAATGGCGTAGAAGACAAGGCGGTCGGACTCGGGGTTGGCTTCGCAGTCGGAGTAGGAGTCGGTGACTTTTATGGAGTGGAATCCGGCTTCGGCGAGCCATTCCAGGATTGCGTCTTTGCCGTAGGCCCGCTGTTTGTGGACTTCGTGAAAGATGCGCTCTTCGCTTCCGTCGTCCGGGTGGTAGAGGAAGCGCATTCTGACGGTGCAGATCTGGGTCTCAAAATCGTAGCGGGAGCGCCACCGGTAGTGGAGGGGTTCGTCTTTTCGGGAGCAGCTCTGGTTGAACATCCCTAATTCGAAGGCGTATTCCGTGTTCATGTCGAAGATGAAGGTGCCGCCAGCGTGCAGATGCTGGGCGACCCGGCGCAGGGTTTCCTTGAGCTGTTTTCTGTCCAGGATGTAATTGATGCTGTCGAAGAGGCACAGAACGGTGTCGAACTGTCTGCCAGGAATATCCAGAGCACTCATATCCTGGCGAAACCATTCGATGGATAGGCCGTCTTCCTGCGCGCGCTTTTCCGCAATCTCGAGCATTCCCTCGGAAAGATCCACGCCGACAACAGTCTTGCCGCGCAGCGCGAGCAGCCGGGCTACCGTGCCGGTTCCGGTGGCTAAATCCAGGACGCTGTCGGGAACCTGGCCTACGCTCTTCCAATACCCTTCAATATGTCTGACCCAGAATCGATAAGGGACCCCAGACATCAGATATTCGTAATAGGGAGCAACGGCCGAAAAGGAGGGGTTAGTAATCTCTGTCATACGGGGATAGGATTCGCCATGGAGGGGGTTGTCTCCTGCGTAGGAATGCAAATTCCGGCCACGTTTTTAGTGATCTGGAGATGAGGTGTATCGGCAAGGTTGTTTAAGAGGATTATGGTTAACTTGTCGTCTGTATAGCGGGCTATGTGGCTGGTGAATCCTTGCCAGCGGCCACCGTGGTAGACGACATTTCGGCCGTTTGTGGTTGTGATGTACCAGCCGAAGCCGTAGGCTGCCATTGTTCCGTCGTTAAGGGGAGTTCCGGTCCACATTTGCTGGAGAGATTTGGGGTTGATGGCGGTTCCCTGAGCGAGGCCCTGTTCCCACTGGATCATACCTGTGATGCTGACGTATAGGGCTCCGTCTGCTGTGGAGTTGAAGGTTGGCGAGACCCAGGCCTGATTTTTAAGGACGCCTTCTTCCAGTCGGTAGCCGGCTGCTCGGTTGGGAACAATATAGCCTGTATTGTTGTACTCCCATTTGTCACCGGGTGGGGATATTGGAGGTACGGACGCAGCGATGTTGAAGAGTTCGTCTTCCGTATAATCCTTGCGCAGGTCGAAGCGCGGATAGGCGCCATCGATTCCTGAGGTGTGGGTGAGCAGGTGGCGGATGGTGACGCCTAACCAGGCGTCGGGTGCGTTGGAGAAGTAGGTGCGGATGGGATCGTCCAGATTGACTTTACCGTCTTCCATCAGGTGCATGATGGCTGTTGCCGCAAACTGTTTGCCGATGGACCCGGTTTGGAAGATGGTTTGTGGAGTTACCGGTACGTTATGTTCTATGTTGGCAAAGCCATATGA
>Ga0302315_10002654_pt1 | contig 16703 bp, 12 predicted proteins | sample III_Palsa_N3_1_FD_200532 | JGI IMG/M metagenome (GOLD analysis project Ga0302315, IMG submission 200532) | Peat permafrost microbial communities from Stordalen Mire near Abisko, Sweden - III_Palsa_N3_1 | ecosystem: Environmental > Terrestrial > Soil > Palsa > Peat permafrost | place: Sweden... | reverse complement strand
TTTTCCTGACGCGTTTATGTAGCCTAACTGCTTGTTGAGTACAACCATGGCTAGGCCGTCTTTGAACTCATAAGCTGAGTCGAACTGTGGATTGATCGCGAAGGTACCGTTCGGGTTTATGTAGCCCCACCGATCGCCGGATTCGACAGGCGCAAGGTTCTCTTGGAAGTCGAGGGCCATGTCGAACTGCGGTGATATCGCCCACTTGCCGTCTGGACCGATGTAGCCGAATCTTGGGGAGCCACTGTCGGCGGTGGTGGTGGTGTCGGGCTCCGCACATAGTCCCTGGCTGAACGAGCTTATTTGGAACTGGTCAGTATATTGGAACTGCGGATTGATAGCCAGTTTGCCGGTTTTGTCGATGAAACCCCAGCGATCGGATAGTTTGACCGCGGCCAGATCTTCGGAGAATGGTTCGGCGTTGCTGCAGGCGGAGGGACTTGTTCGACGTGCTTATTCTGACTGCAGCCACCAATAGCCGAAACGGACAGAATTAGTAAGATTGGCGCTGGTCGCCTCATTGGATACCTCGTGATGACCGAAAGTCCGTGAGGCCAGGATACGTTCCCTTGTCCGGTGTTGGCCTCATCGGGAAGTCGTTCTATGCAAAGCTTGAATAAACCTACATAAACGACCAGGCACTTAATATGGAGGTCTTTATCGTCCAGCCGAGGAAACAAGTTCCCTAAAAGATGCGTTGCACCAATGAAATAGTCGTTGGATCTTTATTCAGCGACTACCATGAGATGTGCATCTAAACGCCCAACGACCACTTCGCTCCATCCATCCTTAACAGCCGGCGTTAGCGTGACGTTATCCGGCGCGGTGTAGATGCGCTTGAACTCGCCGCGGATGCGGACGCGGATGTTGTGAACCGGAGCCAATTCTTCGCGCATTCTTCCAAAACTGGTAAAGTAGACGTCCCGCAAGCTGGAAGGATCGACATCGGCATGATCGACGGCAGCTTTGTATCCTGCCCAGCTTTGTCGCGTCATGGGCGGATAGCCTTGGGGTGACGGAGAGTTGAGCAAATGAACGATTAGCCGGTCCGGGTTGCGCTGATGGAACAAGGTGGCATGCACCTGCAGCAGCGTTTCGATCTGGACGAACGGCTCGTTTGCTCCGGCGGCCCACCGCACGGAATTGGTCTGAAGCCGCCGAACGAACGGGTAAGTCCATTGACTTGCGTAGTGGAGCCCTAAATTTGCGGCGATGTAGACCACGCGTCCCTTTCCATAATTGCGTGCTGTGATCATGGGCCAGGAAACGCCTGGCTCCTGGAAAGCTTCGCTGAGAACGGCATCGACGCCGTTGTCCGCCTCGACGCGGAACATCGGACCTGGATAAGGAATGTCATAGCCTTTCGGCTCGCCGCGGCGGTACGCCGGAACAACTTCGACTGCACGAGACCCCCTAATCAATGGGTCGTTGACAATTTCATGGTCGCTTGCAATAAGATATTTACAGAGGACGCCGTTCGCTTGTTCCAGTCCAATGTTTGTAGCGGACCACGGCTCCAAAACCGTCTCATTAGGCATGGTCCCACGAAAATGAACGCCAAAGAGATCGGCAAGACGAAAATCGGACAACTGGGATCCGTCCGGCCCATGTAGGCTCGTCCGGTAATTCGCTACCAAACCGCCCCCCGCCGCGACAAAGGCTTTAAGCTTAGAGGCGACTGTGTCGGAAATGATCCCAATGTCGGGAAGAACAATGACGGCAAATTTACTCAAATCGTCGAGTTCCAGATTTCTGTCTGTAATACAGGTCTCCGGAATTTTCTCTTCAAGAAGGGGCATCACCGTGCCGTACAGTGTGAAATCGGGCCCGTCTTTCCATTGATCGCGCTCGCATAGTTGCTTCGATTTCTCAGAGTAGACCACGGCAACATAGGGCGCCGGGTCTGAGCCGATCAGCCACGGCGCGCGGACCTCGACTTCCTGGTGAATGGCGCGAGTCGATGCAGGGTTCGCCATCATTGTGAAGGTTGGAACTGCTCCATTGGAGATGGCGATCATCGCGCGGTCACGCAATTCGGCTTCGGTGAGGGCTATATGATAGCTTGGAGAGTATTGGGCGGTTTCTACGTAGAACTCGCCGACCATTTCGGTCTCGCTCCTCATTAATTGAAGAAACGGTGTCGGCCATTTCCAAAACCCCTCGACCCAGGTTTGCGATGAGCCACGTACGTCCGAAAGCCAGGCCGTGTGGATGGGGATTCCCGGGCGCACGGAGCGGGCGGCGCGGGCAAACGTTTCGAAAACGCGCTGTGTTGCGGCTTTCTTGTAATCCAGCCACAGATTCCAGATCTCGAGATCTCCGGCCGAGCGCGGGGCTTCTTGTCCGGCGGCAGTGCGAAATCCGTCCCTGCAATAAGAGCAATAGCAGCCGGAATTAACGCCCAGGCCGTCAAACCAAAGTCCCTGAATGTCGTATCGCTGCAAGAGGTCGATCAGGTAGCCGGCCATGTAGTCGGCGAAGGGCGAGTTCTCGCATACACGAGGAAATGACTGGTCCACGATGAGGCCGCCGAAATCGACGTTTCGCCATTCAGGGTGCTCTTCAAAAGCGCGCTGGTCGCAGTCAACGGGGATATAGGGCACGTACTGGATCCCAAGCTCATGTCCCGCGTCGATGATCTCGGCAATTAAATCACGATCCTCTAATCCGGGGTGCTTCCAGCAGACGGGCGTATCGTGCAGGGCGTACCACTGGTTGCGACTGTCGAAGATCGCCGTTTTAGCCCCGCTTTTCGCAGCAGTCGCCATGAGGTCGGATCCCAGTATCTCGGCAATTTCGAGTCTGCCTTCTTTGGTGTTAGGGATGGTCAGGTTGTTGAAGACGCGGCCGTAGGGGCGCTGCGACCATGCGAACGGATCGGCAAATGGTGTAGTTACGTTCATGAAATCCTTATTACGCCTTCGCTAGTGATATAGACAGGAACCGTAGATATGGTCAGCTTTCCTGAACCGGGCAATGAGGACAAGTTGCCCATAATATCGAGCACTTGAGCTTTTGCGCCGGTGGTTGCGGTCACCGGAACATCGCCCGAGGTCGTCCAGAGCACGTAGAGATAACGGCTGCCATTGTTGAAAACGTAACCCCTCAACGTGCTGTCGAGGGCGAGTGCCCTTTGATACTTCAATCCGTACATCATTCGGGCCAGTTCACATTGTGCGGCATAAGACGGGAGCGGCGAGAAGTCTGTGTTCAGCACTCCGCAGTCTCCGCGTATGGAGTACCAAAAGGTATGGGAGATGCTGGCGGCATAGGACTGGACGTACATCTGAACCAGACGTGCCGCCTGGTCCTGACCGGAGAGCAAAGGCGTATTTGTCCATCCCCCCATTTGGCCTGGGTCGCCGGTGAAAAAGGAGGTCTCGCTGTTCCATAGCGGCTTCGCTCCATCGGCGTGGGCCTGCATCGCCGCATGAAGAGACTGCGCGGTCGCCACAGACTTGTCCCAGGACTGCCCCGGCTGATCGAGGGTATAGAAATGACAATCCATGATGTCGTAATACGACTGAGGGTTGAGGGACCAGAACTCTCCCAGGCCCCAGGCAAAGTCCTTATCGGTGTGGCTCATGGATGCGATGCCAGACGGACCGAATCCTCCAGCAAAACCGCCCAAGCCAACCAGGTTCCGCGGATCTGCCGCGCGAATTGCTGCCGAAGACGCCTTAACCACGGTCACATAGTCGCCAGTTAGGAAGGGATAAAAACCGTTGCGCGCATCGGGTTCGTTCCAAACTTGATAGTAGAACACCCTGCCTTTACAGTGCTGTGCAAATGCGCCGACATACTTCGACCAGAGCGACATGTCGAGGGGCATGTAGCAGTACTGCGACATGATGGGGTATGGCGAAGGCGAGACATTCTGCGACGACTGCCACGGCTGGGATCCACCGAGCAGACATACGTAAAGAGTAAGTCCGTGCGACCTGGCGCGCGCGATCACGTCGTCAAGCTGCCGCCAATCGTACTGGTTCGGAGCGGTTTGAATGTAGTCCCAGGGAACCCAAAGACGGTACCAACGTACGCCCATCGCGGAGATCCGCGTAAACAGCGTCTCTACAGTGCTCGGATCGTAGACACCGGCAGGCGCCAGGGTAGTTTCTTCCGTGATTCCGAAGGGAGAAAGATCTGCACTTTGGCGATCGACCGGTCCGGGTGTTATCACGAGCGAGCGTGTGAGCTTTAGCGTCGAGCCATGACCTGCGAGGGTGCCCACGGCTTGGTACCAACCGAACGGCAAAGTGGGCAGCTCAAAAGTGTGTGCGCCTGGCGAAACCACGGAGGGTTTTAGCTTGTCGAAGACCTTGACGCCGTTGATGTCATAAAGGGATAAGCTCGATTTAAGCGCTAGTCCGTCGCCGGCGGGCAGATCGATGGGAAGGCGATGAGCGCCCGACCCGATATAGTAGCCCGCGTCCTTTCCGCCGGCGTAGGCCGCTCTGATAATCGGCTCCATGACGCGCAGAGTGCCGGATACTATGACGCCGTTCCAGGGAGACAAACCCACATCTTCCGCGGCGACGAAGTACGCGCGACCCTGCGGCCACTCGAACGTCCCCGCCATGCTTTCGGTTCCTATTCGGCGACCGTTCAAGTCGAGCGAGATCGTATTACTCGTCCATCGGGCATGGACATGGATCGGTGCGCCAGGTTTGATGTCCAGGTTGCCATAGTTAACCTGCGCCGTATCGCCGGTTGTAGACGAAGTCATTCGTGCGAAGAGGGTTTTGCCGCCCCACACCAACAACGATACAGAGTTCGGCTTGAGGTCGTGCATGTTGCGTCCGAGGACGAACATTCCATGAGGGTCGGTATCGAGCGAACTGTCCCAGTTGGCGGTCGCCGTGATGTCTACGTCGTAAACCAGATCGGTTCGGTTGCAATAGGCCGATGGAAGTGTTGCTCCAGCCGGAGGCGCGCCGGCGAGATTTATGGTTGCGATGGTCTTTAGGCCGTTGTCAGCCGTTACAACCGGAGGCGTATCCGCAGCTCTGCATGCGTTGGGCCAGGCTGCCAGTGAGGAAAATATGAGCAAGGCGACCGTGAGGCACGCTCTTCGTATCATGGGTAGTATCCAGTCTGTCAATTGCATGCGCGAGATCACTATCGGGTCTTCGCAGCCTCGTTGAGCGTTGCGTTCGTGTCCCGTATATACGCCTCGTCCAGTAAGATCTTGCTGCCGGTTGGAGGATAGATGATAAAAAAGCCGTCCGTTTTTGCGTTCGCCGTTGCTTGAAACCGCATTTGCTGCCATTTGCCATTCAGGACAATCAATTGGTCGCCATAAGTCGTGTACGGCGCCCCGTTCTGCCTGATCGCCGCCGACACTTGAGCTCCGGGCTGCCCCTTTACCCACAGCGACGCCACATAGGTGTGATTATTTTCGACCTGAAAGGGTTGTATAAATTGAACGCCGCCTTCTCTTACGGCCTTGACCATGACGCTTTGTGCCGAATGGCCGGCTTTAATGTCGACGGTTTCCTCTCCATACACTACCGTAACGTTCGCCCATGACGAATTGTCGCGCCATCCCTGTGCGATCGAGCCGCTGATCTGAGATTTACCGGTAGAGGGCAACACCGGAATGTACGGCGATTCGAAACCAGGATTGATGACGATTTGAGCCTTGGAACCTGCCCCTGAACCTGCGTTGACGGCCGATATAGACAACAAACAAAGAGACATGCCGGACAGGCAACGGACAACGAATGCTCGAACAAATGAATGCATAATAGGCGAATCCTTTCTTGAAAAAATGTCGGGCCGTGGAACACAGCCCGACGAACGTTCTCCTGGAGAAGCAGTCTTCATCAATATATGCTGTAGGTTGCTACTGCATTGTTGGTGCAACCGCTGGCTGAAGTATTCTGGGCTGTGGCGCCGGAATTATTATTGCCGCAGCCGCCCGCGGTCGTATTGTTCCATCCCGACGAAACGGCTGAGCCGCGCAGCCACTTTACGTGACCGTCCGCCATGGCATAGTTGGCTCCATCCGTGTGGCGGCCCGTTGGCGAGGCGAAGACTCCTGGGTCGGGACTGGTGGTATTCGAAAAGTAGCCCGTGGCATATTCCGCACCCCAGGCGGTGGGCGTGCTGCAGTCGCCCGTAGGCAGACAAAACGCCCGCCAGTTGTTGGGCATACCATTTGTGGATAAAGCTCCCTGGGCCCCGTTCCCCAAGCTTCCCTTACCAAAGCCAACGATTTCAGTGAGAAAGACCGTGCTGCTTGGCGCATTTAATTCAGACAGGGTCATTGGACTGGTCAGGCAGTTGACTCCGTATATGTTGCTGCCGCCGCTGGACGGAGGCGCTCCGAAGTTCATATTAATGGCGTAAGACATGACCACCCCCGGCTGCCAGGCGCCGTTGACGAAGGTGTTGTTTTGGACTGGAGCGGTTGAATCGCTGGGACAGGTGTACACAGCGGAGCTCTTCAGGTAAGGATCCAAAGCATCGGCCCAGTCCTCTAAGATAGCGCCGCTTGGGAGCGAATTGGAAGCGATGCCCCAGGGCGCCGTTTCGTCATAATCCTGGGTGTACTGTATAAACGCCAACCCTAATTGTTTCTCATTGCTCACGCACGCTATCTGGCGCGCCTTCTCGCGTACTTTAGCGAAAACGGGGAACAAAATAGCCGCCAATATCGCGATAATAGCTATCACGACGAGTAGTTCAATTAATGTAAATGCTCTCTTATTCATTGCTCTTTCTCTATTCTCTTAACTATGGTTAAGTTGTAAAAATGCTGGCATCAAATACCTAGCGGTCTACGGGCCCAGTCGAGTCACGAACGACCAACTTCGTGACTGGTATCGCGAGATGCCTGTCGGAGACGGGCGAACCGGTCATCAAGCTATTAAGTACCTTAACCGACTCGCGTCCTATCTCCAAGAACGGCAGCTCGACGCTGGTTAACGGAGGGTCCGTCATGATACAGTGGAGGTCGTTGTCGATGCCTACCACTGACAGATCCTGCGGCACTTTAACTCCCAGCACGCTTGCAGCGTGCAAAATACTGAACGCTATAGCATCGTTTGCGCAAACAACAGCAGTGGCCGGATTGCTGCCATCAAGCATACGCCTCAGGCACTCCTTGGCGTCCTCGAACGACAGCGGGTCCCAAGAAGGGCACGAGATGACGAGCTCCCACGGGGCCTCATCATGCTCGCTTAGCCACGACCAATATCGAGCGAGTCTGACAGCTGCTACGTCGCTGCGGAGCGGCGAAATTTCACAGGCCGCGAGGTGCGCAATTTGTCGATGCCCCAACGCCCAAAGGTGGTTCATCGCCAAATCGATTGTCACTGCGTCGTCGGACCATACGGCCCCTACCGACGGAGGCAGTTCATTCCAGCGCGCGATCGCCACGGCGGGCATTCCCGCCTGGGCAAGGGTTTGAAACCTTTTGTTGCTGGTTATCGCGCTGATCAACAGGCCATCGATGCTGCCATCGAGAAAGGCGTCACAGTTTTCGGCATCTCGAATTGCACTTGGAAAGTGCAGCAATTTGTATCCAAGCTTATCCGCCTCTGCAGTCATACCGCTCCAGAAGTCGTGCAGCTGTGTGTAGTTAAACGCATCCCCATGTGGCGGGGGCGGCGAAACACAAACACCGATCGTTTGGGTGGAGCGCGTCTGCTGGTGATAGATTGAGCGCGCTGGTACGAAGTTCAGATCGGATATCGCCTTGCGGATTCGCTGACCAGTTGTCTCGGAGCAAATGTTAGTGCGTCCGTTAATGAAATGCGACACAGTTCCCTGAGAAACTCTGGCGAGCTCAGCCACATGCTTTATAGTGGGCTTCGTATAGACTTTTGTGTTCGATTGGTTCATGTCAACTGCTTTACACAACTACTTGTGTAATAAGTGTACGATATTCCAGGCCGTTTGTCAAGGCCATTTTTGGGTGATATTGTTTATTTTTTGATGCGTCTTTGATACGGTCAGACGTCCAGCGCTCAAGCCGATCATGCCAGGGTTTTGTCCTGGTCGGGACAGAGCCCTGGCCAGGACAAAGAGCGTACTCCGCTGTTACTAAGTAACCCGTCTATGGCGCCAGAGTGGCCGCCAGGATCTTCACGTTCGGGTTCGTCGGCAGTTGGAGGCTTGCGACTGTTGAGGTGTTTGAGAGTGTCAGCACGTACTCGTAAATATCGTTGGTGATGGTCGATTGGCCGGACTGCCCATTTCGATAGGTCATGGTCTTTGCGACCGTATTCCCCCCAGAGGCGCACCAGTCGTTCAGTGTGAGGTTGAAGGTGGCTGGAGACCCGCTGGTGTAATTTACCGTGAACGTATTTTGCTGGCTGCCGTTGGTTCCGCATCCCAACAGGTAGAGCGTGCTGTATTTGCCGCTGGGAAGAGTTATGGACTCTGAGGCGCAGGTCACTACGTTGTTCGTGTCGTTGACGAAGGATCCGAGGCTAAACGGGATGCTTCCGACCGTAAGGGACTGGCTGCCGATTGCCTCCGCGGAATAGGAGTAGCCGCCTCCATCGTCGATGTTGCCGTAAGTTGTTGCGGTGTCGTTTGTAATTCCTATGGTATTGAAGTAGCTGGAGAGGCTCACTGTAACGGTAGAACCTGTGGTGTTGACCACTTGCGAAGGCGAGAGCGTGCCGGTGCTGCCGGAATGGTTGGCATCGCCACTGTAGGTCGCGGTCACTGTGTGTGTGCCGACAGCCAGAGTGGAAGTTGCGTAAGTGGCAGAGCCTGAGGACAATGTCACCGGACTGCCGACGTTCGACCCGTCAATGGCAAACTGTACCGTGCCTGTGGGAGAACTGCCTGTCACCGTCACCGTGAATGTTACCGAAGTCCCGTAGGTGGACGGGTTGAGAGACGAGGACACGGTCGTTGTCGTGCTAGTAAGTCCGCCTGACGGAACAAGAGTGGCGGCCAGGATCTTCACCTCCGAGTTCGACGGCAGTTGCAGGCTGGAAACCGTGCTGGAGCTGTTTAGCGTGATCGCGTACTCGTAGATGTCTACATCGAAACTAACTGTGCCTCCAGGCCCGTTGCGAGAGGTCATGGCTTGGGCGACAGTATTGCCCTCGTCATTGGCGCCCCAGTTGGACATGTTGAACGAGCCGGTAGTAGGCGATCCGCTCGTGTAATTGACGGTGAACGACTGGCTTAGCTGATCCGTTTGGACCCCGCAGCCCAGCAGGTACAGGGTGCCGTTCGTGCCGCTTGGCAGTGGGATTGTCTGCCCTGTGGCTGTAATTACGTTGTTGGTGCTATTTGTGAACGGGCCAAGCGTGAATGGGACACCTCCGATGGTGAGCGATTGGCTGCCGATTGACTGTGCAGAGTAGGAATAGCCGGAGCCGTCTATATTTCCCAGGGTCGGCGCGCTGTTGTTGGTAATGCCGATGCAGTTGTAATAGCTGGATAGGCTGACTGGGACGCCCGCCCCGGCGGCGTTAACCACCTGCGACGGTGACAATGTGCCACCGCTGCCCGCGTTGTTCGTATCGCCGCTGTAAGTTGCGGTTACCCTGTGGGTCCCTACGGATAAGGACGATGTCGCGTAGGTCGCGTGGCTTGAAGACAGCGTCACCGGACTGCCTGCGCTCGAGCCGTCGATAGCGAACTGTACTGTGCCCGTTGGGGATGCTCCGGTTACCGCAGCGGTGAAGGTCACGGTGTTTCCCGAAGTTGACGGATTTAGAGACGAAGACACGGTCGTTGTTGTGCCTGGCAGGGCTGCAGCAGGCACGAGGGTCACGGCAAGAATCTTAGCCTGCGTTTGCGGAGGCAGGCACAGGCTTACCGCTGTAGCATTATTGTTGAGAGTCAACGGGTATTCAAAGATGTTCATCGCAGCCGCCTGTTGGCCACTTGGGCCGTTGCGGTACGAGGTGGTCATTGCGATAATGTTGCTTTCGTCGTTGGCTCCCCAGTTCGACATGCTCACCGTGTAGTTGGAAGCAGTTCCGTTGGAATAGTAGACCGTGAAAGGCAGGTTAGTCTGATCGTACTGCACTCCGCAGCCCAGCAGGTAGAGCGTGCTGTACTTTCCGGGGGGCAGGATTATGGTCTGACCCAAACTACTCACCACGTTATTCGTGCTGTTCGTAAAGGGGCCAAGAGTGAACGGGACCCCGCCGATGTCTAGAGATTCGCTGCCGATCGCCTGGGCCGAATAAGAGTAGCCGGAGCCATCAAGATTGCCCAGGGTCGGCGCGCTGTCATTCGTAATACCGATGGTGTTGTAGTAGTTACTCAGATTGACGGTCGTCGTAACCGGGGCTGGCGGAGCCGGACCGTTTGTGATATAGATCGGTGTTCCCCCGACGGTGACCGCGGACACCCCCGAGAGCGATATAACATCGCCGGCCGTGTCATATTCGGTCGTCGCGCCGGACGGGACTGGATAGTTGTATGACGCGTCGTTGTTCCAGACAATCCAACCGGTAATGCCGCTGGAAGACGAAGTTTTGGCGACCCAGTTGCCATTGCCATCGAGCGCGCAACTGGTTACGGTGACCCCGTTGAGCCAGGATTCCACCTGCTGGTAGGAAACCGCTCCAGGAGTAAGCACGGTCCAGTCGTCGCCGCTGTTCTCTGAGACTCCCACATTGCCCGCGTCGTTCCATGCATACCAGTCAAAATTCGTGATGCCCATCACCCAATCGAGAACATACGAACGCGGAACGAATGCGGCCGTGGAAGCCATAGGCTGCGGATCCCAGCCGGTGGTTTGCCCGGAATCTCCCCAGCCGGTTTCGGTATTCCAGATTGGCTTGCTGGAATAACCATACGCCGCAGCGAGCGACTTAATGGCATTTATACAGGGAATGTCGTCTTCGGGGGTTGAATCGTAAAGGTGAAAGGCCAGCACATCCGAATCGGAGCCTCCGCCGGCCGCGAAATACTGTTCGCAGTCAACCAGATTTTGAGGACTATTGTTGATTGAATAGGCTGCACAGGTTACGAGCGCGCTACTATCGGTGGAATGAATGATTGGGGCAGCTGTAGTCTCCATTTGAGCCATTTGAGTCGCGGTGCCGTCCCAGAATTCGGTGTTGGGTTCGTTCCAAATCTCGTAGGCGGAGATTTCGCCTTTGTAGCGATTTACCACGGCGGTAACGAAGGACGTCCAGTAGCTTATATTTGACGGAACGCCATTGCCGCCCACATAGCCATAAGCGTCCACATTGGTATCTGTGGTCGCCCACTGTGGAGTCTCCGAAAATGTATAGAGGACCTTTTGCCCGCTTGCCCGGGCCGAGTTGACAAAATTGTCCAGGTTAACCCAGTTGTATGTGCCGTTGCTTGTTTCGGTCTGCGCCCATGTGGGAGCGCAGTCGTGCGACCTGGCGTATCCAAATCCGACAGACGGCCATGCCAACGGTCCATATCCCAATGGCGCAAGGTCCTGTGGATGCAGCCCAAAATAGGTCGAGGGGATGCTTGAGGTTGGCGGTGTTAGCGACACTGGCGTCGGATTTACACCCTGATAGACCAAAGATGCACTATCTAGCCAAACGGTGCCAGGTTCGGCGATGGTTAATAGAACCTTACCAGGGGTGGCCGGCGTGATGCCGGTCACTGAAATTTGCTGCCAGGTTGTGCTTGCGCGCAAGCAGGCCACGGCATAGTTGGTGTAAGAGCCTCCGGATTCCTCAAGGGCCAAGCTTACCCACGTGGGCGCCAGTGCCTTTATGTATATGGAAGCGGTATACCTCCCGGCCTGAAACGTCGGGGTTTGCTGATATTCCGCGTACCCGGTGCTGACCACGCACTTCTGGCTCGACGACCCGGAATAATAGACGGAAGTGTCCTGGGAATACACAACGGTGGAGCCGGATATCCAGGTTGAGTTGTCCGCCCAGCCATTGGCGACTACGCCGCTGACGACGCCCGGAGACCCCTGATAAACGGCGTTGTAAGGGCTTTCAAATCCGGGATTGGTCAACAGATTCTGGGCCGCTAATGACGTAACATTGGATAACACTAAAAAAAGTGTGAGAAGTACGGTCACCCACAAGATCAACGGTTGAGGCTGACATACAATAGGCTTCATTGAGGTCTTTTGCTCCTTCTTTGGCTAAAGAGGTAGTTATTGCTATCTAACGCTATATATTGCGATCATAGCGTTAACAATCATATAAATCTTAAAGATCTTTCCGCGGTACGTGAACACTACACAACTACTTGTGTAAACAGGATACAACAACAACAAGTATTTGTCAAGCGAATTTTTCCCGGATTGCGTAAGTCTCCTTTGATGCTCAACAGACAGAAGTTGCACGTCTAGCATGACGCACCTACAGCAGCCTTCGCTCATCATGTTTTTCCGGGTGCCACTTCGGCAGCCGCTCTCCCTTGCGAGCCGACAGCCGGGTGCGCTGGATTGTAATCTTCGGCCGGGTGCCATGCCTTTGCTCGGAAAGGCGTGTCCTACACTCGTTCAACCACCGCTCCCCTATTTCCTTTTTGATCGCCCTTTGACTTGAGGAATTTGACGCCCGCAACGGCGATTCCTGGAAAGACTAAGCTAGACGAGATAGAACAAGTCCTGATCCACGGCTATCAGAGATTGACGAATTAGCCCAGACCTGCCATCATATAATTAGTTAAAAATGTTACGCTAGGTAATTATCAACCCCGCCAAGCCAAACATGAGATAGTTGGATCATCACGAACATGATGCCGAATATCTTCGGAATACGGAAATGAATTGCCGGAGGCAGAGGCAGTGCGACTGTACGTTACACTTGAAGTAGGAAGAGAGACATCTCTACCCGTTAACTACCAGCATCTTTTGACAGCAGTCGTTTATGATCTATTGGGCAGCGCAGACGCCGAGTATGCCCGATTCCTACACGATTCCGGATACGGCGGCGAAGGCGGCCGCCGATTCAAGCTATTCACGTTTTCCTGGCTACGTGGCCGCGGAAGAGTACTCGGTCCGACAATCGTCTACGCACAAGGCCAGCTAACCTGGTTTCTTTCATCACCGGTTGACGAATTTGTTCAGCATTTGGCTACCGGCCTGCTCACCGCAGGAGTACTTAGGGTTGGATCAGCCTCACTACCAATTCAGTCTGTCGGAACGCTTCCCTCTCATCCGGAGACCAAGGAAGATCAGGAACCATCACGTTTCACCTGTCTATCCCCTCTAGTGGCATCAGTTCCGCGCCATGAAGGCCACGCACTATATCTAAAGCCCAGTGACGGCCCTGAATTCTCCGAAGCAATCCGTCGTAATCTCATCCAAAAGTACCGCCTGCTTCACGGATCAGACCCCGAAAACACTACATTCGAAATGCTCTTCGATCAAGCCTATCTTGCCCGCTCAGGCGGAGGCACCAAGCTGATCACTTACAAGGAGATACAAATCCGAGCAGCATTCGCACCCTTTACAGTGACAGGCTCTCCAGCATTGATTAGCCTTGGATACGAGGCGGGGTTTGGCGAAAAAAATGCCGGAGGATTTGGAATGGTCGAGAAGTTCTCAAGTCGCGTTGGTATTGAAACATAGTTTCAGAGTATACCAGCTTCAGAAGCGATCCGCTGTCCGAATTGTCGCCTCCCGGTATCCAAGCCGGGCTTAGCATGGATGCGTGCGTGGGACACATATTTCTCTAGGCAGCGGGTAATCCTCCTTCAATCATTTGCCGGCCAGTAGCGTACCGAGACTAAACGGTGCGCTATTATTTTGCGGTAAGATTCCGGCGCCGACCGATCCCTTTGATATGACCACGCTATAGCTCCACAGACCAAATCTATTTAAGACCCTGCTTAGTCGAAGTGTAAAGTTATGCCTCAGGCACATATGTAGGCGAAGCGGGGTTGTCCCCGTCCTCTCGAAAGCAGAATAAAATAGTGTAGTCATCCGAGCTTCTTCCACGATGAGGGACGCTTAATAGTATAGCCGTCTTGTTTTTGCACCTCATCAGGCATTTGACTGTCGCGCAGTTTGGTACGGACAACGTCACATACTGAAGATGCGGCTGCGGACAGTTCGGCGGATTTGCGTCTTGGTGGGCACGCCACTACAACACGCTTTTCAGGAAACCGACGCCTAATCGCAGAAACCGGCGGCGTAAGATCGCTGTCGCCTGAAATCAAAAGAGCGACATCAAAATTATCCTGGAAGGCATCTTCCATCATTTCCACCGCGATGTTCACGTCGGTCATTTTTTCATTTGGGATACGCTCTTCGAAACCACAACTCTGACAGAAATGTGTCTTGATCTGGTACTTTCCGTAAATTATCTCGCATGGAGTAGCCGTCAGGAGAGCTTCTAAATAATCGGACTGGCGCTTGTGTTTATCGGGGGGTGAAGCTATTCGGGTCGTGAAGTACTTAGTGGCTACCAGGTCCGTATCGGCGGGTATCAGGCTTGCCGCGAGCGCATGGACGTCGAGCCAATAATATCGTCGCCAACCCATTTCCCGCAGGCCAAAATACAGGTTGAATCCGTCTATGTAAGCGATTACTCGTGGTTGCTGCGTGCCGATTACTGCCATAAAATTCCCATCGCCTCTTGACATCCGAGGCGTTATAATCCATAATATTAAATGTACATCACCAGTGATAGTATCGCTGGCGTGACGCCTGCGCCATTTAGCGCAGGCGTTTTTCATTTGTTCGCAAAATGCGCAGAAGTGCGAGCCCAGGTAGGGTTGGCTGAAGCAACAGCCACGCTGTTCTAGTTGCAACTCCAAACTGGTGCGATAAAAGCCCAGCCGGGCTCGCTGCGAATAATATACCACATTTTATTTTTTTGACCCATAGAAGAGGGTAGCTGTAAAAATTTTATTTGTGCACCTCGTACGAATGCGCTCACGCCACGAATTCTCTATGGCTGTAATGAATGAAGGACATTATACACAATATGAGGAATAATGCTCTCGTAGGCTGATAGAAAGAACAATGATGAGAATCGATTTCTGCCAGAGGGGCGATCCGTGGCATGACTGGGGACTTTGTGAGCTCTACGATCTGTTTTCCAGGTACGATTGGCCGACTGCGTCCCAGACTAAAGTGCTTATCAACTCTGGCGGTTTTGAGATGTCGACAGATCTCGATATTGCAGAGTTCACGCGACGGATGAACGCCGAATTAACGGGCGCTAGTCGCTGGAATAGCTTACATCCCCGTTTCCCCGAGGGTAAGGCGGTCCCTTCTTGTGCGCCAAATCAAGGTCCTGACGGTCGCCGTATCCCCGGTGAAAAGTACGACGAGAAGCTGACCAAAGCGGAGTGGCAAGCTGCTGGGCTAAGGGGAGAGCCGCCAACGGTCATTCGAAATAGGTGTCAGCGCCTGGCGAGTATACCAATGACCCCAGCGAAGCTGGGCGATCTGATGAGTCCGGATGGCGGTAGAGAGACGTTCGGGCAGCTTCTTGGCGTGCTCGGCGGCTCGGCTGAATTGGCTATCACGCAGAGCTCTAATCCTTACGTGGCAAAGCATCATTCTAACTCGAAAGTTAGGGGAGCGTCCGCTTCCAACTCAAACCCAAACGAGACGGCTGAGTACATGCTCGCGTGCTATTGCGCGTCGGTTAGCTTGTGGAAGCCGTTCGTAAAGACGGATGACTGCGTTGTGCTTTTGCCGCACAGCTTGCCGTTCGACCAGACAATGCGCCTCTGGGTGCAGATGCGTCACAGCGTCTTAGTCGATCCTGATGGGCCGCATGGCGAGATGTACCGGAACATCCCTTTGCGCGGTGACGGCGAGGAAGCTAATTTATTGATATTACTGGATTGCTTGCAGTCAAGCCTGGCGCAGAAGATTCCTGGCGAGGGACTATTTGCAGAAGACATTATTGTACTCAACGACTGGCAGGCAATTCATTTTAGCAGCGGCACGAACATAAATGTTGGCGGAATCCATCGAATCCGGGTGCCTGGATCGATCTTCGATCTGCTCCTTCCCATCGCCTGCCCGGACTATTGGAAAGAGAATCGTGACGTGGCTTTCGTGAAAGATTGCCTCACCGGAATCCGTGTTGAGAATATGACTTTTCAGAGCTCAATCGCGCGCGCTCTGTTCAATGCCGAGAAGACCGCCGCATGGAGCGAGCTCGTATCGTTGATCTTTTTGCTTTATAAGAACGTGGAGCAAGCCGGCAAATCGACCCGCAGTTGCGTGCGGCTATTGCCGCATTTCGTGAATAATTTCGCAAAGGAGCTCATAGCTATGCAGGAAGAAGAACTGGCGGCCTGTCGAAAAATTGGTGAATTGGCGGGAAAGGCGTTCAGCAAGGATGTCACACTCATCTCCAGGCTGCACAATACAACTTCGGCGGACGACTTGCAAACTAATCTAAATTTGCTCGCGTTTCGCCTGTTTAAGGCCAGCACCGGAAAGAACATCGGCGCCTGGCATGTTAGCCCAAAGGAGTTCGGGATTGTGCTTGACGCTGCGACGGCCGGTAATTGGCGCGCGGCGGCTCAGACAATCAGCATTTTCGCCAGTATCAGTGCGTTCAACGCCAATCTTGACGGGGGAGACAAGTCGTGAATACCAAATGTGTAACTATTACCTGGCTTAGCAAGGTAGACCTGAGCAATATCAACAGCGGCGAGGGCGGTGGGGGCAATATCGTTGAACTAAAGACGTATAGCCACGGAAAGCGCCCCTATGCTAGCGGCCAGTCGGTCCGGCACGCATTACGCGAGGCAATTGAACGCGGAAATCCTGGTTGCTTTAAGTCGACGCCGGAGGC
>Ga0302315_10002649_pt1 | contig 16708 bp, 5 predicted proteins | sample III_Palsa_N3_1_FD_200532 | JGI IMG/M metagenome (GOLD analysis project Ga0302315, IMG submission 200532) | Peat permafrost microbial communities from Stordalen Mire near Abisko, Sweden - III_Palsa_N3_1 | ecosystem: Environmental > Terrestrial > Soil > Palsa > Peat permafrost | place: Sweden... | reverse complement strand
TTTTAATACTAAAATGTTATTTCCTTTAAGCTTTCATTAACAAATTGTTATCAAAACTAAGGGGGCTGGTATAAAGAAGTCGCTTTTTATCAGCAACACCAATAAACTAGGTTATTTTCCTTTAGCCAATAAATCGCGAATTTCAGTCAATAACATTTCTTCTTTGCTTGGTTCGGGATCAGCAACCGGTGCCGGTACTTCATCTTTTCTCATTGAATTAATCCCTTTAACAACTAAAAAAATACAAAAAGCAACGATAACAAATTGAAAAATCACAGTTATAAAGTTACCGTAACGGATAGCAACCTCTGCTGCTTTATGAACAGGGTCGGCACTTACGAGAACATATTTTTTGTCGGCAAAGTCCACCTTTCCAGTTAAAATACCAATAGGTGGCATAATAATATCTTTTACTAAGGAAGTAACTATGGTACCAAATGCCGCACCAATTACAACACCAACAGCCAGGTCAATAACGCTGCCACGCATGGCAAATTCCTTGAATTCTTTTACAATAGCCATAAATTGAGTTTTTAAGTTTATTGAAGTTATGAAAATTTAAAATAAACAACCAAACAAATTATTTCTTTTCGCATTTAACAACATGGCCCCTTATCCGAACTTATTTTTAAGTTCAGGGTAATTGATGTATTTTTGCGCTATCTAATTATGCTAAAACAAAATCTTCAACAAAAACTCTTACAAAAACTTTCGCCCCAGCAAATTCAGTTTATTAAGCTGTTGCAGGTGCCTACAGTTTCCCTTGATACACGCATAAAAGAGGAGCTGGAAGAAAACCCCGCGCTTGAAGATTTGAGTTTAACTAACTTAAATGAGCCTGAAGAGCAATACCCCGACCGCGACCCCGATGAGGACAATTACAATAGTGATGAAGAGAAGGGTGAGATGGACGAGTTTAATATTGATGATTATTTGCAGGAAGACAATGTAAATGATTATGGCTCGCGGTACGATCAAAATGGCGATGATGAGGATGAACGTAAGGAAATACCCATTGCCGTGCAAAGCTCGTTTTTTGAAAGCCTGCAACTACAGCTTGATTTACTCCCCCTATCCGATAAAGATTTTAGTATTGGCCGCCAGATAATTGGCAGTTTGGATGATGATGGTTACCTGCGCAGGCCCATTATGTCGCTTACAGACGATTTAGCCTTTTCGCAAAATGTTATGGCCGAGGATGAGGAGGTGGAAGAAATGCTTGCCATAATCCAAAGCTTCGACCCTCCGGGCGTTGCCGCGCGCAGCTTGCAGGAATGTTTGCTGATACAATTGCGCAAAAAAGATGCTAACGACCCTATTATCAAAAAAGCTATACTGGTTGTGGAGCATTATTTGGATGAGTTTACCCGTAAGCATTACGATAAGCTGGAAAAATCGCTCAATATGAACTCGATTGAGCTGCGTGGCGTGGTGAATGAAATTTTAAAGCTTAACCCCAAGCCTGGTGATTCGAGCGAGATGAATACCAAGCAAATGCAGGTAATACCCGATTTTCATATCATTAACAGCGATGGGGTATTGATACTCACCTTAAATTCAAAAAACGCGCCCGAACTAAGGGTTAGCCGCTCGTACCAGGAAATGTTTCAGCATTATGATAAGGCCGCGCAAAGGGATAAAAAACTTAAAGAGGCCGTACAATTTGTAAAGCAAAAGCTCGACTCGGCAAAATGGTTTATTGATGCCATTAAACAGCGCCAGCAAACGCTGCTTAAAACCATGAACGCCATTATGCAGTACCAGTACGATTTCTTTTTAACCGGCGATGATAAGAATTTAAAGCCGATGATATTGAAGGATATCGCCGATAAAATTGGTATGGATATCTCTACCGTATCACGCGTTGCCAATTCAAAATACGTGCAAACCGAGCATGGCACCTTCCTGTTAAAATCATTCTTCTCCGAAGCCATCCAAACCGAAAGCGGCGAAGAAGTATCGAACAAAGAAGTTAAAAAGATACTGGAAGAACACATTGGCAAAGAAGATAAACTCCACCCCTTGGCTGATGAAAAGCTAACCGATATACTAAAGGAAAGCGGTTACAACATAGCCCGCCGTACCGTAGCCAAATACCGCGAGCAAATGAATATCCCGGTTGCGAGGCTAAGGAAGGAGCTTTAACCCCCCAGCCCCCCTAAAGGAGGAGCTTTTGAAACGCTTAAACTGAAAGGCCGGATTTCTCAATCCGGCCTTTTGTGTTATAAATATCTATTCTGATTATGCTATACTCCTATCATGCCAATCAAAAACTCCTCCTTTAGGGGGCTGGGGGGGGGGTTAAAACTGGTGCTGCGGACAGGTAACCTTATACCTGTTGTTCAACAAAATGCTTATTACAATTTCGTGTGTGCCGTTGCTTACGGTGTTTAGTGCAGATGTGGTTATATCATACGAATACCCAACGTTTATAAAGGAGTTAATATTAAACCCTGCCAGCGCTCCGAAAGAATCATCATGCCGGTAAGCGCCGCCAATCCAGAATATATCCCTGAAAGATATTTTGGCATTAATATCATAAGTTAAAGGCACGGGGTTTATTTCCTTTATCATAAACGATGGCATCAAGGTAACATCATCCGATAAAAAGAATTTATACCCTGCTGTAAAAAAGTACTGCGGTACACTTTTGCTTTGATCTATTGAGTTTTTGGCAGTGTAGTACAAATTTTGCGGTAATACCTGTTGCACCGATGCGCCAATATAGTATAACGACGAGTATGCCCATACCCCTACTCCCAAGTCCGGGCTCCACTGGCCGCCATTGGCATCATCAATAGCAGGGTCAAAAGCGGTTTCTAATGTAATTATTGAAGTATTTAAATTAGTACGCTCGGCGCCGGCTGAAACCCCCAGCGCCAAATTAAGGTTGCTGGTTAAACCAATATGATAGGCATAGGTAGCATCGATATTTGTTTGTGTAATAGGCCCGGCCTGGTCGGTTACTAATGTAAAACCAATACCGGAGTGCGGTTCCGCAGCCTGGTAATATTGAGTGTACGACCGGCTCGACGGATCCTGGCCGCCTGCACCCTCAGGCATTTCAGAGGCATCACCATTAATAAAATTACTACCCAACGGCGCGTTAATTGTTAGGTAACTGGTAACAGGTGCACCTTGCAGGCCCGTCCACTGGCTGCGGTAGCCCGCTTGCACATCAGTATAATTTTCAATACCGCTAAGTGCCGGGTTTAATAAATAGTTATTAAAAACATATTGCGAATATTGCGGGCGCTGCTGTGCCATTGAAAACTGCAAACCACAAACAATAAAACACAATAAAAGTAAAATTCTTCTCATCTATCTTATAATTGTCATCTATCTTATAATTGCTACCCAGCCCGATAACACTGAACTGCCATTTTTAAGATTTATTATATAATAATATGCTCCGCTAGGTAAATAACTGCCTTTGTAGGTTCCATCCCATGGTGTAGGATAACCAATTGACGAATATAGCTTTTCTCCGTATCTGTTGTATATAGCAACTGTACATTTTGGGTAACTTTCGAGATACTTTATATCCCAGTAATCATTTATGCCATCGCCGTTAGGGGTAAAGGTGTTTGGAATAACAATCGTTGGCTCATAAGGGGTTACTGTTAAAACACCCGCGAAGTAAAAAAATACATAATTAGGGTCTGCCGCCCCACTAACCATTATAGGGTATTTGCCCGGCGGCGAATTGATGGTAGCTGTTGTAGTAACCGTTGGCATTGTAGTTAGGTTGGTAGTATCTTCGTTGTTTACAAAACCCGAATAAGTTAACGTTAAAGGAGGGTTTTCTGTACCGGCTATTTTGCTTTTATTATCGGCGTTTATTGATAAAGCGGTCTGCGTCACATTAAGTTGGGCATCAATATAAGTAATTGTGTAATTACTTGCCATAAATGTACCGCCTGTTGCTGCGGATGGGTTTACAGAATTTGGATAAACTCCAACAATATCTGTAGCTGCCGAACCGGGGCCAAAAGTAACGGTTATGCTGCCAATAGTCTCATTATTTTGCAGGCCTATTGATGTAAATCCTGTTTTAAAGCTTGTTGATGTAACTGCTGTTACACCCGTCTCGGTGGTTAATGTGCTGCCATATAGCTTATCTAGTTCTAAAGCGGTAATAGTTAATTGCGCAGGGGTTACCGTGCTTACCGGCATTGCTACATTTACGCTGGTTGCACCCTCGCTACTCAAAACAATATTGCCCCCATAGTTACTGCCAACCGCTGTAGTAGCAGCTAACCTGATATAAATTGTGGTTGATGCAATTGTACCGGCTACGCCAGTATTAACGGTAGGACTAAAACTTACACCATCAGTACTAACCTCAAAACCCGGCGGCGGTGTAACTAAAATGCCGCCCTGCATATTTGTACCCGACATAGTAAAAGTGGTTGATGACGAGGCCATACCATAAGTAGTTGTTAAAGGCGATGGGCTACCCGTTGCTGTAATAGCTGGTGGTATACTTGGGTTTACGGTAATCGTAAACGTTTTAGTCGGCCCGCTGCAAGTGGAACCCGGGCTTACAAAATTATCGTATGAGCCAAGGCCAATACTTACAGGGAAACTGGTTACCGTGTTTGTGGCAGCATCAATAACAGACATGGTTTGCGAAACGCTGCTTAGCAAATAAACTCTGCGCCCATCCGAGCTTACGGCTATCCCATTTTGGCCACTATTTACGCCAACACTGACAAATACTGTATTGGTGGCCGTATTAATTATTGATACTGTACTATTATTTATGTTACATACATATAGCCTACCGCCATCAGGACTAATTGCAATACCAAATGGCTCATAACCAACCGGTATGGTAGCTGTTATCGTATTGGTAGCGGTACTGATAACAGAAACCGTATTCAGAGCGCCGTTGGTGACATATAACTGCTTACCATCGCGGCTTATACACATATTTCCGGGGCTATTAACATTGGTTATTGTTGCAATTACAGCGTTTACTAAAGTACTGATAACCGATACAGTGCCATCTACCGAATTAATTACATATACTGTGTTACCATCCGGGGTTACACATATATTTTCGGGCTGATTACCTACCTTGATAGGATTGCCTATAATTTGCCCGGTTGCCGTATTTATTACTGTAACCGAATTGTTCCCCAGGTCGCTTGCATAAATACGGCTACCATCGGGGGTAACTACCAGGGAATAAGGCTTTGAACCACCGGCAATTGTTGTTGTTACGGTATTTGTTGCTATATCAATCACCGAAATTGAACTCGACCCGGTATTCGCCACATAAACCTTACTACCATCAGGGCTTATAGCTACACCTGCCGGGCTGGTACCAACCGGCAAATTAGCCGCCACCACAGCACCCGTTTGCGTATTAATAACATTTACAGTACCCGAAAGAAAAAAATCAATATATGCATAGCCGGGCGAAGGTTGCGGCGTAACCGTAACCGTTGCCGTAACCGGTACCGGCCCATTATTTACAGCCGTAAATGCCGCAATATTCCCTGTGCCGCTGGCAGGCAGGCCAATGGTTGGTGTATCATTTGTCCAGGTATAGCTGTTTCCCGTGCCGGTAAAGGGAACAGGTGTAGTTGCCGCACCATTAAGTACCGTTTGGCTGCCCGGCTGGGGCTGGTTAACGGAGGGTTCAGGGCTTACCACACCGTTTACCATAACACTCTGACTACTCGCACCGGTAGAACTAAGTACCACATTCGCCATATAATCTCCTACTGCATCAGATGCCGCCGAACGCACATAAACCCCCTGGTTAACAACGCCGCCTGCTTGCTTTAAAGTTACCGTAGTACCGTAACCACTGCCTGAAACAAGTGATACCTCAAAGCCTGCAGGTGCTGTTGCAGTAATATCATTTGTTAAGTTACTGCCCGAAACGTTAAACAGCTCAACCTCCGGGCTGGCGGATGCCTCGCCAACACAGGCAGAAATATTGCCGCTTACAGCACCGGGGATAATAAAGGGTGTAATTGGGTTTACAGTGATGGTAAACTTCATGGTTGCACCGCTGCAAGTAGAGCCGGGAAGAATAAAATTGTTAATTGAAAAAGGGTCGACGGTTGATATAGGAAAACCGCTTACTGTATTTGTAGCCGCATCGATAACAGATATTGTGCCACCATTTAGTACATATATTCGCCGCCCGTCCGAAGTTACGGCTATGCCACCTAAGCCTGATCCGGCCGCAACTGTGGCTAAAACCGCCTGGGTAGCAGTATTAATTATCGATACTGTATTATCATCATTATTGGATACATATAGCCGGCCGCCATCGGGGCTTATAGCCATATGTACTGGATAGCTGCCAACCGCTATAGTATCTATTATTGCATTTGTTGTGGTATTGATAACCGCTACCGAGCCAATTGGCTTATTTGACCTGGTTACATATATTCGGCTGCCATCGGGGCTTATAGCTATCCCGCTAATAAAACCAACGTTAACTATTATAGTAGCAGTTACCGTGTTGCTCGAAGTATTAATAACTGAAACTGTACCATTTATGCCGTTTGTCGCATTAACCACGTAAACAGTGCTTCCATCAGGGCTTATGCATATAGTTTCGGGCTTCTGCCCCACCGGGATAGTGCTGATCAATTGCCCTGTTGAAGAATTAATAACTGAAACTGAGTTTCCGCCCGTATTAGTTACATAAAGCCGACTGCCATCAGGGCTAACTACCATGTCATAGGGTGCGAGGCCGTTGCAGGTAATTTTTGATGTTACGGTATTAGTTGCTGTACTGATTACAGAAATTGAACCCGAGGTCTGGTTTGCCACATATACCAGGCTGCCATCGGGGCTTATTGCTACACCTGCAGGCTGGCCGCCAATTAAAGGAGTAGCTACCGTAATATCATTTTCGGTATTAACAACATCCATTGTACCGGCCAGGTTATAATCAATATAAGCATAAGCAGGTATAGGCTTTGGTGTAACTGTTATTGTGGCCTTAATTGGCGCGTTAGTATTATTTACAACGGTATATGCTGCAATATTTCCTGTACCGGCTGTCGGCAGGCCTATGCCCGGCGTATCATTTACCCAGGTATATTCATTATTGCCTGTGCCTATAAAAGATACAGGGGCGGTGGCCGTGCCTGTTAATAAATTTTGATTAGCCGCCTGGTTAACCGAAGACGGTGCGCTTACTACCCCATTCACCATAACATTTTGGCTGCTCACACCGCTTGAGCTAAGCACTACATTGGCCATTACGGCGCCTACCGGCGCGATTGCCGACGAGCGTACATAAACTACCGTGCTGGCTACTGTACCGCCGATTTGTGTAAGCGTGACATTACTTCCGTAACCGCTAGCCGCCGCAAGTGATACCTCGAAACCTGAAGGCGCAGTAGCAGTAATATTATTTGTTAAATTGCTACCCGATACGGTAAACTGCTCAATATCCGGGCTGGCGGATGCAGTCCCTGCACACGCTGAAATAACGCCGCTTACCGGGCCGGGCGTTATAATTGGGTTTGATCCATTTACAGTAATGGTGAACTGTGTGGAATTACCGCTGCAGGTTGAGCCGGGACTAATAAAATTACCGAATGAACTGGGCGCCAAAGTTGGAGTAGTAAAAGTACTCACTGTATTTGTGGCAGCATCAATTACTGATATTGAGTTCGAGTTTTGATTACTTACATAAACCTTCCGGCCATCCGAGGTTACTGATATACCGTTTATATCCAATCCGGCTTTAACTGTAGCCAATATATTACTGGTTGCTGTATTAATAATTGATACCGTTGCATCGTCTGCATTGGCAACATATAGCCTACCGCCATCGGGACTCAAAACCATGGCAGAAGGAACGTTACCAACTGCTATAGTTCCGGTTATACTGTTTGTGCTCGTATTTATAACATAAACTGTTCCTGGCCCTAATGCACTTGCAACATATAGTGTATTTCCATCCGGACTTAAACAAAGCCCGCCGGGTGTATTAATTGCTATTGTAGTCACAGCATCTGTAGCTGTATTGATAACCGAAACACTTTTTGATGCAGTATTGGAAACATATAAAAAATCGCCATTAGGACTTATACATATACCCATGGGTTCATTACCTACCGGGATAGCACTACCTATTAATTGGCCGGTTGTAGTATTAACAACTGAAACAGTATTAGCAAGTATATCAGTTACATACAAACGATTACCATCCGGGCTAATTGCTAAGCCGGAAGGGTTTAGCACATTATTAAACGTAGATACAAGTGTATTGGTTACCGTACTTATTACCGAAATGGAATTGGACCCTAAATTCGCGACATACACTGTATTGCCATCAGGGCTTAATGTTATACCCCAGGGATGATTACCAACCGATGGGTTGGCTATTATGGTATTTGTTTCGGTATTATAAACAGATAACGTATTAAAAGCATAAAAATCAATATAAGCATACCCGGGCGAAGGCAACGGCGTAACCGTTATGGTGGCTTTAACCGCTGCTGTACCGTTATTTACAGCGGTAAACGCTGCGATATTTCCCGTACCACTGGCAGGCAGACCTATGGATGGCGTATCATTTGTCCAGGTATAACTGTTAGCTGTACCATTGAACGAAACAGGTGTTGTGGCTGAACCATTATTTACATTTTGACCAGTCACTGGGGCAATTATAGGCAATGGGCTTACCACACCGTTTACCATAACATTTTGGCTGCTCACCCCGCTTGAGCTAAGCACCACATTTGCCATTACCGCTCCCGCAGGCGCCGATGCCGCCGAGCGCACATAAACTACCTGGTTATTTACCGCGCCGCCGGTTTGTGTTAAGCTTACCGAACTGCCGTAACCGCTGGCCGCAGCAAGCGATACTTCGAAACCCGAAGGCGCGGTTACGGTAATATCGGTTGTTAATTTAGTGCCCGATACGGTAAACTGTTCGATATCCGGGCTGGCGGATGCCGTCCCTGCACACGCTGAAATAACGCCGCTTACCGGGCCGGGCGTAATTAAAGGCACTATGGGGTTTACGGTAATGGTAAACTTCATCGGCGTGCCGGGGCAAGTGGAACCTGGGCTAACAAAATTTTCAAATGAGCCAAGGCCAACATTTTCAGCGATACTGCTCACCACATTTGTAGCAGCGTCAATAACAGACATAGTGAGCGAGCCGACGCTTAACACGTAAACTTTACTCCCATCCGAACTTACAGCTATAGCAACTATTCCAAGTCCTACACTAACCGTGGATAATACCACATTAGTAGCTGTGTTAATTATCGATACTGAATTCTGATTTGCATTACATACATACAGCCTGCCGCCATCTGGGCTTATTGCCATAATTGAGGGGACAGGACCAACCGGTATAGCATTAACTATTGTATTTGTAGCAGTACTAATAACAGAAACGGTACCCGGCACCGCCTCATTAGTAACGTACACTTGTTTTCCATCGCGGCTTGCACATATCGTGCCGGATCCCCTAAGCCCGCTTATAGTTGTAATTACAGCGTTTAATGAGGTACTGATAACCGAAACGGTGCCAAATTCTGAACCAACACCACCTACCGAACTAACATAAACAGTTTTACCATCGGGTGTGATACATATACTTTCGGGCTGCTTGCCTACCGGGATGGGTGTACCGACTATTTGCCCGGTTGATGTATTAATTACTGTAACCGTATTGTCGCCCAAATCACTCGCATAAATAAGGCTGCCATCGGGGCTAATCACCAGGCTAAAAGGCTTTGAACCACCGGCAATTGTTGCTGTTACCGTATTTGTTGCTATATCAATTACTGAAATTGAACTCGCCCCCGCATTTGCCACATAAACCTTGCTGCCATCGGGGCTTATAGCTATACCTGCAGGGTTGATGCCAACCGGTAAATTATTTGCGACTACTGTACCTGTTTGGGTATTAACAACATTTACGATGTTCGATGTATAAAAATCAATATATGCATAGCCCGGCGAAGGCTGTGGCGTAACAGTAACTGTTGCCGTAATTGGTGTTGAACCATTATTTACTGCCGTAAATGCCGAAATATTCCCTGTCCCGCTGGCCGGCAGGCCGATAGTTGGCGTATCATTTGTCCAGGTATAGGTGTTTCCTGTACCGGAAAAAGAAATCGGAGCAGTTGCTGCACCGTTTAACAGAGTTTGGCTATCTGGCTGATTAACGGCAGGTTCGGGACTCACCACACCGCTTACCATAACGTTTTGGTTACCGGCACCTGTTGAACTAAGCACTACGTTCGCCATATAATTACCTGCTGCGGCAGATGCTGCCGACCGTACATAAACCACCTGGTTTGTAACGGCGCCGGCTGTTTGTTTTAAAGTTACATTAGGGCTGTAACCACTGCCTTCGGCAAGTGATACCTCAAAGCCTGCAGGCGCAGTTGCAGTAATATCATTTGTTAAGTTACTGCCCGATACGGCAAATTGCTCAACTTCAGGGCTGGCTGATGCCGCGCCTATACAGGCAGAAATATTGCCGGTTACAGCACCGGGCGAAATAAATGACGCTGTCGGATTTACGGTGATGGTGAAGGTAATAGATGGCCCTGAACAGCCGGTAGTGGTATTTTCCGGCGTAACTGTAATAGTGGCTGTGATAGGCGTGTTTATATCATTTAAGGGAGCGAATGGTGCAATATTTCCCGTACCGCTGTCAGCTAAACCTATGCCGGGGGTATCATTTGTCCAGCTATAGGTATCGCCGGTGCCTGTAAAATTTACAGCAGTTGTATTTTGCCCATTGATAACGGTTTGGTTATTCACTGCAACTACCGAAGGCAAAGCGTTTATCGTACCTACTACCGGTACATTTTTAGAGATGGTACCCGAACTTACCACCACATTGCCCGATATGCTGCCTGTAGCCGCCGATGCCGATGAGCGTACAAAAACCTCCGTGCTTGCTACTGTGCCACCGGTTTGAGTAAGTGTAACACTACTGCCATAACCGCTACCCGCCGAAAGTGATACCTCGAAATTTGGTGGGGCACTGGCAATAATATCATTAGTTAAGTTGCTACCCGATACGGTAAACTGCTCAGTATACGGACTAGCCGATGGCGTGCCTACACAGGCGTCAGTAGCACCGGTAACCGTACCTATTGTAATAGCCCGCTTTACCGAGGCCGGGTTTACGGTAATGGTAAATGTTACAACCGACCCAATACAGGTTGTTGCCGGCGAAACAAAATTGCCCTGCGAATCGGGCACCGAACCTACCGCAACTGTATTTGTAACCGTATTAGTAGCTGTAGCTATTACGGATACATTGTTTGATTCGGAATTAGCTACATATACTTCAGTTCCATCGGTACTTACAGCTAAGCCGTATGGGCCGGAACCTACACCTATTGTTGTTGCAACTGAATTTGTTGAAGTATTAATTACTGAAACGTTATTTGACCCATAATTTGCCACGTATACATGGCTGCCATCGGGGCTTATGGATATACCTTCGGGGCTCGAGCCTACCGGGATGTTGGTTATCAAACTATTATTGGTAACGTCAATTACCGAAACGTTAGCCGCGCCAACGTTTGTTACGTAAATTTTTTTACCATCGGGGCTTACTACCACGCCTTCAGGCCCCCTGCCTACCGTTATGGTTGATATTACCTTTTGGGTCGCGGTATTAATTACCGAAACATTGAACGACAGATTATTGGCCACATAAACGCGGCTGCCATCGGCACTTATGGCTATGGCATAGGGCGTATTGCCTACGGTTATTGTATTTGTTACTGTATTAGTTGCTGTGCTTATTACCGAAACATTGTTTGACCCATCGTTAGCTACATATATGGTGCTGCCATCGGGACTCATAGCAATGGCGTAAGGGAAAGTACCGACGTTAATTGTTGTTAGCACGGTATTTGTAGCCGCAGCAATTACCGAAACAGTATTTGAAACTATATTAGCTACGTATACCTTGCTGCCATCGGGGCTTATTGCTATGCCAAAGGGCGCCTGACCTACAGTCACCGCGGTAACTACCGTATTGGATATGGTATTTATTACCGAAACAGAATTTGACGCGTTATTGGAGATATAAGCATAACCCGTAGGTGCCGGCGTAGCTATTATAGTGGCTGTAATTGGCGTAGTGCCTGTATTAACACCGGTAAATGAAGCAATATTGCCTATGCCGCTGGCGGGCAAACCTATACCCGGCTTATCATTTGTCCAGCTATACGTGCAGCCCGGGCCTGTAAAATTAACGGCTGTACTTTGCGCCCCGTTTGAAATTTTTTGATTACCCTGCGCCTTCGCTTTGGGTAGCACGAAGAAAAGAGATACGAGTATACTTATAAAAAGTAAATATCTTTTCATGGGTTTAGGGGTGCATCGTTTTAGCAAGTAAAAATCTCACCAATTTACAAAATTCTATTTCTTCTAAAAAGAATTAATTAAGATAAAATTAAGCCTAATTACCTGATAATAGCCACATAACCCGATACCGCTGTACGCCCGTTTTTGGGGTTGATTATATAGTAATAAGTACCTGTAGGCAGGTTAGCGCCCTTATACGTACCATCCCATGGTACACTATAGCCAACCGACGAATATACCTTTTGTCCGTACCTGTCAAATATATCAACGGTACAATTGGGGTACATGGACAGGTATTTTATATCCCAGTAATCATTTATACCATCGCCATTAGGGGTAAATGCGTTTGGCACAACTATCTTCTTTAAAACCTTTACATAAACATTTGCCGTAGCACTGCACATACCGGAGTTGGTAACGGTAACGGTATATTTAGTATCGTCAACCGGGCTGGCAACGGGGTCTTGCACACTGTCGTTACTTAAATCGGCCGATGGCGTCCATTTGTAGGTAAGCCCGTCGCCGCTTGCCGAAATATTTAACTTCACAGAGTTACCTTCGAGCAATGTAATTGTTGAATCTGCCGAAACTGTAGGTTCGGGGTTAACTATTATTTGTTCGCTGGTTGTATAACCGCAGCCATTTTGAGCGGTGAAAGTATAATTAATGGTAGCTGTGCCAACACCGGCTGCCGCGGGATCAAATAATCCTGATGATGAAACACCCGGACCCGAGAAAGCACTTTGGCCACTATAAGTACCAATATCGGGCACAATGGCAACAGGCGATGCCCCCTGGCAAATACTGCCTATTTGTGAAAGCGTAACTACCGGGTTTGCATTTATCACAATATTTTGTGTGGTGCTGTTAACACAACTTTCGCCCGAATATACATCCATCCTTATTTCATAAGTTTGACTTGCGGGCGTGTTAAACACTCCGTAGTTATGGCGGTAAGTTTTGTTGGCAGGCATAGTGGCTTTATAGTATACTACAGTATCCTGTGGGTTGTTATTATAATCATAGTACCAAACAATTTTGGTAATGCTGCCAAAATCAACGGTCGACTGATCCACAAAGGCAACACTATCGCTACTGCACAAATCACCCATATTTTGTACAGAAAAAGCCGCTTGCGGGAAAGACCCATTAACCGTAAATGGCAGCGTTTTTGAAATTGAACAGCCATATTTTGAGGTTACAGTTAGCGTAACATTATAATTTGCAGCCGCGGTATATTTATGGGTTGGGTTTTTTAGTGTAGATGTATTTGGATTGGCCGCTGTCGCGTTTGGATCACCAAAATTCCATAAATAGGTAAAATCAGCTTGTGTATTATCAGCAATCGTACTTTTATCAGTAAACTGGGCGTAACTATCAGCAAGGCAAACATCGGGTAAGGTAAAATCAACCACCGGGTCGGGATTTATAATTAATGGATAAGCGAAAACCAGGCTCCGACATCCATTACTGTTTACAACCGTTAACTTAACTGTATCCGTACCTGCGTCACTATAGATATGGTTAACAGTTGGTGTTTTGGTGTTTATAGTGTCGGTAGCGCCGTCACCAAAACTCCATATCCATTGCGCGATAGTACCCTCGGCTGTGGTTGACTGATCGGTAAAAGTAATAGCCTGCCCTGCGCAGTTTGGGGTTGATGTTGTAAATGAGGCAACAGGTTTTTTACTGATATGCACATCGGGCACTACAAAGGTATCCGTACAACTGTCAATATCAGTTACGGTGAGGCTAACACTGTAATCGCCGGGGTTTAAATACTTGTGTACAGGGTTTTGCAGGGTTGAGGTTTTCCCGTCGCCAAAATTCCACAGCCAGGATTTTAGCGTGCTTGCGCCCGTTGTTTTATCAGTAAACAAAGTCGAATCGCCTAAACAAGTACTCCCGTAAGTAAAATTGGCTACGGGCGGGTCGGTAATATTAAAATCAAACTCAATGGTTTCTGTCGACCCGCATACATCGGCAACAGGGTTAAAAACAGTAGCCACAACCGAATAGCTCCCGCTTTTATACACTACCGGGTTTTTGGGATAATTATACACATAAGCAGTTTGGCCTTCTATTTTCACAGAATCGACAATAACCGGGGCCGAATCAACATACGGCGCCGAGCCATCCATAAAATCCCACTGTATATTAGTGGTTTTATAAGGCAGCGTAATTTGCAGGTTATACTTTACCCCGGTACAGCCATTGGTTTGCGAAGTTTGCGTTTGCGGATTTTGCAAGGCAATAAACTTGGCAAGGTCCTGCAGGTTTGCACCGGCCGCGTACCCGTATGATTCGGCGTTGCCGAAACCATAGGCAATAGCATTAAAACCTGTGGTAGCGCTTATATTATGTGTACCCGTACTTACGGCAATTTGCGAATAATAATATGAGCTATCGGGCTTTACGGGCGAAAATTTGGTATACGGTGCCCCATCAAAAATAAATGATGAAACCCCGGCTTTAGGAATAGTTACGTTTATGAAACTTTCAGTTATAGCGAAGTTTGGTGTTGAATAAAGCGTCACCTTGCTTAAGGTTTGTTCAAGTGGCGTTAAATAAATCATTTCAGGGTCGCCAACATCATTGGGGTCATCTCCGCAGTTTATGGTATTACCTTGGGAAACTGCATACTGTACCACTTGTATAGGCTCATCAGAGCTTATATAATTAGGTATTTGTGAGTTAAATTGATAATATAACCCGTTTGTAAATTCACTTAAGGGTATAAGCGTACCATTTAAATAAACATTGGCCTGGGGTGTGCTTAATACTATCCTGAAAATATCATAATTGCGCCCGGCAAGGGGCACCGTTATGTAATTTTTACCCCATGAGGCCGTTGGGTAAACCTGCTGAAAAAGGTTATCAGATGTATTTAACTGGGGGTTACACGAAATAGCAATTTTTGAACTGCCCGAAAATACAGCGATTTTTTTACAGGTATTTGTCCCGCTACTGATAGATTGTATCCTGGTACCGGTAAGGTCCGTTGTAGACAGGCCCTGGTATAATTGCCCTTTTTGTAACGTGACCAAAAACGGCTGGTTTGCCGGTTTGCCGTCAAGCAATTGCGCGGTAGGTGTTATTTGCACGGTGGTGCTATCTTCGGTAGCAATTACCACAAAAGCGCTATAAGCTACCTCATTAGCGGTTTGTTTATAGTTAATAGAATAGTAATCCTTGCCTAAAGTATTTACGGGCAGTAACAGGGTTGCGCCTGATGAGTTAGCTGCAAAAATATGAGCATAAATTGATATTGGTTTTAGCGATGTGATATGTATGCCTTTGGTGAATGTGCCCTGGGTGCCCAAAAAAGCAGTGGCCGGCACATTTACAGTTGTTATTTGGTTTGCGGTAACATTAAATGCTTGTGAAAAGCTGCCATCGGCTAACTGCACTGTGCCCGAAGTATTGACCGCCGAAGTTATGTAAAGTACCATTTGGCTCAGCGGGTCGCCGTTTGCAGGGTGGCCCGTTGGCGGGTCTACGTGGTCCATGTAAGCCGTCCAAAACTCGGTGCCGCTGCTGGTGGTACCCTGTGAATAGGCAAATAAAGCACTGCAAACCAATACAATAACAATAGCCGCCGACCTCAAAGCTTTCACAGTTGTTATAATATTAATGATTTTTTATTACGCGGTTTAAAATGCCCGGTAAAATAAGAAGAATTAAGGGATTACGGAAAACGCAGGCTATATAATTTTTCAGCCTCAAACGTTAAAAAAACTTATCGGGATTAGGGACCAGGTTTAAAAACGATTCGAAATTTTCTAAATAATGAGACTGATCCAGCTTGTAATAAAAAGCGCCTTTTTTGGACGATTGCTTGTCCTTTTCGGGCTGTTTTACCAGCAGGCCGGTTGATAGCAGTTTGCGGCTAAAATTACGGTCGTCAAACTCAGTTTGATAAACGCCTTCATATAACGATTGCAGCTGCGGGATGGTAAATTTTTCGGGCAAAAGCTGGAACAGTATTGGATGAAGGGCGGCTTTGTAACGTAATTCTTTTTTTGCCAGCTTAACCATTTCATTATGGTCGAAAATCAAATCGGGCATTTTGTCCAGCAAAAACCACTCGGCATGGTGCTGGTCGTTCAACTGCTTTTCGTATTTGTGGATATCAATCAGCGCGAAATAGGCTATGGATAACACCCTGTCAACCGGGTCGCGGTCCGGCTTGCCGAATACATGAAACTGGTCCATGTACACATTTTTAAGGCCGGTGCGTTGTTCCAAAACACGGTTAGCGGCATCGCCAGGCGCTTCCGATGGCTTAATAAAACCGCCCATCAGGCTCCATTTATTTTTTTCGGGCTCAATACTGCGCTGCACTAACAGCAGTTTAAGGTTTGAACCA
>Ga0302315_10002645_pt1 | contig 16724 bp, 23 predicted proteins | sample III_Palsa_N3_1_FD_200532 | JGI IMG/M metagenome (GOLD analysis project Ga0302315, IMG submission 200532) | Peat permafrost microbial communities from Stordalen Mire near Abisko, Sweden - III_Palsa_N3_1 | ecosystem: Environmental > Terrestrial > Soil > Palsa > Peat permafrost | place: Sweden... | reverse complement strand
GTACATCCTTGGGTTTGACAGCCAGAAGCAAACAGCTGTTTGCATCCAAAACATCATCCGCTTGCTCCACTACGTTTACGCCATATTCATCTGCAAGCGCTTGACGCCGAGCTTCGTTGCGATCAACAACAATGATCTCACCCCATGCTCCCGATACCGCCTGTAATCCAGTTAATATACTTTTCGCCATCACGCCGCCACCCAAGAAAATTAATTTTTTAATCATCATTATTGTCCTATCGGTTTCATTTCAGGCGTCAACGCTAAACCAGCGGCTTTTTTGAGTTCAATTTCTTTGACCGTTTTTTCAAGCAAAACGTAACGTTCCGCGTTGCTGGGATGTGTGCTTTTTACATAAATCGATTGCGGGAATTGTATCGACATTTTACGCCAAAATTGTGGTGCATTGTGAATATCATATCCAGCGCGTGCCGTCACGTATAAACCGACATAATCAGCTTCTTTTTCAAATTCAGGAGAATAAGACTGCGAGCCATATTGCATACCCGCTTTAGCCAATTGTCCGCCCGTATCAACACCTGCGGCCGCCGCCGCGCCTTCTAAAGCTAAACCCGTGATTGCGCCCAAAATGGTATTCCGTTGTTTCTTTTTCACATGCCGTAATAAATTATGCGCCAACTCATGTCCCAACACGACGGCTAACTCTGTGTCTTCCTTCGCAAATTGCATCATACCGGTACTCACCACAATGCGTTGACCGTCGGCATACGCATTAATGTCTTTGCTGTTTTCTAATTTAAATTGATATCGACAAAATTGATTTTTTACATCCAAAACATGACATAACGTTTCGCCCGATTTTCCAATGGGTGCGGACATGCGATTTAAACGTTGGTTCATTTGCGCAACATTCACTGGACGTTGCACGGTGGTTTTGGGTACTTGCCCCTTGTCGCGAGCTTCTTTGGCTAAGGTGCTTTGCGTTTGACCTTCAGTTAAAATTTCATGTTGCGACACGTTGGGTGAACGTGTGGTGGGTGCCGCACAAGCATTGAGCAATAAGACACAAGCAATAATTATTAATTTTTTTTGTCGCATTTTTTACCCCTGCGCTGCAAATCGCTCACAATTGACACAAAATCGCTTTCCATCTTCTAAACGAAAAGCCGTTAACGCACGCCCCCAAATACAACCTGTATCCAGCGCAATGGTTTGTGCTTGCCCGGTCTCACCGTCAATGGCGGCCCAATGACCAAAAATAATACGAACGTCCTTATTTTTTCGATGCAAACATTCAAACCATGGCACATAACCATGTGGTGCAGCATCGTGTTTTTGTTTATACGTAAAATCCAGTTCGCCGACAGGTGTACAAAAACGCATGCGTGTTAAAGCATTGGTGATATAACACAAACGCTTAAACCCCTGCAGATCGGGCGACCATAACGTCGGTTCATTGGAATACATGTGTTTGAAATATTGAATATAATCGACATGTTGCAAAGCCATTTCCACTTCTTTGGCGCAAGCACGTGCGGTTTCTAAATCCCATTGTGGTGCAAATCCCGCATGAACCAATGCATAATTGAAGCTTGCATCATAATGTAATAACGGTTGCATACGTAACCAGGTCAATAAACTGTCTTTGTCTGGTGCAGCCAATATTTCGTCAAACGTATCTTTCTTTTTTAAAGGATCAACACCGTGTGCAACCGCCAATAAATGCAGATCATGATTGCCTAAGACCGTTACAGCACGATTGCCGAGACCTTTTATAAAACGCAACACCTCTAATGATTCTGGCCCACGATTGACCAAATCACCGGTAAACCATAATGTGTCCTGTATGGGATCGAAATTGATTTTTTTTAATAATGATTGTAATTCAACAAAACAACCTTGTACGTCGCCGATGGCATAGGTTGACATATTAATTCCGCCTTAACCATTCTTCAATCACGTCGACATGTGACGGGATCATCAATGAGGGTAAATGACCACAATCTGGAAATTCATGCACATCAACCCGCTTACCATGTTCTTGCATTTGAATAATGGTATCGGCAACCAATAGTTGTGAAGATGTTCCATGTAATACCAAAGTGGGACATTGTACATGTCGCCAAAATTCCCACAAGTTAGCATCGGCTATTGCGTATTGCTGGAACGGTTGAGCAATCGCTGGATCATATAAGCGCGTCATACGGCCATCTGGCAACACACGATGATCATATTTTACCAGATGATCCCATTGTGTATCCGTCATGGGTCCCCAAGCGGCATATATTTGTTGAAAATAATGTTTAAGTGCCAGCAATGAACTAAAGTACTCTTGTTTTTCAATTCCTTGTATCATGCCAGAAACGGCTGATTGACTAATAAAAGGTCCAACATCATTTAAAATAAGACGCCGAACCGGTGTTAATGGCATCGACGCCATTACCATGCCAATCAAACCGCCCATGGATGAACCCAACAGATCCACATCACTCACATGCAAATGCGACATCAACATTGCCAAATCTTGTACATATTGCGGGACGTTATAATATTGTGGATCGCGCAGCCAATCACTGTGACCTCGGCCCACCACATCCGGGCAAATAACACGATATACTTTTGACAAAATATTGGCTAAAAAATCAAAATCACGTGAATTGCGCGTCAATCCATGCACACAAAATAAAACGCGTGGATTGGCTGGATCACCCCACTCTTGATAACTCAAGCGATGAAAGCCGCACGGGCTAAGCGCTGAATAATAATGGGTCCGCATGTGATGGTGTCCTTGTCGTTATCATGTCTACCAAGCAGGAATGGCTTGCCCAGCAAACAATGCTTCTGCTTTATCCGTGACTTCCTTTGAATGTAATGCGTTCATGAGTTTTTCAAAACGAGGATCTTTGCTGTCTTTCTCACGCACCACTACAATATTAGCATAAGGCGAATTTTTATCTTCAATCGCCAACGCATCACGTGAGGGCAAAAAACCACTGGCAACGGCATAATTGGTATTAATCACAGACAAATCCACATCGGCCAAGGTTCTGGGCAATTGTGCCGCATCCAAGGCTAAAAACTGCAGCTTTTTCGGGTTGGAACGAATGTCTTGCATAGAGACATGTAAACCTTTGCTGGCATCCAATGTAATTAAATTCGCTTTTTGCAATAATAACAAAGCGCGTGCACCATTGCTGGGATCATTGGGAAGAGCCACTTGTGCACCTTCGCGCAAGTCAGCCAGTGTTTTTATTTTATGAGAATAAATCCCCACTGGATACACAAACGTTTTGCCGATAGAAACCAAATGATAACCACGCGCAGCAACCATGTCATCCAAATAAGGCTGATGTTGAATCATATTGGCATCTAAAGTGCCATCATTGAGTGCAATATTGGGTGTGGCATAATCTTGAAACTGTACAATCTCAATGTCCAATCCGGATTGTTTTTTAGCAACAGCTTTGGCTTCTTCCATGATTTGCGTTTCTGGTCCCGCAATGGTACCAATAATAACAACGTTGGCATGAACGCCCTTTTTATCATTTGAGCCACCACACGCCAGCAATACACTGGCACTTAAAACCAATGTTAACGCTTTTATCCATTGCATTATATCGCACTCCTTTTAATCAAAAAATCACCCAACCATTGTATTATTTGCACCAACACGATTAAAATCAATACGGTGATTAACATCACTGAAAAATTAAATCGTTGATAACCTTCATTAAACGCCATGCTACCTAAACCGCCGCCACCAACCGCCCCTGCCATTGCTGAATATCCCACCAATGTAACCAACATCACGATCACTTGTCTTATCATACCTGGCAATGCTTCTGGCAGCAAAATTTTCATCACAATTTGTAAACGCGTTGCACCCATACTATTGGCCGCTTCTATCAGACCTTTGGGAACGTCCGCCAAACTGGATTCTAGTAGGCGTGCTAAGAAAGGGATCGCAGCCAAGCTTAATGGTACCGATGCGGCTAGCGTTCCAATAGACGTTCCCACCACCAAACGTGTCAATGGCATTAATGCAATCATAAAAATAAAAAAGGGGAATGAGCGCACCACATTCACCACCACACCTAAGGTATGGTGTAACCATGGTTTTGGCCACAAGGTTCCGCCGGTTGCGTACAGTATCACTGCGAGTGGTAATCCGCCCAACACCGCAATACCACCTGCCAAAAATACCATCAATAAGGTTTCTGATGTTGCATATAATACAGCATTAAACATAACCCAATACCTCCACGCGTACATGAGTTGCATTTAAAAATTCTAAAATAGCTGTCAATTGTGCTGATTCCTTGCATTGTATTTCAATCAACATATGCCCCAATAACTCACCTTGCACGGTTTCTAAATGCGCCTGCAAAATATTGGTTAATACCTGCCAACGACGATTCAATTCCGCAATGACCGGTTGATCAGCCACTTCACCCGTGAAGGCAATATGCAATAAAGGATATTTACCCGTTTGCCATTCATTGCTTAAACGTTGTAATAAACGCTCCGGCAACGTTTGCGTAAATAAATGCTGCACCAATGCTTGTGTCACTGGCGCTTGCGGTGCAGAAAACACGTCAATCACTTTACCCACTTCCACCACTTTGCCTTCATGCATCACGGCAACGCGATCCGCAATTTGTTTAATGACGTCCATTTCATGCGTAATGAGAACGATGGTTAAACCCAATGTTTGATTAATATCACGCAATAATTGTAAAATTTGTGTCGTGGTTTGAGGATCTAAGGCGGATGTGGCTTCATCACATAATAAAATATTTGGCTCTGTCACCAATGCCCGCGCAATCGCCACGCGTTGCTTTTGGCCGCCGCTGAGTTGTTCTGGATACGCCTTTTGTTTGTCTTCTAATCCAGTTAACTTTAATAAGTCTTGAATACGTGAGGCTTGTGTTGCAATGGATAAATGCTGAAACTCCAATGGCAAAGCAATATTATCGTAAGCGGTTCGTCTACTTAATAAGTTGAAATGTTGAAAAATCATACCGATTTTGTGCCGCAATTCTCGTTGCGCCATTAACGATTGTGCTGATAAATCTTGTTCACAAACATAAACATCGCCTTGATCAGGCACTTCTAATCCGTTGATACAACGCAATAAAGTGCTTTTTCCTGCACCACTTTGACCAATAATACCAAAGACTTCACCCCGATAAATATCTAACGATACATCGTCCAACGCCGTAAAGGCCCGGCCATTTTGATGATAGGTTTTAGAAATATGTTTAAACTGGATAATAGATTCCGGCAAGATGCACTCCCGCTTTAGCTGTTTTATTTCGCGCCCGCAAGCTGATTGTCAAATCGGCGCATTAGAGGTTAGTTTACAAGAAGTTAGGCTTATTATGCAAGTCTAGTCATCGAAAGGCAAGACATTACTTTTTACTGAGACGTTCTACTTTTATTCGAGATATTAATGGTTCGTGTAACTCCATAAAGTGTTTTCTTTTAGACAAAGCACCACAAATTTCTTGCGCCTGCTCAAAATTATTTTTATCAATGCTTCCTTTTGCTTTTCCTTTTAAATTGTTCACCTCTTTCTTCATCTTAGAAAAAAGCATCAGTCGCCCACTTGTGCCGCGCCAAACTTTTTGCAATGTGACGGCAGATAATTCTTTCCAGTGCTTAATGACTTTTTCTACCAACTGACGCTCAGTGATGGAAAAGGTGCAGAGAAAAGCGGTTGGATACTTAGGATCCGGTTCAATGACTAGGTTGGGAATTCGCCGTTGCAGATATTCCTGCTGTGCTTTATCTAATATTGTCGCCCGAACCCGATCCAAACCTAGTGGTGTACGGATCTTCTCGATCAAGCGATGGTGCAGCACTGTAAATGACTTCACTGACTTTGTTTCGCGATCAATGATTGCCCGACCACCACAAGAAGTAAGATGTTGAAGCACCTCCTTCGTTGTTAGCGTCAAATCTGACGGAAGAAAATAGCTGGTCAATTGCCACGGCGCAAAGCACTATACGTTATCGTGGCAAACATTTCCTTTCCCTGACGCTGTGTTTCGCTTAATGTTGCTGTTATAGGCTTAAATACATTTGGCCGCATCATATTAATCGCTGCAAACATATCGCTTTCATTATGACGTATATTCATCGCTTAACTTCAACACTAAAATACTTTTTTCAGTCTCCGGTATCTGTTGATTTGAGAGGAAGTCTTTTATAAACGGCCCCTTTTTTTCTCCTCCGCTCGGAAAAGGCAATGTGTCCCAAAAAACGTCTGCCTGTTCGTTTATTGCGCGCAATGAGATACTTTCAACGGCTTGCCCCGCAGACTGCCAATAACTCACCTTCAGCATTGAATGTAGTTGATCAACTGAAATTTGAAAGCCCGATTTTAAACCGTAAAACAATCGCAGCAAGGATGGCCACAAGGTACCATAACGTTGAATAATAAATTGTCTGTCAAAAGGCGGTCACCCCGTGACGTGATCACAGGGTCCACTTTGCAGATACTTTACAGCAACGACGCAATCGCGTCTTTTTCATCCAACAATTCTTGATGCACAACCTCAATGCGCTTGCGACTAAAGTCGTTCCAACTTAAGTCCTGAACGATCTCATACTCGCCACCTTTACATTCACAAGGAAAGCCAAAAATCACGCCGTCCTCAATACCATACGAACCATCACTGGGCACGCCCATGCTCACCCACGTGCCTGGTGCTGTTCCCAATGCCCAATCATGCATGTGATCAATGGCGGCATTGGCCGCGCTTGCTGCACTGGATGCGCCACGTGCGTCGATGATTTGTGCGCCGCGTTTTTGTACGGTTGGAATAAAATCATTTTCAATCCAGGCTTGATCCACTTTTGCACTCACGTCTTCATTGTTGACTGTGGCATTAAATAAGTCTGGATATTGTAGCGCTGAATGATTGCCCCAAATCACCACATTTTTAACAGCGCTGAGGGGTTGTTTTAATTTTAAAGCAACTTGTGTTAATGCACGATTATGATCCAAACGCATCATCGCATGAATTTGGCGAGGATCGATATCTGGCGCATTTTTTTGTGTGATAAGCGCATTGGTATTGGCAGGGTTACCGACAATTAATACTTTAACGGTGCGTTTGGCATTTGCATTTAACGCTTTGCCTTGTGCACTAAAAATCGCTGCGTTGGCCGCTAATAAATCTGCGCGTTCCATGCCTTTGCTGCGAGGACGTGCGCCGACCAATAACGCATAATCAACGTCTTTAAATGCAATATTGGGATCATCGGTGGTGATCACTTGTTGCAATAAAGGAAACGCGCAATCTTGTAATTCCATCACCACGCCATTTAATGCGGTCATCGCAACGGGTAATTCTAATAATTGTAAAATCACAGGTTGATCGGGTCCCAACATGGCACCGGACGCAATACGAAATAATAAACTATAACTAATTTGACCAGCCGCGCCAGTCACCGCTACACGTACAGGCGATTTCATCTTTATATCCTTTTCTCATGTATAAAATAGGCAGCAAAAAAAATTCAATCTTATTGATTATCAAACTCGTGATAATGCGCAGGATACGGTAAACGCGCCACGCCTGAATCAACCGCTGCTTTTGCAACCGCTGCAGAAACACGCCAGCGTAAACGCGGATCCATGGGTTTGGGGATAATATAATCGGGACCGAAAGCCAGTGATCCATCATGATTGCATGCTTGCAGTACTTCTTTAGGCACTGGCTCATGCGCCAATGCAGCAATGGCATAGGCCGCTGCAATATGCATGTCTTGATTAATACATTTTGCACGAACATCCAAAGCACCGCGGAAAATATAAGGAAAACCCAATACATTATTCACTTGGTTAGGGAAGTCACTGCGACCAGTGGCAATAATAATATCTTTGCGCACGTCTTTTGCAATATCGGGATAAATTTCTGGATCTGGATTGGCCAATGCAAATACGATGGGTTTAGGCGCCATCACTTTAAGCATTTCAGGTGTTAACATATTGGCTTCTGACACACCAATAATCACATCGGCATCATGGCAAGCATCAAGCAATGTTCGTTTATGCGTGCTATTGGCGAAAGCAAATTTATAAGCATTTAAATCGCGCCTGTCGGCGTGGATCAAACCGCTTCTGTCCACCATAAAAATTCTTTCACGTTTTGCGCCCAAGGTGACCAATAAACGCATCGATGCAATACCTGCAGCGCCTGCGCCCACGCAAACAATATTAACATTGTCTAATGTTTTGCCTTGTAATGTTAAGGCATTCATTAACCCAGCCGCCACAATAATCGCCGTACCATGTTGATCATCATGAAACACGGGGATATCCAAACGATCCATCAGTGCGCGTTCAATTTCAAAACATTCTGGCGCTTTTACATCTTCTAAATTGATGCCACCAAACGTAGGAGAAATTCTAGCCACGGTATTAATAAAGGCCTGAGGATTTTGTGTGCCCACTTCAATATCAAACACATCGATGCCAGCAAATCGTTTAAATAAAACGGCTTTGCCCTCCATCACCGGTTTACCCGCCAATGCACCGACGTTGCCCAAACCCAATACAGCTGTTCCATCCGTGATCACGGCGACTAAATTGCCTTTATTGGTATATTCATACGCCGCTTGAGGATCGTCTGCAATCATGCGCACAGGTTCAGCAACACCTGGCGTGTAAGCCAACGCCAGATCATTTTGTGTTTCTGTGGATTTTGTTAGTAAAATGCCTATTTTCCCAGGCGTGGGATGCGAATGATAATGCAATGCTTCATCGCGCAAAGTGGTTTTTTCTTCCATTTTTAAAGCCTTTCATCGAATTTTTCACGATCCTAGCATATTCTGGAAAGATATACCACTAAAGGCCTGCGCAAGACTAGCCGCCTTGCACGCCTGTTTGAGCTTGTTCTTCTTCAACACGAACACTACTCAACACGCCACCAAAACGACGACGGAAATCGTCCACGCGTCCAGCTGTATCCACAATCTTTTGTTTACCCGTATAAAAGGGATGACACTGTGAACATACTTCAATATGTAAATCACGACCTAATGTCGACGCCGTTTGAAATGAGTTGCCACATGAGCAAGTCACTTGCATTGGGCCGTAGGTGGGATGAATACCCTGCTTCATAAAACTATCCTCAACTAATCAAAAAACTTATCTAGCAAAGGCGACTATTCTACCGTAGATCGCCCTACTACCGCAAGCAAGTTTTATCAAAGGGTTAAAAAAGGTATACTTAGAGTTCTTATTTTAACCTAAAGCGCCGCAGATGAAGAAAAAGACTATCGCACATTGCCCTTGTGGAAACATGCTTGATTATGCCGCTTGTTGCGGATATTTCCATCAATCTGATGTACCGGCGCCCACGGCGGAAGCGTTGATGCGATCGCGTTATAGTGCGTATGTAATGAAATTAATGCCTTATTTATTAGATAGTTGGCATGACAGTACGCGACCAGCCTCTCTTGATCTCTCAGAACCCATCAAGTGGCTTGAGTTGGATGTGATACGTCAGGAACAAATAGACACAACGCATGTCATTGTTGAATTTATAGCGCGATATAAAGTACAAGGGCGAGCGTGTCGGTTGCATGAAGTCAGCCATTTTGTTTTAGAAAATGGGCGTTGGTTTTATGTAAATGGAGAACATCGGTAACTACCCGCATATTCTCCCCTTTGAAAAAGGCGGTTGTTGCATCAATGGCTGCTGTCCCCTCTCCCGCGAAGAAACTTAGATAGAGGTTTTTAGCTAATTGCGGGAGAGGGTGAGGGTCCTTTAGCGTCTTGAGCGCCCTCACCCTAACCCTCTCCCATAATATGCTTCACGACTCTAATGAGTTATCTTCATGGGAGAGGGGACAGCAGCCATTGATGCAACAGCGCCTTGAAAAAGGGGAAATAATACATACTTAATCTCGAAAATTCGTAAATTGCACTGGCAACGTTAATTTTGCTTCTCTTAACATCGCAATCGCATCTTGCAAATCATCACGCTTTTTACCTGTCACGCGCACCTGATCCCCCTGGATCGCTGCTTGCACTTTCAAACCCGCCTCTTTAATCAACTTAACTACTTTTTTGGCTTCTTCTGTATCCAAACCCTGTTTTAAAGTGACTTTTTGTTCCGCTACTTTGCCATGAAATTCCGGATCATCCACTTTCATGCACAACGTATCCACACCACGTTTAACCAATTTATTGGTGAGAATATCCACCATCTGTTTTAATTGAAAATCACTCTCTGCGGTTAACGTAATGACACAATCCTTTTTTTCTTCTTTGGTTTTTTGTTCATACTTAGAGTTGGAACCTTTAAAATCAAAGCGTGTTTGAATTTCGCGACTGGCTTGATCCAATGCATTATTCACTTCATGAGCATCTAACTCAGAAACAACGTCAAAAGAAGGCATAATCACTCTACTCCATATTGTTTCCGATACGCACGCATTTGCGGTAAATACGCGTCATATTCAGGGTGGATGGTTATATACGACAAAATATCATCCAAATCGATAATGTGTCGCACCGGAATATCATAGGTTTTTTCAATTTGCGCCGCGGCCAATTGTTCATCCGTGCCTTTTTCCGCACGATTTAAAGCCAAGACCACACCAACGACTTGCGCACCTAATTGTTGCAATAAATCCAAAGATTGTCTAATGGCGGTGCCTGCCGTTAAAACGTCATCAATGAGCACCACTTTTTTACCTTTCACCGAGGCGCCCACCAACACACCACCTTCGCCGTGGTTTTTTATTTCTTTGCGATTAAAGGCATAACTCATGTCACGCTGAAACTGTTCAGACAATTCCATTGCACAACCAGCAACCAATGGAATGCCTTTATAGGCAGGGCCAAATAATACCTCTACGTCTGGCACAAACTCTTGCAAACACACGCTGTAACAACGTGCCAATTGCTGCAAAGCCCAACCACTGTGCAATTCACCCAGATTAAAAAAATAAGGACTAATCCGTCCAGATTTCAGCGTAAATTCGCCAAATTTTAAAACATTATGTTGTAACAATAAATCGATACATTGTTCTTGATGCGGTTTTAACATTATGCATTCAACCAATTAAAATGTAGGATGTCTTGAATATTATCCAAGCCCAATTGTAATGCCAATAAACGATCAACACCCAATGCCACGCCAGAACAATCTGGCATGCCTTGTTCTAAGGATTGTAAAAAGTTTTCATCCAAGGGCATTTGCGGCATATTGGCTTGCGCGCGATCTTGATTGTTTTTAACAAAACGTTGACGTTGTTCATTGGCATCGGTGAGTTCGTAAAATCCATTGGCCAATTCAATGCCTTTTACATACACTTCAAAACGTGCAGCAACCGGTGGTTCACCTGGCAATACTCTTGCTAACGCTGCTTGACTGGCAGGAAAATCATACACAAATATAGGGCGCTGCATCCCTAAAGTGGGTTCAATGGCATGTGACATTAATACATTTAACCATTCATCTTTTTCATGCAAGCTGCCCATGATTTGAATATTGTTTTCTGCCGCGCATTGTTTTAATGTATCGATATCGGCGAGCAAAAGATCCAATCCCAATACCTCTTTAAACATATCACGGTAGGTGATCCGATCGGCCGCTTGACAGCTTAACGTCACTTGCAAAAGCGCATCCATTTCATCCATTAATTGATGATGATTAAAACCCATACGGTACCATTCTAGCATAGTAAATTCTGGATTGTGCCAACGTCCGGCTTCACCATTACGAAACGTTTTACAGATTTGATAAATCGACCCAATCTGCGCTGCCAGCAAACGTTTCATCGGAAATTCCGGTGACGTCTGCATATAAAAAGTGTCGCCCTGTGGCAATAAATGACCATGATATTGCGTTGAAAAAGACAAGATCACTGGATCAGGCAATGCACCGCGCGACAATATCGGCGTTTCTACTTCAAGTACATCTCGCGTTTTAAAAAAAGCACGAATACTGTCATATAAAGCGGCGCGTGCTCGCGCTTGTTTTAAACTAGGATTCATCTTTCACTCGTACTAAATAGGTTCCATTTCGCGTGTCAACTCGGATCAATTCGTCCGTTTGTACAAACAAAGGCACGCGCACCACGGCACCTGTTTCTAAGGTTGCCGGCTTACCGCCACCACCGGAAGTATCACCACGCAAACCAGGATCGGTTTCGACAATACGTAACACCACAAAATTGGGTGCTTGCACGCTCAAAGGCGCGTTATCCCACAAGGTGACCAAACAAATGTCTTGTTCTTTAATCCAAGGCAAAGCATCTTCCATACCGGCTTTAGACACCACATATTGTTCATACGTGTCCACCACCATAAAATGCCATATTTCGCCGTCGTTGTATAAGTACTGCATTTCCACTTCAACCACATCCGCGCCAGGCAATGACTCACCCGATTTAAACGTACGTTCTAACACGCGGCCCGTCTTGAGGTTTCTTAGTTTAACGCGGTTAAACGCTTGGCCTTTACCGGGTTTCACAAATTCATTTTCAATGATGCTGCATGGATCGCCATCCAACATTAGTTTTAAACCATTTTTAAATTCATTGGTGCTGTAAACAGACATAATCATCTCTCGTGTGATTGCTAAAAATTTGGTATCATGACAACCAAATAAACAAATTAAGTTGTACAAGTTTAGCATGATATCATGGCAGCAAGCATTACGCGAGATGGTGACGTCACCTCGTGAACTTTTGCAGTTAGTGGCTTTAGATCAGCAATGGTTAGAACCGGCTGAGCAAGCGGCGCGTCTATTTAAATTGCGTGCAACACGAGAATTTATTGGTCGCATTGAAAAATCTAATCCATTGGATCCTTTGCTATTACAAATTTTGCCTTTGCATCAAGAAACCATCGAGACACCCGGATTTTCAAACGATCCGTTACAAGAATCCAACAGTAATCCCACGCCCGGTTTATTACATAAATATCAAAGTCGCGTGTTGTTAACATTAACCTCTAGTTGCGCTATTCATTGTCGTTTTTGCTTTAGACGTGCATTTCCTTATAAAGACAATACGCCCGGTAGAAATGGTTTGGATGAAATATTAAATTATTTATGTGCGCAACCTGACGTGAATGAAGTAATTTTAAGTGGTGGTGATCCGTTGATGTGTACAGATGCATTGTTAGAGGAATTTATTCAGCGTATCGCCGCCCTAAAACATATTCGTCGCCTACGTATTCATACACGTTTGCCTATTGTATTGCCACAGCGGATCACCACGTCGTTATTAGAATTATTAACGCAAACGCACTTACAAATCATTGTCGTTCCGCATTGCAATCATGCGCAAGAAATGGATGACTCTGTAGCCACACATTTGGCATTATTAAAACAAGCTGGGATCACCTTACTCAATCAAACTGTTTTGTTGCGACAAGTGAATGATAATTTAGATACGCTATGTGAATTACAAGAACGTTTATTTGAATGTGGCGTGTTGCCTTATTATTTGCATTGTTTAGATAAAACCCAAGGAACGGCGCATTTTGATATCAGTGAAACGTGGGCGAAACAGTTGCATGAAGGTATGCAGCAGCGTTTACCTGGATTTTTGGTGCCGCGCTTGGTGCGTGAAGTACCAGGGGAAAAAGCAAAAGTGTGGATATAATAAACGTTTAAAAAATGCCTAGTGCTTTGCCGAAAAAGCCAAAGATTAGACTGGTTTGCGCAAATAACATCCCGAGAACCCATAAAAGCAAATTGTTTTTTACTTTTTCAATTTCACCGCGCACGCCTTGGATCTCACCTCGTAATTTTTCAACTTCCATACGAACATCGTCAATTTTGGTTGTCAAGTGGAGCTCAACTTCCTTTAAATCTAACAACGTAGCAAACTGCTTGGCATCTATTTCTTCGTGCAATTGTAACATGGCTGTCTGACAAACAACTTGTGTAACATGTAATTGTGCTTGCGCTTGACGCTCATTCATACCAGCGTCTTTTAATTCTTTTATTAGCTCAAATGTATCTAAAACCAGTGTGCTCATATAAAATCGTCTCATCCTCGACCTTTTTCATACTTATTGAGTTTGCAGATCTCTTATTCAATACGAAACACCTCAAAACGAATTTTTTAATTGCTGCCTAACCGCAATCCACGCTGAAATCCAACCCAACATTACACTACCACCTAAAATACAAAGCATCACAGGAACAGGCAAAAACCATCCCGTCGCTTGTTGATCATACGTCGCCAATAAGGTATTAATATGCGGCAATAACCACCAACTACCCACCGACACGCCCACACAAGCCAATAAACCACCGCCTAAACCATAATACATGCCCAAATACAAAAAAGGACGTCGTACATAGCGATCATTGGCGCCCACCAATTTAATCACTTCGATCTCATCTTTGCGTTGTGTCACGGCTAAGCGAATACTGTTGCTCATCACAAATAAAATGCCCAATGCAAGCACAACCGCCACCAGTAATAATGCGCGCTCAACCACTTGTAATAAAGCGCCTAAACGTTTAATCCACGATAAATCCAGCTGCGCCATTTCCACAATGGGCTTGGCAGTTAAATCATCGAGTAACTGTTTGATGTCTGCTTCTGACAATGCTAAAGCGGGATACAACGTCACCACCGCGGGCAATGGGTTTTCTGGCAATCCGCGCAGTACATCTTGCATGCCCGTTGACGCTTGAAATTGTTGTAACGCTTGTTCTGGCGTATGAAATTGAAAGGATTGTACGCGCTTATCTTCTTTAATATGTTTTAAAAATGCATCTGTTTCCGCCGCTGTTGCATTTTTTTGTAAAAATAAAGTCATTTGCGCACTTTCTTGCCATGATTGCACCATATGCGCACTGTTATACCAAAAAGAGGCAAATGCCAACGGTAACGACAAGGCAATGGCAATCATTAACATCACCATGCTACTCACACCAAAATTGTTCAATAAATCACGCAAGCTGCCTTTAGCAGAACGAAAATGATGTTGTAAATACACGCGAAATTTTGTACTGTGCGTGATCTGCACGGGACGGTTGGCTTGCGTGGAAGGCTGATAATATTCTTTTCTGTTCGGTAGTGCTTGTCGTACTGGCCGTTTTTCATCCATTCTCATGCGTAAACTCCTTGCGCTTCTGGCAACAAACGCCCTTGTCGTAGAGTTAACACACCATGACGATAAGGTTGTATGAGTTGTATATTATGTGTTGCAATCAAAATCGTCACGCCGACACGATTAAATTCATTAAATAAACTCATGATTTCCGCACTTAAATCCGCGTCCAAATTACCACTGGGTTCATCGGCAATCAATAATGCCGGCTTATTCACAACGGCGCGCGCAATGCCCACTCGTTGTTGTTCTCCACCCGATAAAGCCATGGGGTGATATTTTTCTTTATACAATAATCCCACTTTATCTAACGCCGCACGTACCCGTCTGGCGATATCATACGCAGAATAACCCGCCATTTCCAAAGGCAAAGCCACATTATCAAACACACTGCGATCCATTAATAACCGATGCTCTTGAAAAATAATCCCCATAAATCGTCGTACCACTGGGATACGGTGTGCGGGCAAACGCGATAATTGATGACCACCGACCCAAATATCACCATTGGACGGACGTTCCATCGCCGTGATTAACTTCAATAACGTACTTTTTCCTGCGCCAGAATGGCCAGTAATAAAAGCCATTTCACCTTTATCAACGGTGAACGTAACGTCACACAAAGCAGCTTGCCCTTGGGTATATTGTTTATTGACATTGTCAAAGTGGATCACGATGTTTTCTTCATTTGGTTAATAATTTTGATAAGTATATCACGCTATAAAAATAATTCAGCAAGCTACTCATAATGGGTCCACATACGCAGTACTTTGATTATTTTTTCTTTTTCTAACACTTCATAAATCAATCGATGCTGAATATTAATGCGTCTTGAAAGACACCCTGACAAATCGCCGACTAATTTTTCATATGAAGGTGGGATCTGATACGGGTTCGCCGATATTAATGCCAACAAATGCTGGCATTTGTCTTTTAGTCCAGCATGCGAGAGTTTTTTGGCATCTTTTTGCGCCGCTTTGCTATAAATTAAGCGATACATTTACCAATCCAGTTGATCAGCACATTGGTCTATGGGTTCGTTTTTTCCTGCCAAGATCGATTCTCGCATACCAGGAATAGACAAAAGATATAATGTTTCTTGGATCGCGTTGAAATCTTCTTCTGCAATCACCACCACATTATTGCGCTTGCCCTTAATACAAATGGGCGCATGTTCTTGTGCCACATGATCAATGAGCCTGTAAAAGCCATTTCTTGCATCGCTAGCGGTATAAATATCCACAATAACACCCCATTACGTTGTATTATAAAATATCGTACCATATTACGTACGTGTCGTCAATTGCTCTCCAGCTCAAGCAAAGCGCCTTCCCAACGTTGATAGATTTTTTCAAGTTCATTTTTAATGGCTTGTTTTTTCTGCAACAATCCCTCTTGCCGCCCTTTTCCTGCGGCGTCATACAATGTTGGATCAGCCAATTGTTGTAATACCTCTTCTTGTTCTTTTTCTAATTGCTCAATCTGTTGTTGCAAACGCTGCGCTTCTTTTTGCAATTTATTACGCGCTTGTTTGCGCTGTTTACGCGCTTCAAACGAATTGTCTTGTGGCGTGGCCACTTCTTTTTCTGTGGATTGATGCGCCACACTGACACTCGCGGCTTTGCCTTCGTCACAAAACATTAAATAAGCCGCATAGTCGCCA